>ENA-OZRB01000088-OZRB01000088.1-human-gut-metagenome-genome-assembly--contig:-NODE-88-length-26890-cov-12.416769_pt1 | contig 26890 bp, 20 predicted proteins | sample MGYA00243782_ERZ653934 | MGnify/ENA primary metagenome ERZ653934 (study PRJEB26926, sample SAMN06164535) | human gut metagenome | biome: ENVO:00009003; feature: ENVO:2100002; material: ENVO:00002003...
ATACGAGATCTGCGCATGTCTCGTGGGCTCGGAGATGTGTATAAGAGACAGAATCATAATTATCTTCATATCTCTTATAGTTATTTGTGGCAAATCTGGCCAACCATGTATCAGGCGGAAGTGTCCATAAAATCACCAAAATCCACACTATGATACCGATAGCCCTGTAAACACCACAAAGCTCCGTGCATGGTGCAATATCCAGACACGCAAATACAGAAAAAACACCACAAATAATAAATGCAATACCAAAATACACCAACCAAAAATTATTCTCCCAGCGATTCTCAAAGAAAAACCCTTTTATTTTTCTCCGCTGTAATATAAGCAATACCACACCGGCTATAGTCATCGCTATATTAGCCGCTTGATAAACATATATTCCCAATATAAATGCAAGTAGTATCGGAGAAATAAAGACTCCGCATATTCTTGCTCCGGCTATGCCATCACTTGACACTTCATCTTTGATATTACTCATAGCACCTTTAATCTGTATTATAAAAAATACCAAATAAAACATAAGACCTGCTATCACAAGTCCAAGCCATTTGGGCAAGCCGAAAACTGCTTCTCCGATAAAGCAGCCTATTGCCAAAACACATAATTGTATGAATAAAATTTTTAAATTCTTCTTCATATTTCCCCTTATTTTGTCACTCCTGTTTGCAACCGTTCCTGACTCTTCAACTGTTGTTAATTTCTTTATATCCTATAATCCATATATCTTCAACCATAAATACATGAATGACACGAATGGTACTCAACAAATTTAGCAGGCTTATTTCTAAGATAAAAATAACATGACAAATACCATATTTCAATAATATCCCCGTGAACGTTGCACTTAACTACTCAATACCTATTTTTATCATATTGTATTATACCTCTTGAAATTATCTATAGCTCAATTATAGACAAACTCACAGTATTTTTCAAACAAATAAATTATAACCATAAATGCTCTAAATTTTTAGATGATTTGAATATGTCTTAAATCCGCGATATCACAAGCCTTCCATCCTGCACATCAACCCTGACCTTATTAGACTCTATCCCCGCTGCCTCAAGCATCTCATCAGTGAGTTTTATCCTGTGTGCCTTATCCAATACCGTATATTCCATTGCAGGGTGTTTCTTCAATTTCTCCGTACTTACCTTTCCGTCAGATATAAGCACTGTGCGGTCTACACGGCCTGCAAGTGCCATATCGTGTGTCACTATGATGATGGTTATACCAAGCTCTTTGTTCAGCTTATGAAACAGCTCATAGATTGTATCAGCAGTCCTTGTATCCACGGCTCCGGTCGGCTCATCCGCAAGCAGTATGTCCGGCTTATTTGCCAGTGCCACCGCTATCGCTGCGCGCTGCTGCTCTCCTCCCGATAGCTGAGCCGGAAGCTTATCCTTATGCTCCTGTAATCCCACTGCATTTAACAGTTTAAGGGCATAGCTTTTATTATTATCCTTGCGTTTTTTTATAATTTCTCTGTGTTTTAAATTATCGGTATTACCTGAATTTTCAAACATCATCACGGCCTCGACATTCTGCAGCACAGTCAGGTATGGGAACAGATTTTTGGCACTTTTCTGCCACACAAAACCTACTTTGTCCCTGCGGTATCTTACCATTTCAGCTTCTGAATATGTGGAAATGTCTTTTCCGTCAATAGTGAGCACTCCCGCCGTTGGTGTTTCCAGTCCTCCTATCATATTTAAAAGGGTGGATTTTCCGCTGCCGGATTTTCCTATTATCGCAAGCATCTCCCCTGTTTCCACCGTCAGGTCAAGCCCCTCCAGTGCCATCACCTTTTTATCGTCGGTCTCATATATTTTTACCAGTCCATCGCAGTTTATCATCTACTTTTCCCCCTTTTAATTTAAATTACTATGCCGTCACTAAGCTCAAACACTTCATCCCCCAGCTCCATCAGGTTCGGATCATGCGTGGTCATAACTATTGTAATGTCCTCATCGTCTATCAACTCACGGAACAATCGCATGACTTCAAATCCAGCAGCGGTATCAAGTGCTCCTGTCGGCTCATCCGCAAAGACCACCTTCGGGCGATGAACCACAGCGCGCGCTATCGCAACTCTCTGCTGCTCACCTCCTGATAACTGATCCGGCATATGATCCATGCGCTTTGAGAGTCCGACACGCTCCAGCAGCTCTGATACTCTGTCATGCATATTCTCATTTATCACATCGTTTTTTACATCTCCAATGTCATTATCCATATCAGTCAAATTCTTTTGTATCTGACGTTTATTTTTCGCAAGTCTAAGGGCAAATTCCACATTCTCATATGCCGTCATCGTGGGAATTAGTGCTATAGACTGGAATACAAATCCCATCTCATACCGCCTTAGTATTTCCCTGTCTTTCTCGGTCATCTGCTCGAGGTTTTTATCCAGAAACTGCACACTTCCATCTGTCGGCATATCAAGCGCACTAAGGATATTAAGAAGTGTGGTCTTTCCGGAGCCGGAACGCCCTTTTAAGATGGCAAGTGTTCCTTTTTTTATCTCCATGGATACTCCGTCAAGTGCGTGGACTGTTGTACCATCTCCCGCCTTGAAATATCTTTTTATATTTTGAGCAATTATCGCATTTTCCATATGTCACGACCTCATTTTTTACATGCTAACTATCTTCTCCAAGCCTTAGTGCCTGTGCTATCTTCATACTCTTAAGCAGTCTGCTGATAACCACATAGCATACGGCTACAGCCACGAAAAGTACTCCTGCAAGCTCCAGCATATCAGATTGATAAATATATACATTTACTCCGATATTGTGTTTCTGCGGCAGATATATGATCGATATGAGCCTTACAAACATCGCTGTTGCAGTTATACCTATGCCTGCTCCCGCAAGAAGCGGCAGAAATGATAAAAATATCTGCTCGTTTAAAAGCATTGCTTTTACCTCTCTCATTCTCATTCCCATTGCGCGGTATATACCAAACTGCAGCTCCCTCTGTTTTAGTGTCATAACCCAATACAGCAAAAATCCTACTGAGCACACTATCAGTGAAAGTATAAAACTTAATGTAAACATACCGTTTGTGATCTGCACTGTGGCTGAGTTTTTATTCTCGTCTATAAGCTGCTGCGCGGATGTTAAATTTTTGTATATATCATCCACCGTTTTTCCCTTTGACAGGTTCATCCACACACTGTACGGTGTCATGCCGAACTTTTCCACAACCGTAGCATAATTTGCAACGATCAGGTATTTCTCCTGCTCGGTCACATTTCCTTCTACATCTGTCTCATAGGTGTAACGCTCGTAGCCCGGAAAACCTTTTACTATGGCACATACCTTTGCATTCTCGGATGCGTAGATCTGATCATCATCGACAGCCTCCGGTACATACCTTGAGTAATTTAAGCTGTCACCAACTTTAAGTCCCAGAGCTTTTGCCAGATTTGAGGAAATGATGACTCCGTCCGGCTCTTTTGCCAGCTCATTCAGGTAATTGAACCAGTGCGCGTCATTAATATCATCATTTTGGTCACTCTGCAATTTCGCAGTCTCACCGAATTCTTTTGTGTTTATCGCCATAAGATATGCATCCGAAATCGAACCACTGCCTGCGGAAATGTCTACCCGCTCGTCCTCAAGCACACGCGTGACCCCGTCACAGATGCCCTCATTTTTGAGCGACTCGTATTTACCGAAATCAGGCTCGTCATACATCCAGCTTACAGAGCCATCTTTATTCTTCTGTATCCTGAGTCTGAAATCTTCGTTGTATATCGCATCACAGCCCACATTGTAGACGATCCGCTGTTCCATATTGCTGTTCATTGTGCGCGCCATATTGGCGTCAAAAATACCGCCGGCTACTGTCATGATAAGAAATACTGCCAGAAATCCCTGATTGTATCTGGTTCGTTTTAGCTGTAAAAATGATGCATACATTGCCGGAGAAAAATGCTTTTTAAAGAGCCTGTCCACAAGCAGAATCATAAGTCCGGTAAGTCTTACGCACAAAAGTGCCGCTGCAAATATAAAAAGCGAATTGTCCAGTATCATGACAGGATCTATGCTCTTATTCTCAAGAACAGATATCGCAAGCGTACTCTTCTGCTTGTTGTAATTGTAAAGCAGATATGCTGATAAAGCCAAAAGTATAACGTCTATAAAGCATTTCTCCCAAAGAGGCTTTTTCTTTGATATACGTCCCCTGCTGCCACGCTCTGATATGGCGTCCTTTGATTTTTTCCACACTGGAACTGTGATAAATAGCACCATGATAACTGCCGCTGCCACCGCATAGACAAGCATCTGCCATACAAATTTGTAAGTGCCTATATCCTTTGCAGTAAATCTTAAAAATCCGTCTGTAGATGCGGCAGCCCGGCACATTATATATCCAAGCACTATTCCGAGTATGCAGCCCGCAAACGCTATTATTCCCGACTGCTGCAAGTACAAAGTAAATACCTGTAATTTTGTCGCACCGCGGCTTCTTAAAACAAGTATGTCATTTTCCTCGAGTGAAAGTATCTGTGCAGATATCATTCTTATAAATAAAATCAAAAGCACCAGGCACGGCAGCTCCAACGCCCAAAGCATCAGCTTTATCGTCTTCTGCTGTGTGAAAAAACTGTCCAGAGTATCACGGATGTTGTCATTGTAAAGCTTGTCAGCGTCCTTAAACTGCTCCATATATCCGTCATAAAGTGAGGCATTTTCCGTATTTATCTGCCTGTAATCCAGCATGAAAAAATCACTGTAGCTTATATTGTCTTCGCTGTAATACTGCATCATTTCGTCAAAAACATCCTGCGAAACAAATATCACATCGCCCATATCCGAAAGCGTCTTGGCCCAATATGGATCGTTTATATCTTTTTCACGGCAGATCTGTGATATGACAAACGGAATTTCCTTTTTGCCACTGCCATCAGGCACCTGTAAATAGATTTTTTCTCCTGCCACAAGTCCGTAGTGATCCATTGTCTTTTCACTTATGCTACACTCGAATGTTCCTGTATCTGTTGATGCATTTTCATTATTGTCTTGAGTTTCATCTAAATTTTCACTATTATCCGATTTTTTCTCATCAGTCTGAGATTTTACAACATCCGCATACTCCGAAAGTCCCGGCAGATATCCTATTGTAAAATAATTGTTAGATTCTCCAAATTCCGCATCCGCGCGCCCCCCTGAGAGTGTAATAAGCTGTTGTGATGAAACCCTGTCTATATCCACATATTCAGTCCACTTTTGCTCGTATCCGGATAGCTTATCAAGTACAGCCTGTGAATCAGAATAATCTGCCACTGCATATGTTCCCTCACGGCTCATCTGCGCCGGAAACTCATTATACTGTGTGGCATGATCTGTAAAAAGTCTGTCGAGTATCTGATTTCCAGCACCCTTTTCAAACATCGGATGACATACAAAAAGTGCGATAAACAAGGACACTCCCATAAGCAGGCACAAATTTAACCATTTTCTGTTTTTTAGTTTATTAATTACGAATCCAAACATATTTCATCACCCTCATCAATACCGTAAAGCACAAGTGTGTTGCTGCCTGATGTGTAATCGCTCAATATCACCGGCTGCTTTACCACGCTGTCCCCATCAATTTTCCACACGTAGTAGGATATATCCTCTTTGTCCATCGGATTAATCTGCTTGTGTATGATCGAGGTCGGCACCACTACCACCTTTTTCAGGGAAACATAGGAAAACTTTACGGCAGATGCCCTGGTCAGATCATCCGGTATTCCATTGTCAAGTTTTATATAAAATGCTGCATTTCCATATCCGGAATCCGTGTTTCCGGTGATATGCACGCCCTTGTCATCCTGATTTACATATCCCTTTTGAGCTTCCCTGCCGTAACCTGCAAAGCCGATACAGCTTCCATAGATCGTTGTGCCGTCCAGTTCAAGTGATACCTGTTCTCCCACATCTGCTATATTGTCCGTATAGACTTTATAGCTATTGCTATCCTTTACCTGAACCAGCAATACATCTGTGGAATTTCCTGTTATCTGCAGGATATCCGCACCTTCCTCCACATTATCTCCGGCCTTGACACTCACCTTTGAAACTTTTCCCGCATTTTTTGCATATACTGAGATATTTCCTTTGCCGTCATTTCCTTCGCTTATGCTGTCATATGCTGACTGTAGCTGTGAAAGCTGATAGGTGTGGTCTGCACCGGCAAGTTTTTTCTGCAGATCCAGTAACTGTAAATTCAGTTTCAACTGCTGCTCATCATATGCTGTATCAGGCTCTGCGTCCTGCTGATTATTTTCTTCTGTGCTGCTACCGCCTTCAGATAAATCCCTGATCTGTTTATCGTAATCTGCGATCTTCTGCGCATATGATTCATTCTCCGAGTCAATCGCATTTTTCGCCTCTGTTATGGCAGCTTTGCCCTCTCCGGTATCCACCACATAAAGCAGCATGCCCTTTTCTACCGTGTCGTCCTGCTTCACATTGACCGATACGATCTGTCCTTCATAATCACAGGTCTCGGTTATCGTCCCTGCGTCAGATCTGCTGTACTGCACACCGTAGTTTGCTATGTCAAAATCAGACCTCTTTACCGTGTACTTACTGTACTTTGTCGGAACCTGATCCGTGGAATTGTAGTAGACCAGCTCCCCCTCCTTCAATCCCTCTGTGACCTGTGTATAGTTTTCATCAGACTCACCTGTCGTTATGATGCGTTTCTCGCGGCCTCCCTCATCATTTTTCACATAGACATATCTCGTATCGCCATCCTTATAGATGGAATCTTTCCCCACTACAAGTGCCTGATCCGCTTTTGTCTTTTCAAAATATACCGGATACATCTGTCCAGCCGTAAGATGCGGCTTTTCCCTGCTTTCCACGCACACATCCGGATAGCGGTTGTTTATCTTCGAAAGTACCAAAACCTCTGATGTATATTGAGACTCGGTGACATCATATTTTTCGCCATCGACTATCACATATTTCTTGTCATAATCGCTGTATTTGTACTCATTTATGGCTGTATCTTTTATATCCAGCACAAGGTCATCTGTATCTGAGACAATGACTATATTCTCGTATGCCGCAGCTGACCTTCCCTCTGTCAGCTTCTTAGTGTAAGAGACAAGACCGCTGTGGGCTGCCTTAAGCGTTCCATCATCAACGAGCTGCTGATATAAAGCCATCTGCTCATTGATCTTTTGCACGCGGTATTCGTGAAGCTGCTTATCGTACCGCTGATTTTCCTGTTCTGTGGCTATCTGCGTGTTGTAATCCTCGTCTGTACTCTCATTTTTATCCGTCTGTTCTGTTGAAAATTCACCCGTAACTGCTGCATATTCATCAATATTTGTGTCTGCATCGGTTTCATGCGTGTCATCCGCAGCTCCATCTGACGGGTCAGGCTCATTATTATCCTGCCCTGCGGTCTGGCTCTCCCATAATCGGATCTGCGTATCCGAGATCTGAGCTGATATCTCATATGTCTCATTCTCATGCGCCAGCGCAGCCTGACATTCCTGCAACTGCTTTTTTGCCTCATCAACATCACAGACAGCAAGCACATCTCCGGCATTTACAGTATCCCCCGGCTCCACATATATCTGTGAAATGTTTACGTTTGCACTATAGTAATTGCAGTAATCCCTCGGAACCGCAGTAGCCATCAGTACCTGTACGGAGCCGATCGTACCGTATTCCACAGGTCTGTAGGCTTCATTTAAAGCTACAGGTTCCTCAAGCTCTGGTATGCTGCTTTCTGTCATTTTTCCACAGCCGCCTGCCAAAAACGACACACATATCCCCAATACTGCCAGCTTTTTTATTGATAAAATGTTTCTGATCTTCACTGCAAAACCACCTCATCCCCGCTTTTAAGTCCTTCTGTGATGATCCGGTAATCTCCCACCTGATCTCCGGCATTTATCCATACCGCCTGTCTGTATCCATTCTCATCCAGCGTGTATACAAAATATCTGCCATCCTTCTCATGCACTGCGTCCTTTTGCACATACACAGCATTTTCTATAGCAGGGCGCGTCACCTCCATGGAAAATATCTGTGCATCCGATACTGCCGACATGTCCGATACCGGTTCAAAAACAATCTTTTTATCGTCCACCTCTTTTACCTTAAGCTCAAATTCTATATCAGATGCTGTCGCCGTGTATACATCACCCACATTAAAGTCATAGCCTTCCGGTCTGTCAGCCTCGTAATTGCCGTTTCCGCTGATTTCTGTTATGAGATTGCTGCCCGGTTCAAAAACTCCCGCCAAAAGTGAATGATCCATTGCTGTGATCGTGCCATCCCCGGATGCCGTGATCTGATATCTCGACAGTTTTTCCTCTGCCTCATCAAGATAAAGCTGTGCAACATCTGTATCCTTATCAAGCTGGGCGATATCGCTTGAATAATCCTGAGTATCATCGATTTTCATAATAGCCCTGTAGTGCTCTGCCAGAAGCTTATTCTGACTGATCTGCCCGCTGTAATCCTCAATCTTTTTCTGTATCTCCCCGGATTTAAAAGCCACCAGTATATCGCCCTTTTTCACATGATCACCCACTGCCACATTCACCTTTTCAAGCGTAAGCTCCGTGTTTGTCGCACCATAGGAAAACTTGGTATAGCCCTGCGCTCTCAGGCTTATGGTAGTCTGCGGTGTGAGTGAACCGCTCTGTACCGTAACTGTCTGGTATGATATTTTCTCGTAGGGAGTCCTGTCCGTCTGTGCAAGCTCCTTTTGTGCCGCCCCGCATCCCGAAAATAAAATAGATGTAATTGCAGCGGCAAATGTCAAACGACTTATATATTTTTTCTTTCTGTTAATCATATATTTTTCACATCTTTTCCATCAAAATATGAACCTGATCTATTATCTAAAAATGTAACTCCATGTATAAACTTTATTGCAGCCAATAACAGTATCTTATATTAGATCATCAATCCTTATTATCGTGCCGTCTATCGCATTCACATACACTGGATATCTGTCGTAGCCCTTATCCTGTTTTGACAGACACCATGCCGGAACATAAGTATATTTATCCTTGTCAGATGCATCCTTCAAACGGATATATCCGAGCTTTAGATTGTTGTAAGTGTGATTTTGTGTAAAATCATACTGATCTGAGTTTTTTGTCATGTCATCCTTGATGATCTCCTTTATAGTGTCCATTGACAAGAGTTCTACGTTTTTTGACTCATTAACAATATCAACAGGATAAGAAATACTAAATTCCGTTACTCCCAGATCCGTCACAATAAAGGAACTATTGCCATATGGAATAAAATCATCATAGTTATCGAGATTCTCCCATATATCCATATTCCGGGTGAAATCGAGCGACTTGCAAAACGCTATGCCATCTACACCCTCACCATAATCTACGATATATCCCCACGCTGTATCTTTCACAGTACTCTCTGTATCATCAATTTTTACGGCATCATCGTCATCCACGCTCACGGTCACTCCTGCGCTCCACTCGTAGTCTGAGGTTACTATATATACCTGTGAAGCCCTGCCTAATTTATTTTGAAATTCTTCTGCCTTCTTTACAGCTTCGTCTTTGGTCAATACACACTCGTTGTCATATGAAGATGTAGTATCTCCACCTGTAGAACCTCCATTCAAGCCCTCTACACCCTGCTCCTCTGCAAATGATGGTGGTCCGTAATAGCCATACTCACTGTCATCATATGATGTGCCCTCACTTCCCGCCTTAAGAGGCTGTGCTGAAATATATTCAAGAGAGCCGTCCTCAGCAATTCCAAATCTAAGCTCACAGAAAACATTACCAATATATCCCAGATACTCATTACAATCCGTATAATCTGTGGCTATTTCACGCGTATCCAGTGCAGACGGTTCTGCCTTTTCATACTGTTCCAGCAGATCATTTTCTGTTTTCATCACCCTGCTTATGCCATCTTCTGTAAGATCACCCGCATCAATTTCCTGCTGATACCCGGCAATCTCATTTTTGACAACTTCCATACTGTGATAGATCTCTTCTTTCGTATAATGAAGTATGTCATGGTAATATACGGTACTATCGCCAAAATAAGCCTCTATCACACTCTTTTTGAAATCGGCATCCACCTTTATATTCTGCACCTCAACAACCGACATGCTTTTACAGTCCGGCAGGGTAATGTCTGCTGAAATATCCACATCCACACTTTTGTCCGATGTCTCAACAGAAAAGCTGTCATTCCATTTCGTACTGTCGTCAAACGCGCTTATATCGCTTCCTGCTTTTGTGTTTATATTTTCAGTTTCCATATTGTAATCTACTTTTTTTCCTGAACAGCCGGTTAATGCTATTGCAAGAACTGCTGCCGGTATAATAACGTTTTTCCTCTTCATAGCCTCTCCTTTACAGTGAATTTTCCAAATCTATGATCGTTCCATCTATAGCGTTTACAAAGATAGCATTTCGCTCACTGGAGTAGTCTACCATACGTGACAGTGCCCACGCCGGAACATAGCTGTATTTTCCCGGTTCACTGTCACTTCTTATCTTCAAATAACCAAGCTGCAGCTTATTAAATGACGATGTAGTATCATATTTATCAGGATTTTCCGTAATCTCCGCCTTGATGATCTGCTCTATATTTTTCAGAGAAATAAGCTCCACATCCTTATAGATCTGTGTTACATTTACCGGATATTCCAACTGCACATCGATTATTCCATCATCCGTGACTGTAAGAAGTGTACTGTCAGGCAGTGTAACATCATCTGTATCACTATCATTTGTTTCATACACCGACAAATAGGTATCCCTATCCAATCCATCCTTAAATGTGATGCCGTCTATGCCGGTCGCGTATGAATAAATATATCCCCACGTTGCTGTCTGATAATCATTTCCTTCTTCGCTGTTATTAAACCCTATCCAGCCGCACTCACATTCACCTCGTTCCACCAGATCCTGCATTCCCAATTTACTAAGGAAATTCCCGGCTTCTTTTTTGGCTGATGCGGCAGATTTACTGCCCTCATTTGAGGTCTCGTCTGCCTTATCCTTTAGATCATCATCCTGAAAAGTCTGCGTTATGGTATCATAGTCCTCATTCCTTAAAGATGGTGGACCATAATCTGTCCCGGACTGATACCAGGCGTAAGCATGTACCTTGTGAGCCTCAAACTCCACCTCACAGAACACATCACCTTTGTAGCCTGCAAATACTTCACAGTTTTCGAGATCCTTTGCCACGGTATAAGTAGTCTTTGCCGTTTCAAGCTTATCCCTGTATTCAGCCAGCTGCTGTTCCAACCACTCACTGTGAATATCATCCTGTGTTTTCTGCCAGTCCTCTATGACCTCATTCAGTTCGTCAACAGTATAATGATCCGGATCGTGATAATAGTACTCGTTCCCACCAAAATATAAATCCAGAAAACGCTTTTTGTAATCAGCATCTATCTTTACATTTTCCACCTCAACAACCGACATGTTATCGAAGTCCGGAACTACAATATTTGCATTTATATATACTGTTTTCTCGCCATTGCCGGTCTGTATTGTAAAGTTTTCCTTCCAGTCGGAGTCTGCCTTGATATCAGCTAAGGCAGACATATTTTTTGTCTCTTTACTTTCGCTCTCATTCCCATAATCTACTTTTTTGCCTGAGCAGCCTGTGAGTGAGATGATTACTATCGCTTCAACAATCGTCATAGCCGCTGCGAGTATTCTTGTGTGTTTTCTCATATGCCAATCCTCCCTGATATATCACATTTTTTCTACAACATAATTATTCCTGTGAAGGTACGGTCTGATGTAAACATTCTGTATCTTAACTCAGATCGTCCGGATGTATCACACTTCCGTCAATCGCGTTGATAAATACAGGGCATGCATTTGTAGTGCCTTTCTGCAGCAATTCCAGACTCCATGCCGGAATATAACTGTATTTTTGCATATCCGTCCGGTTGTTTACCCTTATGTATGCAAGTTTTAGAGTGTAATACTTTACATTTGTATCCAGTACATATTCATCAGCATTGTTTTTAAGCTCATCCCGGGCAATATCAAATATATTTTCCAAAGGAAGCATTTCTACATTTTCCTGTTTTCTTACTATACTTACCGGGCAGTCTATATAAAAAGTACCTATACCATATTTATCAACATAAAAATTGTAGAATTCATTATCAAAAGTATCCTCTATACTATCACCATATTTCATATTGTATCCGCTGTAATCCATCGGGTTTAAATCGTCATCAAATAACATTCCGTCAACTCCGATATTGTAGTAAAATCTATAACCACTTACACACTCATGTATATCATCTTTCTGATACACCTGATCGGCTCTTTCGTTATATCCACTCCATTTCAGCTGCGAGCTCTCAGTCTGCGGGATGGATGAAAAACCTGTCTCTTTCAAAAAGCTGTCTATCATATTCCCCGCTTCTTCTATTGTGATACCCGATTCATTTTCCTCCTGCGCGATTTCCTCTCCCGATGTATCCTGTGAATCCGTGATATCATTTACCGTATCATATTCCATGAGTGAATCCGGTCCAAAGTATTGCTGCACATATCCATCGTTAAATATATTGCTCCACTCGTATTCATTACTTCCTGTCTTTTTGGTATATCCCTCAATCGGACCTGCGCCAATTCCCGACAGCCATTCATTTTCATCACCATCTGCAACAAAATTCACGTTATACCAGGTGTTTCCTTTTTTCCCTACAAACTCATCACATGAATCATACTCTGTAGCTATAGTCCATTCATCCCCGGCATTTTCCAGATAATGCGTATACTCCTTCAAAAACTCAGCTCTGTTTCCTGTGCCAGATGTATCAGTTGGTGTTGTTGAGGAATTTATGGAATCAATAAGATTTTGAAGCTGTGTTTTTGTCCAATGTTCCTTATCATAGTAATAAATCTGTGACTCTCCAAAGTATGCCTTCAATACCTTTTCCTTGAGCTTTGCAGAATAAGGTATCTTTTCCACTTCAACTACTGACATTGTTTTACAATCAGGCAGTTCCACTTTTGCACTTATATCTATATTTACATTTCCAATTTCTGTCTGCACGGAAAACTCATCGCTGTAGGTCTCATCTGTACTAAAATCCTTTACATTGCATACAGCACTTTTTGTCAGTTTTTCTGTATCAGTGCCATAATCTACCTTTTTATCTGCACAGCCTGCCAGTGATGTGAGGACAAGTGCCTCGATGAGTGTCATAATTGCTGCAAATAATCTCATATTTCGTGAAGATATGTTACCCCTTTTATCCATATGTGGCTCTCCTTTTTTGTGTTCCCTGTTGTTATAATGAGTATATATGTCAGTTGTAAACTTTTTGTATCATACATTGCATTTTTATTATAAAAACCCGGTCTGCACATACTTATGCAAACCGGGTCTATATCACTTCTCATGAATCGCATATACATATTCATTTTCATGTAAAAACTGCAGCACCTCATAGCTTTCATTATTTTTTTGCTCCACTGCTGTTGTCTCGGATATCAGGTTAAGCTTTGAAAAATCTATCCCGCTGTAGTCAAAATATCCTTTGTAAGCAGACAAATCATTTTCTGCCTGTGATTCATCATCTGCCTGCAAAACCTCTTTATATTCACTCATATCACTAATATCCTTCATATGTGCTTTTGCCATAATGATTGTCCCATCCTCAAGCATCCAGATTGTATGATTTTGTGTACCATCATACTTCTCAAACCTGATTATCCAGTAATATGCCGTATATGTGTTAAAGGTATTATCCGATGCCTTTTTCGCTGCTGCCTCCCACGTATACCAGTTAGAGTAGTCAGGTGAAAGATTTACAGGATAGAGCTTTTCGTCATAAAGCTTTTCTATGCTTTTTCTGCATGTGGCAACTGCCTGATAATCCTGCTCATCCATTTCATAAGAGGCAGCATCATCTGTCGTGCTGTCCCACTGCCCATCTATGAGCGAGAGCTTCTCCGACAATTTCAGATTGGCAGATGCTTCCTTTGCCATTACAGAGCCTGAAGGCAGATAGCTTTTAGGAACCTTCGCCACATGATCATGTTCACTTTTCTGATTTGCCTCAAGCACTATGCCGGGCACCATGATGCCTGCTATTACTATACAGATTACTGCAACAGACATTATTATTAATTTGAAGCTGTCTTTTTTCATATCTTCCTTTAAATCTTACGAATTTACCCTTTTTTTATATCTATATTGCGTTCAGATTACCACGGCAGCAAAATCCTCATAGTTGTTCCGCATCCGGGTTCACTTTCCACTGAAAGTACTGCATTATGGTGCTCTAAAATGATTGCCACAAGCGACATTCCGATTCCGGCACCGCCCTCTTTTCTGGCTCTTGATTTGTCTGCCATATAAAACTCATCACAAATTCTTTCTGCCTGCTCTTTAGTCATTCCAATTCCGTGATCAATTATGCAGATTTCATATGCCCTCGTGCATTTCCCGTCATCTGCTGATTCGGCTTCGCCTATATCCGTTTTATCTTTAGATATATTACAATCCCTATTGTCCACAAATTTTCCTGTAACCTCAACCTGCTGACCTTCTTCTGACGCTTTCCTTGCATTATCCATCAGATTGACAAGTGCTGTAACCAGAAGTTCTCTATTCACAGTCAGCACAGTATCCTCTATCTCTGTTTCTATAGTAAGATGCCTGTTTTCGTATGCAGGCTCAACAACCTTTACCACCTCTGCACAAAGATCTGCCATATGAACCCGCTCTTTTTCAATATCATGCCGGCGCAGATATATCAGCTCAAAGAGCTTCTGCGACATGCTCTCCAGACGTTTTCCCTCCGAAAAAATATATCCAAGCGCCATCATCTGCTCCTCTCTCGGAAGCTCCAGTGAACGCATCGTGTCTGCATATCCAATGATTGACGTCATAGGGGTTTTTATCTCGTGTGTAAAATCCGCTACAAACTGCTCACGCCTGTGCACCATATCGTTAAGCTCGTCTACATGATCCGATACTGCCTGCGCCATGATATTAAATTTCTGCGCAAGAAGCCCTATCTCATCATGACTTTTTACGTTTACCCTTGTGGCATAATCCCCCTGCGCTATTTCCTCGCTGACATGGTTAAGCTTCTCGAGCGGTTTTGTCATGTACCTGCTGATAAAATACATTGCTGCCGACTCCGCAATCAATATGACTATTATTATCAGCCTGAAATATTTTATCTGCTCATCAAGCAGTGTATACGCCTCTGATGCATCGCATTTACTTACTATCCAGAGATTTTTTTCATCTATCACACTCTGCGATGTAACATAGATATAGTGCTTTTGGGATTCTTCTTTAATCACATAGTTTTTGTTTCCTGTTGTGAGATTTTTAAAAAGTGTATCACTTATCCTTGCATCACTTTTGTCATCTGTATATACTTTTTCACCATCAAAATATATGTAGAAAAATGAATCCCTTGAGCGCACACCGCTGCTTACACGGCTTCCGATCTGCGGAAGTTGCGCGGCTATTGATGATGCGGAAATGCTGCTCTTTTCTGCATTATTGTTATCTGTATTATTGTTCGAAGTTTCAGAATTATCGGAAACTGAATTTAAAAGCTGCAAAAGCTCATACTCCACAGAGGACTGTACCAGATTATTCTGCACAATAGCATTTTTAAGCTGTGTCTGCTTCGCCAGCTCAAAATTCTTGTGTATCATGAGGTAACCCACCAGCCCCAGTCCAAGTGAAAGCAGTATTAAATTTGTGAACAATACCTTGTACCTGAATTTCATTTATCCCTCTTTTTGTATATTACGCTTACCCATATTTAATGGTCTTTAGTTTTCTATTCTTCCAGCCTGTATCCTGCCTTAAATACGGTTTTTAGGCTGTCTCCTATATCAAGCTTTTTGCGCAGTCTCTGTATGTGAAGATCGAGAGTCCTCGACTCGACAGAGTACTCACTTCCCCATATTTCTTCATATATCTTTTCTCTGAAAAGTGTGATATTTTTATTGCGCATCAAAAGCTCAAGCAGCTCAAATTCCTTTGGTGTAAGCTCTATATGCTTTCCTGCCTTTGATACATTCTGGTTTTTCGTATCGATAGCTATATCCTTAAAGGTGAGCTGCTGCTCCATCTTATTATAACGTCTTAGCACTATATTTACCCGGGCTAAAAGCTCAACAATCTCAAAAGGCTTTACCATATAGTCCTCGGCACCGGATGTGAGACCTCTTAGCCTGTCATCTAAAGTGGCTTTTGCTGTGAGAAATATCACAGGTATGCCAAGCGGCTTTATGTATTCCATAAGCTCAAAGCCGTTTAACTTTGGCAGCATTACATCAAGTATTATCAGGTCAAAATTTCTCTCCTCAAGAATATCTGCTGCCTCCATACCATCAAAGGCACAGGTGCAGCTATAGCCTGCTTTCATGAGATTTAATCTGATGAGGTCTGATATCGGTTTTTCGTCTTCCACTATTAATATTTCTATCATGCTATTCCTTCTAACATTTTATAATCTTTTATAAATCTTTGCATATTCTTCTTTTGCTGTCAATCCCGAGGATTATATATTCAGCCTGTATTATGCATGGCTGTTTATATATTAGCAGATACTTGTATCTAAAATGTATCAGTCGCAAGCAATTACATACGAAAAATCCGCCATGCATACACTGCATGACGGATTACTCTTTAATCATATGCTGCTCCTTTAACCTATCTTCCACCTTAAAAATCACAATTATCTACACAACCCTGGTAAGTAGGGTTTTCATCCTCAAATGTATCAATTATTTCATAAGACCGAACATTACGGTTAATTAAACTGACCGGTTCCTTGCCAAATGATAATGAAAAGGGATTTTTTTCATCTCTGCGCTCCTGTTTTATAACTCTTTATAACTTTTAATAATTTTTATAACTCTTTATAACTTTGTAATCTTTTTATAACTTTTTATAACTTATTTGTCAAGGTCTTGTCCCATACGCACCCTACAGTCCAATATGTTCCCCTACAGCCTCCTGTAGTTCTCAAGAAGCTTGTGCAGATCATCAATCTCTCCAATAAGCCTCTTTCCTATATCGGTATCCTTCACAAGCATACGTCTCTTGTCATTTTCCTCGACCTCTGATGATGTCTCTATGTCAGTATTATTTATCAGGGCATCCTCCACCGATGTAAAAGGCGTGTGTGCCTTGAGCCTTAGACCATGTGAATTGTAAATCAGTGTATAGCCGGCGATACCGGTTTTCTTGTTCATCGCACGGCAGAAGCCTCCATCTATCACAAACAGCTTGCCATTGGCCCTGACAGGGTTCTCTCCCTCTATTGCGTGAACCGGTGTATGTCCATTTATGATATGCGCATCATCATCATACAGCCCGAACTCGTGCAGTATCTGACAGCAGAAGCTCTTATCGTAATACCTGCTGTAGTATGGGTTAGAAGGCTCTTCCCACATGCTCTTGTCTGTAACATATTCCATCTCAAAGGTCTTAAGCCTTCTGCCGCACAGCGGTGATTTTTCTCCTCCCCACAAAAACCACATAAAGTCCACATCATCCTTATAAGGATTGTCCACATACGCAGCCCTTGCCTTTTCATCACATTTGTCAAGCAGAGCCCTTCCGTGATAAAATTCACCATCAATATACAGCTTATCAAAGGCTCCGTTGCTATCAACCGGAACACAGCCATGATAGAGCAGGTTGCCATTGTATACATTGTACATGCCGCCCTTATCATACAAAAATCTGACATGCTTGTGCAGGCGCTGTCCTGTCACAAACTGTCTGTGCAGCTTTCTCATGATGACAGTCTCCTCGTCACTTAGTGTGTAGGGTCTCTCATCATCAACGGTTGGAAAGCGCTTTCTGTCCACTCCTACATCCTGCAGCTCGTCCAGCCTGTCAAGCATCAGCCTGTTTCCCATCTCATACTCGGGATGTGCAAGTATAAGCTGCCCCTCAAGCTTAAAAAGCATTACTGTGATGGCCGCCCTTGCAGCCTCAATTCCATCCTCTATACCATATGTTTTCATGCCAAACAGCATTAGCTGTCGTAAGCTTATTCCGTAGGCATTCTCAAGAATTTCCACATTGTTGTATTTCAGATTGTTGCGGATGACATTACATATACATGCATCATTTCCACATGCCGCACCCATCCAGAGAATGTCGTGATTGCCCCACTCGATATCAAGCGAGTGATAATCATAAAGCAGATCGAGAATCTTATCCGCGCTTCCTCCTCTGTCAAATACATCTCCCACAATGTGCAGATGGTCAACAGCAAGCCTCTTAATCAGTGCAGACAAAGCGATTATAAACTCATCCGCATCCTCTAAATCAATTATAGTCTTTAATATCTGCTTGTGATATCTGACCTGGTTTGCATCCTCATCCTCCTGCGCATGCAAAAGCTCATCGATGATGTACGCATATTCCTCAGGCAGAGCCTTTCTGACCTTCGACCTGGTGTACTTTGATGAGAGCAGCTTTGCGACAAGTATAAGCTGATTTAACGTCATAGCGTACCAGTCACTGTCTATCTTTCCCTGTTCATCAAGCAGGGCCATTTTCTCTCTTGGATAGTATATAAGCGTGCAAAGCTCCTGTCTGTCATAATCAGAAATCGTATCCTTGAAAATCAAATCCACCTTTTCCTTTATCACACCTGAGCAGTTGTTCATGATATGTAGAAAAGCCTCATACTCGCCATGTATATCACTCAGGAAAAACTCCGTGCCCTTTGGCAGGTTTATAATAGCAGATAGATTGACTATCTCCCTGATTACATCCTGACTTGATGAATAATTTTGTTTTAACAGCTTCAGATATTTTGTATTACCTTTATCGTTGTACATATTTCCCCCGTAACCTCTTATTTTTCAATGAAATATATTAATTCGCTCCTATTCATGTTCCATGCTATACCGGATAAATCCCTTAAATTACATTTTTTTCATTATATAATAAAAATTTTCACGCCGCAACCAAACCTGTCATTTATACTAAAAAGATGCGCAAAACTAATACTATTTTACGCATCTTTGACATATTTTATATTCTGAATAATTACCTTTATTTCATGTACTCAGGTGTCACATTCCTGCCCATGCCCTCAAGCATTTCCTTGTCACTTCTGATTGTGGCACACGCTACTGTTGTAAGCATGTTTCCTGTAATTGTGGCTGACGCTCCAGACTTGAATGCAAGCTCTCCGTCATTTGTAAGCAGCGCCCTTCCGGCGCCGAGACGTATGTCAGCCTTTGGATTTATATACCTGAAAAATGACACTGTACGCAGTATATCAGGCTCGTTTATATGCTCAAGTCCCTCAAGCGGAGTACCTGCAATCGGCATAAGCGCATTAAGCGGAATTGAATCCACTCCTACCTCTGCAAGGCTGACTGCCATATCCAGCCTGTCCTCCCAGGTCTCACCCATTCCGATGATGCCGCCTGAGCACGCATACATGCCCTCTGCCTTCACCTTTTTAAGCGTCTCAATCTTCATATCATAGGTGTGTGTGGTACATATATTGGGGAAATTACGCTTTGAGGTCTCTATATTGTGGTGATAGCTGCTGACACCTGCCTCGTGCAGTCTGTGAAGCTGCTCTGCTGAAAGAAAGCCCATTGATGCACATAAATCAATCTTACACTCTCTTTTCATAGTCTCATATGCATGTATTGCCTTGTCAAATTCCTCACCTGTCAGCGCTTTTCCCGCTGTAACTATCGAGAAACGGTCTACACCCTCTCTCTCATTCATCCTGCAAGCCTCAAGTATCTTTTCCTCAGGTAAAAAATCATAAACCTCACAGTTTGTATGATTATGTGCCGACTGCGCACAATACTTGCAGTCCTCCGGACATTTTCCACTTCTTCCGTTTATTATCGAGCACAAATCTACCTTGTCGCCGATAAACTTCTCCCTGATCATATCTGCGCCCTTACACAGCTCGTCTAAATCACATGTAAGGAAAAATGATAGGTCATCATCCCTTGTGATTCTTCTTCCGTCTATTATCTCCTGTGCCAGTGTTATTGGATCCATTTTAATCTCCTTCGTGTCCTGTATTTCTTCTCTCATTTAATAAGTATCATTATAATACATATCATCCGTTATAATTGTCAACTATAATTTTTTCTTCGGTTAACAATGATAATAAAAAAACAGAAAAACGTCAAGATGTTTTTATATATTTAAACCAGCATAATCAATGTTCCTGCTATGATGAGCACCAGTCCTGTAAAGGATTTAGGAGTCAGCTTTTCCTTAAATACAAAATATGAAAACACGATTGACACAACTATGCTCAGCTTATCTATAGGCACTACGACACTCGCAAGTCCGTCCTGCAGTGCCTTGTAATAGCAAAGCCATGAGCCGCCTGTTGCAAGTCCCGAAAGGCAGATAAAGCCAAGCTCTTTTTTCTCTATATGCTTTATGGTGTGCTGTTTTCCTGTGGCAAATACCACTATCCAAGCCATGATAAGCACCACTATCGTCCTTATTGCAGTTCCCAGATTAGAATTGATCCCCTCTATGCCGACCTTTCCCAGTATTGAGGTGAAGCTGGCAAAAACAGCAGACAGCACTGCATAAAACAGCCATCCATGAGAACCCCCGGCCTTATTCTGCTCTTCCTGTGATATCTCCTTTTTGGTGATCATCATATACGTTCCAATTGCTATAAGCACCACACATACCAGCCTGAGTACGTTTATCTCCTCTTTAAAAAAGATAAATGCAAGTATAATAGTCAGTATTGTGCTTGATTTATCAATCGGCACCACTCTGTTTACATCGCCAAGCTGGAGTGCTTTAAAATAACAGAGCCATGAGGCTCCGGTAGCGACTCCTGAAAGCATCAGAAATATCCATGTCTTTGCTGACACAGCTGTGATCTGCCCCTGCGCTTTAACCACAAATACCATAATCCATGAAAAAATCAAAACTACAATTGTCCTGATTGCAGTTGCTACGTTTGAATCAGTTTTTTTGATACCACACTTTGCCAGTATTGATGTTATACCCGCAAAAAATGCGGATCCAAATGCATATAATCCCCACATATTTTTCTCTGTCTACGCTTCGGTCAACTCCGTTGTCCGGAGTTCGAAACCTCCATTCTTCTAAATACAAAAAAACCGTTCAATGAACGGCTTCTTTTACGCTAATGAGACATCGGGGATTCGAACCCCGGACAACTTGATTAAAAGTCAAGTGCTCTACCACCTGAGCTAATATCCCATATATTCAGATTGTAACAGGGCTAGTTGGATTCGAACCAACGAATGCAGGAATCAAAATCCTGTGCCTTACCGCTTGGCGATAGCCCTTGAGTAATACTCGTGCGCCGCACGGATACGCATATAATGCGCACGACACTATTTGCACTAATGCAAAGGGTGGATACAGGGATTCGAACCCTGGGCCTCCAGAGCCACAATCTGGCGCGCTAACCAACTGCGCTATACCCACCATATTTACTTCATATGGTCCATATGGAATTAATATGAAATAAAAAATGTGCCTGAAGGGATTCGAACCCCCGACACCCGGCTTAGAAGGCCGGTGCTCTATCCAACTGAGCTACAGACACATATGGGATACTGCGAATACTGCAATATCTAAGCGGGTGATGGGAATCGAACCCACGTATCCAGCTTGGAAGGCTGGTGTTCTACCATTGAACTACACCCGCATGTAGTCGGGGTGACAGGATTCGAACCTGCGACCTCCTGGTCCCAAACCAGGCGCTCTAGCCAAGCTGAGCCACACCCCGAAGGATTTGTTTGCGTTCTTTCCGTGACGCAAGAATTAGTATATAGCAAAGGGCAGAATATGTCAACAACTTTTTTTATTTTTTTTATATTTTTTTTAAAGTGGCTGCCGGACAGCTTAAAAGAGCTTCCCGGCAGGCATTTTATCCGTATACGTTGCAATTGAACGCCTATACTCTAGATCACCTTCACAAGCATCTCTTTCATGGCGCGAAGAGCCTTGCCTCGATGGCTTATGGCATTCTTCTGCTGGGGAGTAAGCTCTGCAGAAGAGCAGCCGTACTCATCTAAATAGAAGATAGGATCATAACCAAAGCCGTTGGCTCCTGCTATCTCCCATCCTATGTAGCCCTCCATAGTCTGTCTGGTCACAAGTTCCTTTCCATCCGGCAGCACTGCGGCGATAGCGCACACAAAGCGGGCTGTACGCTTCTCCTTTGGCACACCGTCAAGGCGTTCTATAAGGTTATTATTCTTTATATCATAGGAAGTATCCTCGCCCATATAGCGCGCTGAATATACTCCAGGTTCCTTATTCAGATAGTCAATCTCAAGTCCTGAGTCGTCTGCGAGAACAATTGCATCTGTGTGTGCCGCAATTGCGCGGGCCTTAATCAGCGCATTGTCTTCAAAGGTCTTCCCATCCTCCACTATATCCACATTGATACCTGCTTCCTTCATTGAACGGATATCCACGTCACAGTCTGAAAGTATCTCTTTGATTTCTCTGAGCTTATCCTTGTTTCCTGTTGCAAATATGATTTTTGTCATAATATATTTCCTTCCTTCTTTTTCTATTCGAACAATTTCCAGATACAGCTAGTAGCCTTCATCAAAGGCCTGCATGATTGCATTGTATATACCCTGAGCTGCCTGTTTCTGATAGTCTGCATTGGCCAGATTGTCAAGCTCCTGTCTGTTGGTCATGAAGCCCACCTCCACAAGTGCAACCGGAGCCTCACTTGTTCTTATTATATATATGTCATCTGCAGGAAGCAGCCCAAATGCCCTGTTTCCTGTCGCAGCTGTCACGTTATCCATGCAAATCTGTGCAAGGTGTTTACTTCCGAGCTCTCTGTCATCTGACTGGCTGTAGAGCACCTGCGTACCCGAAACCGCGGTGAAATTGCCCTTTTCATATGAGTTGCAATGCACGCTTATAAATAAATCCGCATCCGCCTTATTGGCAAGTGCCGCTCTCTGCTGCAGTGTAGGATTGGTATCTGTTGTCCTGGTGTAGAATATCCCAAGCCTTTTGTCACCTGAATAGCTGTCAAGCTGTTCCTTAAGTGCCAGCACTATGTCCAGATTGATGTTTTTTTCCTCTATTCCGTTTCGCACGGCACCGGTCATACGGCCGCCGTGACCTGCATCTATTATGATGACCTTATCGTATATATCATGCAGATTAACAAAGCTCAGATAAAGATATCCATTCTCTATGCGCTGCTTCACCTGATAGAGCTTGTCTGTAGTGATAGCTATCACACCATCTGCCCCCTTGCGGTAATACTGCATGGAGTCTATATGATTTGACCTGCCTGTCATGGAATACTTCGTAAAGTAATTGTCCACATCAGCCTTAAGCTTTACATAGACCGTCTGCGTCAGGGCATCGGTTTCCACCGATATACTCTGGCGCTCCCCTTCTGAGTCGTCCGGCAGCTCTATCCTTAAATCATCCTCAAAGCCGACTTCCTCCTGCAATATCTCATCAGGGTTCTTCTCCTGCTTTGCATCTGAGGAAGCCTTGACATAGTTTTGCAGCACATTATCCTCCAGTGCTTTTGCCATATCATACTTCTCATTTATAGCCGGAAGCTTTTCAAGCGTGACCGGCACGATAAGTGCAAGCATAACGAAAAATACTGTTATTATCTTTAGAATATTTCTGTACATATCATCTGTTATCAGAAAAGGCCTTTATACAGAGGTTACAATCCTGTTTTTCCTTTACATTGATATATGCCACACCATCATAGCTGATGTAGCCCTCGCCATCATCCAGATTGACCGTAGACATGTATGCTTCTCCCGAGTTGTACTCTATAGCCATCGGATGAGTCGAGCCCGGTGTATTTATATAAAGTACAATGGCATAACGCTCACCGGACTCCAAATCAACAGGCTCATCAAAATCAACAGTGTAATAGCCTGCATTTTTTAGTGACCCCTCAGCCACCAGCGTCTTATTTTTAAAAGAATACTCATTCTCAAAATTCTTAACCACATACAGCTTGTATGAGGTATCCGCTGCTGTAGCATAAAAGCCGGAAGCCCTTAGTGATTCAGCCGACTGTGCGGTAAATATGTTGGCTCCGTACATATCCTCCTTGTCGTAGCCCATCTTTCCTACCCAGCCACACAGGTCACTCTGGTATATATTATCATAATTGTCAGCACTCTCTATATCTGTATAAACAACATTGTGCGTGCCCACATTTGTATCGTAGTATGACACATAGAACACCCCATTGTCTCCAAAACTGCTGCCCCAGCTGTTCTGGCATATAAAGGCTCCATCTCCTTCCAGATCCACATTGAAGTTTTCCTTAGGGTAATTGTCATCCCAGCCAATTATAACCACATCATGATTTGGCTTATCTTGACCCATATAACAGTAAGAATTAGTCTGCTTATTGTAATAAGGCGTCTTTGTCTTTGAGCTTGCTATTGTACTGTAAAGCGATGTCTGCACACCACCATATTTGAAAACAGCCTCCTTTATGCCCTGATAGTCCTTTCCATCTATGATAAGCATCTGCTGCACATGCTTTACTGCTGCAAGATCATCGCGTGTCACTCCATCTCCGTAAGGATCATCCGCGTCATAAACCGGTCCCTGCCATGCTGCCAGATATGCCATTCCCATGGTATACTCTCCACCGTCATACTGATTGACGTTGAATGAATTGCTCATACTCATATGATCCACGGAAAACAAAAGCTGCTCCTCCGGCATAAGGGCTGACTCGAGTGCACTTGTGGCCGCAAAAGCCCAACAGGTGCCATAGCTGCCCTGATCCCTGATTAGTGACACACGCTGTCTTTCTCTCAGATCATACTTTGTTGGCACCGTTGATACACCCTCGGATTTGTCTGTCATAGTGAGTGTATTTGTCGCCGTATCAAAGCTGCAGGTCATATCCAAAAGTTTAGACAGCTTGTCTAAGCTTGCATAAAACTGCCCCTTATACTGTACAAAGCCATTGTCGTCTGCCAGCTTGAAATCAGCTGTCAGACTGTGCTTTTCCACCAGAAGCTCATTTTTATTGTATACATGTGCACTGCTGTTTAGTGCATCGCGAAGCATAGACACGGGAACCATTATATTCCTGTTCTCATCCATATACACATGCTCATCCTCGCTCGTATACTCCTTATTTTCTATCATAAGCCTGATGGTGGTGCCATTTACATCAGCAGCCACAAGCGGACTCCATATAGTATTATCTATCTGTGCTCCTCTGAATGCGCCAAGTGTAGAGCTGTCCTTTGCATATATGTAAAAATTAGACACAAAGATAAGTGCCAAGATGAATGTAAATGCAATATATCTCTTTGAATATTTCATATACCCTGCTAATCCTTTTTCCTTCTCGGAGGCTTAGGCCCCATAAACTGATAAAAATATGTCTTTATCATACCATTGTAGATTTTCCTGTTTTTGTCAGCTTTTCTGCCGATATAGCGCTCTGTATCCTCATAGCTCGTAATCAGATACATCGACCATGCATCAAGCCTCTTATAAGCTTCTCCAATCTGTGAATACAGTGCCGGGAGCGCTGATTTCTCCTCGAGTCGCTCACCGTATGGAGGATTTGAGATAATAAATCCGTACTTCTTCGGGTGATGCAGGTCAGCCACAGCCCTCTGCTGGAAATGAATCATGTGCTCCACTCCGGCTCTCTTGGCATTTTCCCTGGCTGCAGCCACCACATCAGGGTCAATGTCATAGCCCTGGATGTCCACCTGCACATCCTTATCTATCATATCCTCTGCCTCCTGCACAGCCTCATACCACAGCTTTCTTGGTATGATATTGGTCCAGCTCTCAGCTGTAAACTCCCTGTTCATACCGGGTGCTATGTTTGCTGCCATCATGGCTGCCTCTATCGGAAATGTACCACTGCCGCAAAACGGATCCACAAGTATTCTGTCTGCATGCCATGGTGTAAGCATGATGAGCGATGCTGCAAGTGTCTCAGTCAGCGGCGCCTTGCTCGTTGCCAGACGGTATCCTCTCTTGTGAAGGGAATCCCCCGATGTATCAAGTGTCACCATCACCTCATCCTTGTACAGAAAAACCCTTACCGGATACTGTGCTCCGTCCTCCGGGAACCAGTCAATGTGATAAGACCTCTTCATTCTCTCAACCATAGCCTTTTTCACGATAGACTGTATATCAGATGGTGAAAAAAGCTTACTCTTTATGGAAGAAGCCTTTTTCACCCAGAATCTGCCGTCCTTGGGAATATAATTTTCCCATGGGAGAGCCTTTACATTTTCAAAAAGCTCATCAAATGTGGCAGCCTTAAAGCGTCCTACCTGAAGTAATACTCTCTCTGCGCCTCTTAAGAATATATTCGCTCTGCATATAGCCTCAGCATCGCCCTCAAACGATACCCTGCCGTCCTCCACACGTGTTATCTCATATCCCAGATCATATATCTCCCTCTTGACTACTGCCTCAAGGCCAAAATGACATGGCACAACAAGCTCAAATCTATTCATATATTGTGTAACTGCCTTTCTATAATTGTACTTTACATTGTTATCTAATATTGTTGCATAAATTTCAATTTTTTTAAATAGTTTCAGCCATATTTCTGCAACTTTTTTTGATATCCGCACATAGCATTGTATCCACCTATGACTGTCGCTGTATCAAAACCGCGATTTCCCAGATATCTGGCCAGCTTCATGCTGCTTCCACCATGCGTGCAGTAAAAAATCACACTCTGTGACGCATCGAGTTCACTCTCATATGAATCCGTGATATCCATAGGCATACTGAGTGCGCCTTTCCAGTGCGACCTGTCATATTCCTCTCTTGTTCTTATATCTATAAGCCTGTCTCTTATACACATCTCCGAGCCCACGAGACATGCGCAGATCTC
>ENA-OZRB01000091-OZRB01000091.1-human-gut-metagenome-genome-assembly--contig:-NODE-91-length-26615-cov-12.343373_pt1 | contig 26615 bp, 12 predicted proteins | sample MGYA00243782_ERZ653934 | MGnify/ENA primary metagenome ERZ653934 (study PRJEB26926, sample SAMN06164535) | human gut metagenome | biome: ENVO:00009003; feature: ENVO:2100002; material: ENVO:00002003...
CTTGCACGGTGTGGCTCGGGGCGAAAGGCGTGAAAGCGTCTGACCTATCGAGATTTCTTTTGAAGGAAGAGCAGACCGCAGCTTATAGTGTGGAGATATGGAAGAGATTTCGTAAATGGGGTGGTATTCCAACTGGAATCACCCAGAATATAAAAGATTTATTGTCTTCCAGGGAGATAGAGAATATATTTGAAAATTCAGATTTTATTTATATGCTGAACCAGGCTTCCGGAGACAGGCAGATTCTGGCAAAGCAGCTGAATATCTCACCAACCCAGCTGTCCTATGTAACCAACAGTAATGAGGGGGAAGGACTTTTGTTCTATGGAAATGTCATTATCCCATTTGTAGACAGATTCCCGAAGAATTCCCTCTATAAAATCATGACAACCCGCTTAGAGGAGACTTCCGAAGCAGGTTAAATCAAAGGAGAAAACAATGTTACGAGCAATTTCATATGTATTAACTTTTAGTGGCGGTGCTGTTTTCGGCATCGCTTTTCTCTGCTTATTACAGGCAGGGAAAGGGTATCCGAAGAAGGAGGAGTAAGTAGTGGCAGAACAGAGAATGAAAGTCAGGGACAAGAAAGTCCAAAAGATGACCAAGGATGGTCTGGTGGAAGAAAACCTGACAGATAAATCTTCTGTTCGTGTCAGTAACCGTGCCAGTGATGTGCAGATGGGAAGAAAACAGGGGGAAAAAGAAGAAAACCTTGTGGATAAGTCTCCCCGCCAGTCTGAACGGAGTGGGAAAAATATTCGTCCCTCTGTGCAAAAATCCAGAGATGCACCGGAACTGATACGGACAGAGAAGCAAAGTGGGGATTTTGGACAGAGTAGTAAGCAGCAAAATAGAAAAAGAATCCGTGCTGAAGTCGGAAAAGAATCCAGACTTGCAGAAAAATCCGAAGTCGGACAGTTAGGGAGACTGAAAGATAAACGTGCTGATCTATCAGAAAACAGGGGAGACAGCCGGAGAAATCAGACCGGTGGCAGCAAAAAGCCTAAACAAAAACAACGTTTGAAGTTTGCTTATGAGGAAACTGGTGCTTCTGTGAAAAATGACAAAGATATGGAGAAATTGAACCAGATGGATACGGATGGAGTCAATTTCCGCCATCAGAAACAGAAAGAAAAAGCCAAAAAGTTTTCTTATGAAGAAGCAAGAAAGAGAAAGGAAGCAAAGCAGCATTCCAAGAAAGCACAGGTCTATCAGGCAAATGAAGGAGAATCTCCTGGAAAGAAAAAATCCCGTTTGAAGTTTGGTGAAGGGGAATCTGTGAAAACAGAAAAAGCTTCTGTTGTCAAGAAAGCAGGAAGTGCAGCTTCCGCAGCATTGCACCGTGAGATCAGCAAAAATGAAGACGATAATGCGGCGGTAGAAGGTGCCCATAAGTTGGAAGAAGGCGGCGAAGGTATTTACCGGCTGGAACAGAGAAGTGCCAGACGAAGGAAACAGAGGGCTTCCAGAAAGAGAAGCAGACTGGAGAGACAGGTAGAGAAACAGACACAGGCGGCAGCCCGTCAGGAGCAGAAGAAGCTGAAAAAGCAGATTCAGAAGCAACAGATCAAACGGGATTATGCCAAAGCGAAGCGAAGTGAACAGACAGTAGGAACAGCTGCAAAAGGTACGATTGATTATATCAAGAAGATTGGCGGCAAAGTGACCAACTTCTTTAAAGAAAACCGGAAAGTGTATATCAGTGTAGCAGTTCTGATCGGATTGATGTTTCTGATCATAACGAATGTCACGTCATGCTCTGCAGTGTTTTTACAAAATGTGATCACTTACACAGGAACCAGTTATCTGTCATCGGATCAGGCAATCCGGGAAGCGGAACTGTATTATACACAGCTGGAAGCTAATCTGCAGGAGCGGATCAACAACATGGAATCTGAAGAACCGGGACATGAGGAATACCGATATAACATCGGACCTATTGAGCATGATCCGTTTATCCTGATCAGTTATCTGTCAGCAAAGTATGAAGAGTTTACGTTTGAACAGGTCAAGCCGGAGCTGGATGCTTTGTTTGCAGAGCAATATCATCTGACTACAGAAGCGGTCAATGAGACTGTGACAGAGACAGCAACAGTAAGAGTTGGAGAATCTTTGGGACAGGTTGTAACAAGCGGATATTGTAATTGTCCAATCTGCTGTGGTATTTGGAGCGGAGGACCAACTGCCAGTGGAGCATATCCAACAGCCAATCACACCTTAGCGGTAGATGCTTCCAATCCGTTTGTTCCAATGGGAACAAAGGTGGTAATGAATGGTGTCGAATATACGGTAGAAGATACCGGAGCTTTCGCAAGATACGGGGTACAGTTTGACGTCTACTATGATAATCATGCGGCGGCATCTGCACATGGACATCAGACATGGGAATGTTATCTGGCAGATGATAATGGAAGTCAGGAAGTGGAAGTGACCAGGACAAGGGATGTAGATGTGCTGAATGTCACCTTAAATAGTGGAAACCTGATGTCAATCTGTCAGGACAGGCTGGGATTTTTCCAGAAAGAACTGTTCAGTGCCTACAACGATACAAAAGGCAACTTGCAGATGTTTGCAACACCGGTTGATTTTAACTGGTACTCCAGTGTGACCAGCTATTATGGATACAGGATTCATCCAATATCAGGAGCAAATCAGCTTCATAATGGTATGGATATCGGAGCACCGGAGGGAACAAAAGTGATGGCAGGACTGACCGGAACAGTTACAACTTCTGCTTATAACGACAGCTATGGAAATTACGTCATTATCAAAGACAGAAAAGGTTATGAACTGCGGTATGCACATTTAAGCAGCCGGAGTGTATCTGCAGGAGCATCCGTCACGAAAGGTGATGAGATAGGTCTTGTAGGAAATACTGGTAATTCCACAGGAAGCCATCTTCATATTGAACTTCTGAAAAATGGAGAGCGGTTAAACCCGATCTTTTATCTGGAAACTGGAGAAGGAGCAGGCTTTGGCGGCAATGAATATACCAGTGAAGCAGCACAGCGTTTGTTAAATGAAGCAGCGAGATATCTTGGAACACCATATGTATGGGGTGGATATTCCCCAAGTGGATTCGATTGTTCTGGATTTGTAAGCTACTGTCTGACAAACTCTGGTGTAAGGAATACAGGAAGACTAACAGCACAGGGACTGTACAACATTTGTACACCAGTATCCCAGTCGGAGGCGCAGCCGGGAGATCTGATTTTCTTTACTGGAACTTACGACGCAGGGGAGCCGGTAACGCATATCGGAATCTATGTAGGCAATGGTCAGATGATCCATTGTGGACATCCGGTGCAGTATACGTCCATCAATTCCCCATACTGGCAGAGCCATTTCTATGGATTTGGACGATGGTAAGAAAAAAGGGCGGCTGCATCAGCCGTCCGGAAAGGAGAACCGATGAAAAGTCTTGAAAAAGCTACGGCAGATTATGAGAAAGCCAAAGAGAAAATGGAAGCTTCCAAAGCCAGATATGAAGCAGATTTAAAGCGGTTTAAGGCTGCGGAGATTGCAAAAACAGAAGCGGAAAATCTGGAAATTGTAAGAATTATCCGTGCAATGGATATGAGTATTCCGGAATTGGAAGCTTTCAAAAAGAGAATGAAAAATGAACTGCCCGGCAGGGTAGAAATACAGAAGGAGGAAACAAAAGCCGATGATGAATCTGGAAAAAATGAAACAGAAGAAGAGAACAATTACTAAAAGCAGGGTAAAAAAGAGCTTGCTTGCAGCAACGACATTTCTTTGCCTGACAACACCTTTGCTCCAGACACAGACTGCTTATGCAGCTAAGAATACCACGCCTGCAATCACGATTGAGAAACCGGATGGCTGGAAACAGGGAGAAACAACCATTGCTGTTACGGTAGATGCCAGTCATATGCCGGAAGGTTTCTCAATAGCAAAGATTGAAGCAAAAGCAGGAAAAGATGGAAGCTGGCAGGATGTAACCGGAAGTGGAAGTATCACGATCACTGGAAATCAGACAGTGTATGTGCGTGTGACAGATGGTGAGGGGAAGGTCTATGAGCAGAATCGCTCTATTAAGTGTTATGACACGGAAAAGCCTACACTCTCTGCTTCCCTGACAGATGGTGTGCTGACGATTCAGGGGAATGATACAGTATCAGGGATTACTGCAGTAACAGTCAATGGCACCACTTATACAGACTTGAAGGATGGAATGCTGAGAGTGCAACTGACACAGAAAGATTTTACAACAAAACAGATTGAAATCACGGTAACGGATGGTGCCGGAAATACTTCTGAAAAGTATGTGTTGCAGAATCCTTATTATGAATGGGCAAAGAAGCAGGCAGAAAAACAGAAAACCTCCAATGACAGTAATGGCGCAATGGCAACTACGACCAGTGCAGATACAACTGGGACTGAGAAAACAACGACTTCACCACTTCCACAGGATGCACAGGCTTCTGAGCCAACAGATGCAAAAGGAACCGTGGATGATCGGACAGTAACAGGTATTGAGGAACAGCTTAATAAAGAAGGCGAGACAGCAGATTCTGTTACCAAAACAGCTACGGAAGGCACAAAAGAGTTTTATACCATTTCAACTAAGAGTGGTAAGATTTTCTATCTGATTATTGACAATTCAAAATCTCAGGATAATGTGTATTTTCTTACAGAAGTCAGTGAAAAAGATCTGATGAACTTTACACTTTCTGATTCGGTGACACTTCCGGAAGTAGATACGGTTTATGCAGAACCAGAGAAAAAAGCAGAGGAAGAAAAGCCGGAAACGACAGAGTCAGCCGAGAAAGATAAGGTAGAGGATGATATTCAGATGCCTGAAGATAAAAGTCCATTTGGAACGTATCTTTTGATTGCACTGGTTGCAGTCGGAGCTGCGGCAGGAGGATATTACTTCAAAGTCTATAAACCAAAGCATGAATATGATGACGAGGATGAGATGGAAGAGGATGAAGATGAATCCGAAGATTCAGAGTCAGAAAAACGGGAAGTAGACGATGCAGATGAGCAGGAAGAAAGTACAGAACCGGAAATCCTGAGAGATGAAGATTTTGACGATAATGTGCTGGAAGATGAAGAAGAGGAGCAGGAGTAAATGAAATTAGTGATTGCAGAAAAGCCATCGGTTGCGATGGCACTGGCTTCCGTGCTTGGAGCCAGAACAAGAAAAGATGGCTACGTGGAGGGAAACGGTTATCTCGTTTCCTGGTGCGTAGGACATCTGGTTGGATTATGTGATGCATCGGAATACGATGAAAAATATAAAAAATGGAGATATGAAGATCTGCCGATTGTGCCGGAATGTTGGAAACACAAGATTTTGGAGGGCACAAAGAAGCAGTTCGGAATCTTGAAAAAACTGATGAGAGACCCAAAAGTAGATGAAGTGATCTGTGCTACCGATGCAGGACGTGAAGGAGAGTTAATCTTTCGTTTGGTGTATGAGCAGGCAGGATGCAGAAAGCCGACGAAGCGGCTCTGGATCTCTTCTATGGAAGAACAGGCAATTAAAGATGGATTTTCGTCATTAAAAGACGGTTCGTGTTATGACAGTCTCTATCAGTCAGCACTTTGCAGGGCAAAGGCAGACTGGCTGGTGGGAATCAATGCGAGCCGTCTTTTTTCCGTTCTGTATAACCAGAATCTGAAAGTTGGAAGAGTACAGACACCAACACTTGCCATGATCGTGGATCGAAATCAGAAGATCAAGGAATTTACCAAAGAGAAATATTATATGGCTCATATCAAGTTTGACGATATGGATGCGGTCACAGAGCATTTTCAGAAAAAAGAAGATGCAGATAAAGTAGCTGCGGAGTGTCAGGAGCGCATGTGCGAAGTAGAGAAGGATGATGTGAAAGAGAAAACAGTCCGCCCTCCGAAGCTTTATGATCTGACCACTTTGCAGAGGGAAGCAAACAGAATGTTTGGCTATACCGCACAGGAGACATTGGATGCCGTGCAGGAGATGTATGAGCAGAAACTTGTCACTTATCCGAGAACTGACAGCCAGTATTTAACAGATGAGATGGGAGAAAGCACTGAAACACTCATTCAGATGCTACTTGGGAAAATGCCTTATGTCGAAGGTCTGGAATATCGGTCGGACGTGAGTAAGGTATTAAATTCAAAGAAAGTATCCGATCACCATGCGATTATCCCAACCATGGAAGTAGCCAAAGCAGATATTGGTGAACTGAAAGAACGAAGCAGCAAGATTTTGTATTTGATCAGTGCCAGGGTTCTGACAGCAACTGCAGATCCTTATATTTATGAGAGTCATAAATGTCAGATTACCTGCAATTATCATACGTTTTATCTCAATGCAAAGAAAACAAAACAGGAAGGGTTCAAGACAATTGAGAAAAAACTGAAACAGTTCTTTGGAATCATTGCAGAAAAAGAAGAGCCGGAGTTGGATATCTGGGCAGGCAAGCATTATGGTCCCTGTGATTCTTTTGTATCGGAGCATTTTACACAGCCACCGAAACAGTACACAGAAGATACCCTGCTTTCTGCGATGGAACGTGCAGGGAATGAAGAGCTGACCGAAGATACAGAAAAGAAAGGACTTGGTACCCCTGCAACAAGGGCAGCAATCATTGAAAAACTGATTCAGTCTGGCTTTGTGAAACGGGAAAAGAAAAATCTGGTGCCGACAGATGATGGAAATGTGCTGATTACGGTTCTACCGGATGAGATTAAATCTCCGAAGATGACCGCAGAGTGGGAAATGGCATTGAATCATATTGCCCAGAATACAGAGACAGCAGATGAATTCCTAAATGGGATTACAGAGCTGATGCAGGAACTGGTTGCCAGATATCAGGGAATTTCAGAAGAAAAGAAAGAGCAGTTTCAGGGAAAGGCAAAAGGAGAAGTCATTGGCAAATGTCCCCGCTGTGGAGCAGATGTCAGGGAAGGAAAAGTAAATTTTTACTGTTCTGACCGGAACTGTGCTTTTACTTTATGGAAAAATGATAAATTTCTTGCAAGCCAGGGAAAAAAGATGGATAAGGTGGCAGCAAAGAAGTTCCTGTCTAAAGGAAAAATCCATTATAAGGATCTGGTATCAAGAAAAACAGGGAGACAGTATGAAGCAACTGTGGAGATGGTCGATCCCGGAGAGGGAAATGTACAGTTCAATCTTATTTTTCCACAACGATAAGTAGTGTATTGCAGGCAGTCTAAGGACTGTCTGTTTTAATACAAATATATGAAAGAGAGGACCTTAGCATGAAGAAAAAAGGTAATTTTAGAAAAGTAGTATCTGGCTTGCTGGCAGGCATGACAATGCTTAGTACAGTGCTGTCTCCGATGACGGCATATGCAGCGGAGATCCAGCCAGAGGAAAAACCCCCACTTTATGAGGAAGTGAAAGACCTTCTGGATGAAGATGAGGTGGTGACTGCCAAAGATTATGAAATGGAAGCTGGCAGTGTATTTGATGTGAAATCAGATTACACGGGACTGGAAATCAAGGATGATAACAAGGTCAAAATCACATTTGAGGAAGCAAAGAATGACAAGGATGAGGATTTTACGACAGATCATGCGGACACTTACAAAGCGGTCTATTATGTGGAACCGGTAAATCAGGAGCATCCGAAGTACCAGATCAGCCGAAAACTGATTGTGCGTGAGAAAGCAACTGAAGCTCAGACAGATGTGGCAGGGAGTGAAGCAGTGACCGAATCCGAAACAGCTGTAAGTGAACAGCAGACAGAGGAAGCGGAGGATCCCGAAGCAGACTCGGAGGTTACCGATATTGACGCTGATGAATTTGATGATTTGGTAGAGCAGGCACAGAATCAGGATACCTATGATGAAGAATCAGGGTTAGAGCTTCATGATGTTTTGGAACAGGCAGGAAACGAAGGTGTGGATCTTGAGGCTATGGAAGAAGGAGAGATTGCAACATTTGAAGCAGTTTCGGCTTATTCAGCAAGAAGTACACAGCAGGTAACAATTGAAAAAGGACCACTGTATAGATATGCAGATTATAATCTTGGAACCTATCTGACAGAGCCGTACTATATCAGCTACGGAAGCGTCAGAGCAATTGCGTATTGTGTACAGCCAGCAAAGCCAGGACCTGGATCTGGAAATTATACAATTACAAAGATTGGAGACAATCAGGCGTTAGCAAAAGTGTGTTATTACGGTACAGATGCCGCAGGAAGCGAGAGTTTTTTCGCTAATAAACACACGGATTTTTCCGAAGGAAAAAGATTCATCATTATTCACATGGCTGCATCATATGCCAACGGAAGTAGTGATGCATTTTACGGAACAAATGCTACAGGGGAGGCTTTGGCAAAAGAACTCTATAATTATTGTGTGAATAAGCCGGAAATACCAGATGTAGCGATGTCATTTTCAAAGCCGGATGTAAAAGCTTATGTAGATGGAAATGTTCAGAGAACGGAGAACATTCAGTTCAACGCATCTTCCCAGCAGAAAATCACAATGGACTTACCAAAAGGAGTAAAGCTCCATAATGTATCTACTGGAAATGTAAGTGCGGCAGGTGCAAGCGTAACAATTGGAGGAGGAACTACGTTTTATCTTTCAGCGCCTCTGACACAGACAAAAGATGTAAATGCTACTTTTTCTGCAAAAATGAAGGGAAGTATTACAAGAGATTACTCAGCATATAAACTGACTACGAATGCAAGTGTTCAGGATCTGGCATTTGTGTTTGGAGAAGGTGTCGCTGATGAAAAATATGTAAGCTTAAAGGTGTCCTGGATTGAACAGGCTACGATCGAAATCGTAAAGAAAGACGATACAGCGGATGTCAATCTTGTAGGTGCAGTATTCGGTGTATACAGCGATGAGGCTTGTACAAAGCTGATCACTCAGATGCCGGCAACAGATAAGAATGGAAAATCTTCTGTTACGATCATCAAGACACAGGATACTGTTTATCTGAAAGAGATCACAGCACCACAGGGATATGTAGTAAATGCAACGGCAACAAATGTAAAACTGGTAGCAAGTAAGACCTCAGCTGTAACCGTGGAAAATAAGGAACAGCTGGCAGAGCTTACCATTTACAAAGAAGGACAGGTTCTGACCGGAGCAGAGGTCAGTGAAAATGGAACGGTATTTCAGTATGAAAACCGCAGACAGAAAAATGCAGTGTATAACGTGTATGCCGGGGCAGATATCGTAACTGCTTATGGTACAAAAGTGTACAGCAAAGGTGACCTTGTAAAAGAAAACCTGACAACAGGTGAGAATGGTTCTGTCACACTGAAAAACCTGCATCTTGGAACCTACGTGGTAAAAGAAACAAAAGCACCGGACTCTTTCTATAACGGCAGCGAAGAAAAGTCAGTGACTCTAACTTATGCTGGTCAGAACAAAGAAGTTGTATTTGCAGATGTGACTTTTAACAACGAGAGACAGAAAGCAGATGTTTCTGTAGTAAAACAGGATAAAGACACCAAGAAACCACTGAAAGGCGGTATTTTTGCTCTGTATACATCCGATGATATCAGAAATGCAGACGGAACCGTTGTTGTGAAAAAAGGAACACTGATTGAGAAAGCAACTACTGGAGCAGATGGAACTGCAAAATTCACAGCAGATCTTCCGATTGGATATTCCTATTCAGTAAAAGAAGATCAGGCGCCGGAAGGCTATGTAAGAAATACAGAAGATGTGTATACGTTCAAGTTTTCTTACACCAATGATAAAGAAGCAACCGTATCATTTGCCCATACCTTTAGCAATGACCGTGTGACAGCAAAGATCAATTTATTCAAAGTTGATAAAGAAACAGGAAAAGCAGTACCACAGGGAGATGCCACACTGAAAGGTGCAGTTTATGGACTGTATGCCCGTGAAGATATCGTGTACCCGGATGGAGCAACGGGAACTATTTATAAAGCAGGAGAGCAGGTAGCTTCTCTTACAACAGATGACAAAGGACAGGCTTCTGTAAATGGCTTATATCTTGGCAAATATTATGTCAAAGAGATTACTCCGCCGACCGGATACCTAGCAGATGCAGAAGAGCATGATCTTACATGCAGTTATGAAGGAGATATGACAGCAGAAGTAAAAAGAGAGTGCGCTTCCAGTGAGCAGGTCATCAAACAGCCATTCCAGATCATCAAAGCAGCCAACAATGGAAAGACAGATGCAGATCTGTTATCCGGAGCTGGATTTACAGTTTATCTGAAATCTTCCCTTACAAAGAAAGCAGATGGAAGCTATGATTTTGATTCTGCCAAACCAGTAGTGAGTGGAGAAAATGGAGCAACGGAGATTTTCACAGATGAAAAAGGATATGCCTGCAGTATTCCATTACCATTTGGAAGCTATATTGTGCGTGAAACTACAACACCGCACAATTACAAGCCGGTCGATGATTTTGAAGTGAATATCACAGAGCATCATCCAAATGAGCCGCAGATCTGGCGTGTGCTTTTGGATGAAGAGTTTAAGGCAAAACTGAAAATCGTGAAAAAAGACGATGAAACAAAAAAATCCGTCCTGATTGCAGGAACAGAATTTAAAGTGTACGACCTTGACAACAAAAAGTACGTGGAACAGGTAACAACTTACCCAGTGACAACCACTCACAAGTCCTATTTTACGGACAGTCAGGGATATCTGATCATGCCGAAGAATCTGAAAATCGGACATTACCGGATTGAGGAAGTCAATGCACCGGAAGGGTACACAATCAACAAGAACTATGTAGAGATTGCAGTGGATGCAAACACAGCATACCAGATGGATTCTGATAGCGGAGATTCCATTATTACGGTAGATTACGAGAACCATCCAGTAAAAGGAAAGCTGACAATCTATAAAAAAGGTGAGATGCTGACCGGATTTAAAAAGGATTTTGTTTATGAAGAAAGATACCTGAAGGGTGCGGAATTTAATGTCTATGCAGCTGAAAATATCTATACACCGGATTATCAGAAAGATGAAAACGGAAACAGGCAGCTGATCTATGCGAAGGATGCACTGGTAACAACTGTTACGACCGGGGAAGATGGAAAAGCAGTTGCAGAGAATCTGCCGCTTGGTTCTTACTATGTGGTAGAAAAGACTGCACCGGAAGGATTCGTTCTGAACCATGACAGATCAGAAGTCGCATTTATCTATGCCAATCAGGATACACCTGTGATCGAACAGGAAGTGACTGTTGGTGATGACCGACAGAAAATTGCAATCCAGGTAGAAAAACAGGATGCAGAAAATGGTGCAACCGTAGCAGGGGCTGTCTTTGGTATCTATAACAAAGAAGATATCAAGGCAGATGGAAAAGTGATTGTGAAAGCAGATACACTCTTACAGGAAATGACTTCTGATAATGATGGTCTTGCAGCATGTACGCTGGATCTGCCACTTGGACAGTATTATGTGAAAGAGTTAAAAGCACCGGCGGGATTTGTATCCTCTGATGAAGTTCTGAATCTGGATGCTTCTTACCAGGGACAGGATGTGAAGACAGTAAAACTGAAAACTGTGAAAAAGAACCAGCCAACAACCGTAGAAGTCACAAAATCTGATGTAACAACAGGTGTGGAACTGGATGGGGCAAAACTCACCGTTCTTGATAAAGAAGGAAATGTCGTGGATCAGTGGATTTCTGTAAAAGATCAGCCACATGTGATCAAACGACTGACAGTTGGAGAGGAATACACCCTTCGTGAGGAAATGGCACCTTATGGTTATCTGAAAGCAACGGATGTGAAGTTCACGCTGGAAGATACCGCAGAGATTCAAAAAGTAGAGATGAAAGATGAAGTACCGACAGGACTTCTGATCATCAACAAAAATGGAGAGTTTTTGGATAAAGTGACACTTCTGGACAATGTAAAAGGTACTGTGGAGCATCTCTTTGAATATGTAACTGGAAGTCTTACAGATGTAACTTTCGATGTATTTGCTGCGGAAGATATCAAAGCGGCAGATGGTGTCAGTGAAGATTATTTCAAAGCAGATGAAAAAGTAGGAACCATTACTACGGATTCCAATGGTATTGCACAGATGGGAGATCTACCGGCTGGCAAGTACTATGTGAAGGAAGTAAAAACTGCCCATGGTTATGTGCTGGACGGAGAGCCGAGATATGTTGATCTTTCCTACCGTGATCAGGACACACCAGTCATTACTTATGATGAGAAATGGCAGAATGCCCGTCAGAAAGTAAAGGTTACGGTTCTGAAGAAAGAAAAAGATACAGACCGTGTCCTTGCAGGTGGTGTCTTCGGTCTTTATACCAGTGAAGATATCAAAAATGCAAAGGGCGAGGTACTCCTTGAGAAAGACAGCCTGATCGAGCAGCGAGTAACGGATGAAAAAGGACAGATTACTTTTACGGCAGATCTTCCGGTAGATGGAAAATACTATGTGAAAGAGATCTTTGCGCCAGACGGATTTGTTACAACAGAAGAAGTACAGGAATTTACCTTTGAATATGCCGGAGAAGACCAGGCAGAAGTAAGCTACGACTTTACTTTTGAAAATCAGCCAACCACAGTAGAGCTGACCAAAACAGACCTGACTACAGGTAAAGAACTTCCAGGTGCACACCTGAAAGTGACGGATTCAGATGGCAATATAGTAGATGAATGGACTTCTACGGAAGAATCCCATGTGATCAAAGAACTGGTTGTTGGTAAGGAATACACCATGACAGAGACAAAATCGGCAGATGGATATGTTACTGCAGAAAGTATTACCTTTACAGTAGAGAATACAGCAGAGGTTCAGAAGCATGAGATGAAAGATGATGTGACAAAAGTAGAGATCAGTAAGACGGATATCACAGGAGAAACTGAGATTCCGGGTGCGAAACTGACGATTCTCGATAAGGATGATCAGGTAGTAGAGAGCTGGACTTCCACAGAGGAAGCACACTATATCGAAAAACTGCCAATCGGTAAATATACCTTACGTGAAGAGCAGGCACCGAAAGGATATCTTCTGACAGCCGATGTGACGTTTGAGGTGAAAGACACCGGAGAAATCCAGAAAGTGGCTATGAAAGATGATACTGCCAAGGGAAAAGTGATTCTCAATAAGACAGATAAATCGTCAGGAGAACCACTGAAAGGGGTAGAATTTGAACTCCGTGATAGCAAAGGGAAGGTTCTGGAAACCTTAAAGACAGACGCTGCCGGTCATGCAGAAAGTAAGCTGTATGAGATTGCCACATTTAAGAACGGTAAATATGATACAGCAATCAAGTATTATCTGGTGGAAACAAAAACACTGGATGGATACACAATGGATCAGACCAAGCATGAAGTGACATTTGCTTATGCGAATGACAGTACACCAGTCGTGGAAGTTACTTTCAATCTGACAAATGAGAAACCGGAAGTTCCAGAAACACCGAACACACCGGATACACCACAGTCCCATGAAGAGACAAAAGTATCAAATGCACCAAAAACAGGTGACAGCACGAATATTTGGCTGCCGATTCTTCTTCTGGTAATCTCCACAGGAGGTATGGCAGGACTTTATATCTGCAGAAAAAGGAAAAACAAATAAGGAAATCAACGGTTATGATTGGGAGCTTCTATGTGAGGCTCCCTTTTTCATACAAAAAAATCACAGAAAGGAACAGAAAACTATGATGAAAGCAATGGAAAAAAGACAGGAAGCACGAAAAAACCAGGAGAAAACTTTAAAGAGAATGATGGCTTATCAGAAGAAAGCCGAGCAGATGGTCAGCAGAAAAAGAATGAACCATCACATGATCAGAAAGGGGTAAAAGCGTATGATGAACAGAAAAGAATTTTATGAATATGTCAAAGACAATGTAAAGGAGTATCTGCCAGAGTCTTACAAGGACGCAGAAATTACACTTCAGGAAGTAGAAAAAAATAATGGATTGAAGCTTACTGGCATTACAATTCCAAATGGAGATCAGAGAATCGTACCGAGAGTCTATCTGGATTCCTTCTACCTGGAATATGTGATTGGAAAAGATATGGATTCTTGTGTTGGCGATGTGGTTGACATGTATATTGAAGCACAGGATAAAGCAGAATTTATTAAAATGGGAGTACCTGACATTTTCGATTATGAAAAAATGAAGGAAAAACTGCAGGTGAGAATCTGTGACCAGGAGTGGAATGAAGAACGTCTGACAGACAAAGTGGTCACGGAACACGGAGATTTTGCAGCCTATTATGCAATAAATCTGAAAGAAAATGAAGAGAGAGTCGGCAGTATTCCGGTAACTATTTCTATGATGAATGAATGGGGAGTATCCGTCGAACAGATTCAGGCAGATGCAATGACGGCAGATCGAAAACGTGGTGTAACACTTATGGATATGAATGAGATTATAAAATCTATGATTTTTGGTGAAGAACCAGAAAACCTGCTGAATGAAAAAATGGATATTGAAGCCATGGAAAAACCAATGTTCTGCCTGACAAATAAAGCTAAGATGAATGGTGCATCACTGTTACTGCAGGAAGATATCCGAAAACAGATTGGGGAATGCCTAGGTAGTGATTACTTTGTCATCCCATCTTCCATTCATGAAGTGCTGATTCTCCCTGATAGCGGAATTTTTCAGGTCCCGGAATTAAATGCGATGGTAAAAGAAGTCAATGAGACACAGGTAGAAAGAGAGGAACAGCTGTCAGATAAGGTTCAGTTCTGTGATGGAAAGACAGCAGTCATGGAAAATGCTGAGCGCAGGGAAGCGCGTCTGGAAAAAGAAAAAGCAGCTGAAAAAGCAGAAGTAAAAGGTGGAATCCATGGAAGACTGGAGAAAGCTAAGGCAGAAATCAAGGCAAAAGAGGCAGACAAAGTGCCAAAGAATAAGTCAAAAGATCTTGCCACAGCATTATAAAGAGTAACAACGATGATTTTAAGGGGACTGTGCTAAGCAGTCCCTGATTTTATGAAAAGGAGTAGCACATGGCAAATAAATTATATGCAATGGAACAGCTGACGGAAGAGGTGGCAAAAGATGTAGCTGCCAGTCCGCAGGAATGGATGCGGTTCCTAAACACGGCATCCAGACTGTATAAGTATACTTTTCCAGAACAGCTTTTAATTTATGCACAGCGACCGGAAGCAACTGCCGTAGCATCCATGGAAATCTGGAATCAGAAGATGTACCGCTGGATTAAAAAGGGATCCAAGGGGATTGCCTTGATTGATAATACTTCCGGACCGAAAACAAAACTTCGGTATGTATTTGATGTGCAGGACACTTATAAAGTGCGTAATCTTGGAAAGGATCCTCAGTTATGGAATCTTCCAATGGAAGGAGAACAGCTGGTTGCGGATTATCTGCAGGAGCAGTTATCACTGGAAGATACAGAAGGAGGATTTGCTGAAAGTCTGCATCAGGCAGCGAAGGAGAGTATGCAGGAATGGCTTCCAGATGCATTGGAAGAACTGAGACTGGATGTAACAGGGACATTTTTGGAAGAACTGGACGAACAGAATCAGGAAGTAGAATTCAGGGAACTGATGACCAATAGTGTTTGGTATGTATTACTAAACAGGTGTGGACTGGATGTACAGGAATATCTGGATGCAGAGGATTTTCGGCATATAACGGACTTCAATCAGCTGAAAGTATTAGGACATCTGGGAAGTGCAGTCAACGAGATCAGCAGACCAGTCCTGATGCAGATTGGACGATATGTTCTGAATGATCTGGAAAATGACCTGAAAATGGTTGCAAAAGAAAAAGAAGTAGCTTATAATGAATTTAGCACGTTAATTCGTGAAAGTAATATGGATAACACAGAAGATAGAGAAGAAAAAAAGGAGGAAACAGACTATGAGAGAGATCAGTTACAGCCAGAACGGAGAGTATCAGATTCCGGATATCAGCCTGGAAGAGACGAGAGGAACCATCGGCAAGTACGGAATGATGCGGAAAGAGTATCTGAGAAATCACAAAGTAGCCAGGTTCAACATTCTGACACTGCAGAACCGTCTGGACAGTCATCTGATGGAGATCGACAGTCAGGCAAGACAGAGAGTAGACGACCTGATGAACGAACTTCTGGAGAAAGATCCGGCACCGGACAAGATGGCAGACACAATGGCATGGACCAGACACATGAACCAGATCAAAGCACAGGCAGAGGAACTGGTGATCCAGGAGATTATTTACAATTAAGTCTATTCCCAACACAAGAGGAACAGTTAGGAGAAATAAGGAAAGCGGCAGCTGCATTAGAACAGCCAGCCGCTTTCCTTATTTCTGATGAAGTGGTAGACGATATTCTCCGAACAGGAAGCGGACAGAAAAATACACTGTTTCACATTACTGCAAGATTGATCGAAGGTTTGGATAATGAAGAAATGCAAAGCTTCTTGAAAGAGGAATATGGTACTGGAGGAAAAGGATTTACCATAGATGGTCAGAAAATTAGTATCTGGTACGACAACGATGGTATTCGTATCCGGAGAGGTGACTCTGCAAGAAGAAACTTTGACCGTATCGTTACGTGGGAAGAAGCTGCTGACAGGATCCGGGATATGTATGAGAAGGGAAATTACGTTGATAATCTTATCTCCAATAATGCTATCGAGCAGGAACAGAAAGAAATGACAGATCTTCTGGCACTCCATTTCCGTGATACAAGCAGAAACAGAGAAGAACGGTTGTCCTATTCTGACTGGCAGGATGTAGTGGGGGCGGCTTGGACAGATCCGGAAGAAGCAGCTGCGACAGCCTATCGTTTTGAATGGCTTCAGGAAGATATGGAAAAGAATCCAGAAGATTACCATCGTTGGGAAATCCAGCATAATCCGGAATATTTCCAGCGCTATAAAGATCTCCAGAGGGAGCGTTCCTGGGTGGATCAGCAATTCAAGGTAGAGCGACCGGCACTATCCTTTATCACACAGGATGAAATTGACGCAGTGTTAAGAAGAGGCGGCATTACTGCAGGAGGACGTAACCGAATCTATGAGTATTTCATGGAACATCATGATATGAAAGATGCAGCTGAGTTCCTGAAAAAGGAGTATGGAACAGGTGGTTCTTCACCCGGAATACCAGGAGCAGATGCTTCCGACGCATCCCATGATGCAAAAGGATTAAAACTTGCAAAAGGGAAAATTGGCAGTCCAGAGGTAGAAGTTTTATTAAAGTGGAATAAAGTTGCAGAACGTGTCCGCCAGTTAATCCGCACAGATGATTATTTGTCACCGGAAGAAATGGAAAAGTACGAAGAACGACAGGAAGCACAAAGACTGGCAGATTTGGAAGAAGCACAGCAGATGTTAGGAGAACAGCTGGAGCAGGATACTTTGACTGTTGAAGATATAACTGATTTGCAATTAGTTGATTCAGAATATATGTCTGGTACCAGAACAACAATTCATGATTTTGATTGCAAAGTTAAGGGAGAAGCGAATCGACTTCAATACACATTAGAATATCATGATGATGGAGAAGGTTTCACGATTCATACGGAAAAAGATGATATTTGGAATCGAATGTCAACACAAGAATTGGAACGTCTGGATGTAAAACTCGGACAAGAAGTACTTTATTATCATTATCACAATAAAACTGTAAATGCGGATACCTTAGATGAATTACGGGAAATCAGGGAAGAAATTATGGATGAAGAGTCCTCGTATTTTACTGCGATTTCTCAACGTGTGTGGACAGATTATGATAAAAAAGAAAAAGAATTATCGGGAGAAGCTGAGGTATCGGAAGAAAAAGAATCTTTGGAAGAGATTAACGGAATAGCAGAACCGATTCCAGCAACGAACTTCCGCATCACAGATGATGAACTTGGACAGGGAACACCGAAGGAGAAATTCCGAGCAAATATCATGGCTATCCAGTTGTTAAAGAAATGTGAGGATGAGAACCGCAATGCAACACCGGAAGAACAGGAAATCTTATCCCGGTACGTTGGCTGGGGAGGTCTTGCAGATGCATTTGATGAGACAAAAGCTGCATGGGAGACAGAATATCTAGAATTAAAGACGGTTCTTACACAAGAGGAATATGTGGCGGCCAGAGCTTCCACCTTAAATGCTCATTATACACAGCCGATTGTGATTGAAAGTATGTATCAGGTGTTGGAGAATCTGGGATGTACAAAAGGAAATATTCTGGAGCCGTCTATGGGAGTCGGGAACTTCTTTGGAATGATCCCGGAGAATCTAAACCAGTCCAAACTCTATGGTGTGGAATTGGATAGTATCAGTGGTAGAATTGCAAAGTTGCTCTATCCAGATGCCAATATTCAGATCAAAGGTTTTGAGAAGACAGATTATCCTAATGACTTTTTTGATGTGGCGATTGGAAATGTGCCATTTGGTGCATACAAGGTCAATGACCGTCAGTATGATCGCTACAATTTCATGATTCATGATTATTTTCTTGCCAAGACGATAGATCAGTTACGTCCAGGTGGTGTGGCTGCGTTGATCACAACAAAGGGAACCATGGATAAGGCATCACCGGAAGTTCGGAAATATCTGGCGGAGCGGGCAGACCTGCTGGGAGCAATTCGACTGCCGAACACAGCTTTTAAGGCAAATGCAGGAACAGAAGTCAGTGCTGATATCCTGTTTTTCCAGAAGAGGGAAAGCCTTACGAAAGAAATGCCGGAATGGATAAATCTGGATAGTGATGTCAATGGTATTACAGTCAATCAGTATTTTGTTCAGCATCCGAAAATGATTCTGGGTGAGATGAAAGAAGTGTCCGGTCCGTATGGTATGGAAACAACCTGTGCTCCAATGGAAGGAGCAGATCTGGAATTACTGTTACAAGAAGCTGTGAAACACATTAAGGGAAGCATGGCACCGGCAGTAGATGTGGAGGCAGAACTGGATGAGATGCCAGAGAGTATTCCGGCAGATCCGAATGTTAGAAATTACAGCTATACGGTGGTAGATGATCAGGTATATTACCGTGTCAACTCTTTGATGAATCAGGTGAAAATGCCTGCCGCCACTGCAGAGCGTGTGAAAGGTATGGTTGCAATTCGTGATACCGTTCGTGAGTTGATCGCTATGCAGATGGAGGAAAACGTCACAGACGAAGAAATCCGGAAACAGCAGGAGAAACTGAATCAAGTATATGATACTTACACAGCAAAGTATGGAGTCATTGGAAGTAATGCTAACAAACGGGCGTTTTCTGATGACTCTTCTTATTGCCTATTGTGTTCTCTGGAAGATTTGAAGGAAGATGGAACATTGAAGCGAAAAGCAGATATGTTTACAAAACGAACCATCAAAAAGGCAGTAGCAGTAACCAGCGTAGAAACAGCGACAGAAGCGTTAGCATTATCTTTGAATGAAAGAGCAAAGGTGGATCTGACCTATATGGCAAAGCTGACCGGAAAGACCGAAGAGAAAATCACAGAAGAACTGGTTGGAGTTATCTTCAAAAATCCTCTGACAGATCAGTGGGAAAGCGGAGATGAGTATCTGTCCGGAAATGTCAGGGATAAATTAAATACTGCGAAAACCTTTGCAGAAAATCATCCGGAATTTACACCGAATGTCCGTGCTTTAGAGGCAGTTCAGCCGAGAAATCTGGAAGCATCCGAGATTGAGGTGCGTGTTGGAGCCACATGGATTGAACCTTTGGATTATCAGGATTTTATGACGGAACTGCTTCATACACCGTGGTATCTTGCACAGAAGGAAATACAGGTAAAATTCTCTGAGGTAAATGGTGAGTGGAGGATTACAGGAAAGAATGCGGACAGTCCAAGAAATGCGTTTGCCTATGCAACGTATGGAACGGAGAGAGCAAATGCCTATAAGATTCTGGAAGATACCCTGAACCTGAAAGATGTTCGTATCTATGATAAGAGTGTCAATGAGAATGGTGATGAGATCCGTGTCCTCAATAAAAAAGAGACCATGCTGGCATCACAGAAGCAGGATGCCATGAAAGCAGCATTTAAAGACTGGATTTTTAAAGACCAGAAGAGACGAGAGAGGCTGGTAAAAGTGTACAATGAACGATTTAACAGCATCCGTCCCCGTGAATATGATGGCAGTCATTTAACTTTCCCAGGAATGAATCCGGAAATTGAACTTCGCCCACATCAGAAAAATGCAGTTGCACACCAGCTTTACGGAGACAATGTACTTCTGGCACACGTAGTAGGAGCTGGGAAGACCTACGAAATGGTAGCAGCTGCAATGGAAAGTAAAAGACTGGGATTATCACAGAAGAATCTCTTTGTCGTGCCAAACCATTTGACGGAGCAGTGGGGAGCAGAATTCCTGCAGTTATATCCGGGAGCCAATATCCTGGTAGCAACCAAGAAAGATTTTGAACCGGCGAACCGGAAAAAGTTCTGTGCCAGAATCGCTATGGGAAATTACGATGATATTATCATTGGACATTCCCAGTTTGAGCGTATTCCAATCTCTGATGAGAGGCAGGAAGCTATGCTGCGGAAGCAGATTGATGATCTGGAAATGGCAATTCAGAGTGCAAGGTATGAACAGGATGGCGGACGTTATACCGTCAAACAGATTGAAAAGACCAGAAAAACACTGCAGACAAGACTGGAAAAACTGAATCAGAAAGAGAAAAAAGATCAGGTAGTTACGTTTGAAGAACTGGGCGTGGATCATTTGTATGTAGATGAAGCACACAGCTATAAAAATGCGTTTCTTTATACAAAAATGAGAAATGTAGCCGGGATTGCACAGAACGAAGCACAGAAATCCGCAGATATGTTCAATAAATGTCAGTATCTGGATGAGATTACCGGAGGGAAAGGCATTACCTTTGCTACAGGTACACCGATCAGTAACAGTATGACGGAGCTTTATGTTATGCAGAGATACTTGCAGAACAGCAAATTACAAAATATGGGACTTGGATTGTTTGATTCCTGGGCTTCCACTTTTGGAGAAGTTGTCACGAGTATCGAACTTGCACCGGAAGGAACAGGATATCGTGCAAAGTCCAGATTTGCACGGTTTTATAATATTCCGGAACTGATGAATATGTTTAAGGAGATTGCAGATATCAAGACTTCCGATCAATTAAAGCTTCCAGTGCCGGAAGCGGAATATGAAACAGTGGTGCTGAAACCAACGGAACAGCAGAAAGAAATCGTAGAAAGCCTTGGAGAACGTGCAGAAGTTGTCAGAAACGGAGGGGTAGATGCCTCGGTCGATAATATGCTGAAAATTACCAATGATGGAAGAAAGTTAGCATTGGATCAGCGTTTGGTGAATGAATTATTGCCAGATAATCCGGAAAGCAAAATAGCAGTCTGTGCAGAGAAAAGCTATGAAATCTGGAAAGATACAGCAGCACAGAAATCAGCACAGTTGATTTTCTGTGATTTGAGCACACCGAAAGGCGATGGCAGTTTCAATGTTTATGATGATTTGAAGCAGAAACTGATAGAGAAAGGTGTACCGGAAAAAGAGATTGCGTTTATTCATGATGCAAATACAGAAGCAAAAAAGACGGAGCTGTTTGGGAAAGTGAAATCCGGACAGGTTCGTTTTTTGATTGGCTCAACAGCAAAGATGGGTGCAGGAACCAATGTGCAGGATCGTTTGATTGCCCTGCATCATCTGGATATTGGTTGGAAACCATCTGACTTGGAACAGAGGGAAGGACGTATTATCCGTCAGGGAAACCATAATAAAAAGGTTCATATCTTCCGGTATGTAACTGAATCCACATTTGACAGCTACATGTGGCAGTTGATCGAAAACAAGCAGAAGTTTATTTCCCAGATCATGACCAGCAAAGCACCGGTCAGAAGCTGCGAAGATGTGGACGAAGCGGCACTGTCCTATGCAGAGGTCAAAGCACTGGCAACCGGAAATCCAGCAGTAAAAGAGAAGATGGCATTGGATGTGGATGTGGCGAAATTAAAGCTTCTAAAAGCGAACCACATGAATAACCAATACCGACTGGAAGATGATATTGCAAGGAATTTTCCGCAACAGATTGCAAAACTGACGGAGATTATTGACAGCTATAAGGCAGATATCGCTCATTTTTCTGAGCATAAAATTACAGATCCAGAGCAGTTTTCTATGGAAATCAGTGGCAAAGTGTTCACAGAAAAGAAAGAGGCAGGAGCGGCTCTTCTGGCGGTCTGCAAAGACATTAAGTCTGTAGATGCAGCTATGGACATTGGAAGTTATCAGGGATTTAACATGAGAATCCAATTCGACAGCTGGAGCAAAGAGTTTATCCTGTCTGTAAAGCATGAATCGGTAGCTAAAGTTCGGTTGGGAGCCGATGCCCTGGGAAATATCATTCGTATCAATAATCTTTTAGAAAGTTATCCGGAAAAACTGGCAGAAGCAGAACAACGGCTGGAAACGGTACAGGAGCAGATGACAAATGCCAAAGAGGAAGTCGGGAAGCCATTTCCAAAAGAAGAGGAACTGAGCCAAAAACTGGAGCGGCTGTCAGAATTAAATGCACTTCTCAATATGGATGAACGGGAAGATACAGAAACAGAGCAGTCGGAATCAAAAGAGAAAGAAGAAAGACCGGCACGAGGTTCTATCCATGAGAAGCTGCAGATTTATAAAGAAAAGAGTCAGCGGGAAAGTGAAACTGGCAAGGAAAATAGAAAGCGGGACTTCGGTCTGGAATAAGAAAACAAGGAAGATGGCATAATCTGGCAGAAAGAATGTTCTGTGGGTTATGCCTTCTTTCAGAATACGGGAGGAACTTATATGGCAAGAAGTATGATAACAGGTAGAGAAACACAGAAAATGCAGGAATATACGCAGGAACGGATCAATCAGGCAGAGCGTAGAGGCGTAGAGTTTCCAACAGATGTAAAAGAACAGATTTCTGAATATGCGAATCTGATCGGTGAGGAAGAGAAAGTTAGGACTCTGGTAAGAAATCTGGCAGATGCATTGAGCAAAGCAGATGAGGAAAGTGTAGAGGATTTACTGGATGATGCAAGAATGGATATTCAGGACTTACCAGATCCAACCATAGGCAAGCTGGAACTTCGGGATTATGGATATACAGCAGAGGATATGGTACCGCTTAGAAAAGAAGCAGCCTTAGATTATCACAGGATGGGTTCTAAGATTTATTGCTTGGGCAGCGATGGCGGTAAGGGAGAGTATGCAAGTAAAGAAATGATACAGGCACATGAAGGTCTGTTTGGCATGGAATTACAGATGTGGGAACGGATAAGGGATCAGGATCTGGATTATGCCGATGAAGATTTTGGAGCATTTCAGGAGCCTATGAGTGTCATTGACCAGGAAGAAGCACTGAAATTATACGATGCCGGAGCAGATATCTATCTGATCACTAATTTTTCATCACCAATCTATGTCACGGAACGCAAGGAAATCGAACGAGGACCGGAGCATTATCAGATGTCCATGGCAGAACGGGAGCGTTTCCGTAACTTGGAATGGGAAATGCAGAAATATCCGCAGATTCAGTCTTTGAAAGAGGCAAACCTGTTGTTAGGAACAAGGCGAACCTTTGGTATTTATCAGATCAAAGATGATTCACCGGGCGAAAATTATGCATTTATGAATATGAGTTTTATTGAAAGTCATGGTATGCAGATAAAAAAAGAAGATTATAAGCTGGTCTATGTTGGAGAATTACTGGGAAATACGTCACTGGATGATATTTTTGAAAGGTTCAACATTGATAGACCGAAAGACTTCCGTGGGCATTCCCTGTCTGTCAGTGATATCGTTGTTTTGAATGATGGGGAAAAAGTAACAGCTCATTTTGTAGACAGTATCAGTTTTGAACAGCTGGATTCTTTCTTGAATCTGGAAGAACAGGTTCTTAGTGAACTGGCATATGAGGTAGGAGAACGGTATTTTGCTATTCAGAGGACAGAAGAAGGATACGATTATTCCTTTTACGATGAAGATTTCCGTCTGATGGATGGTGGCGTCTATGAAAATGATGAAATTTCTATTGAAGAAGCGGCAGAGGAACTTTTGGAAGACGAAGGCTGGACTGGAGAACGCATCCGTGGGGATTATGATCAGTTGATGGAAAAAGTGAAAGAAATGGATGAGGTTGTAATGGCAGAGATTCAGAAAAGCCAGGGCGAATATAAGCCACTGGCTAAGGTAGAAGAACTGGAAGAGGCGAATTATAACATGATTGACAATGTACTTAACAATATGCCACTGAAGAAAGAACCTTATCTGGAATACTTTGCCACAGAATGTGATGAGTTCCATGATATGGGAGCTTATGAAAAAAGTACCGATGTTAATCAGATAGCTGCAGTCTATGAAAAATATAAGGAGAATCCAGAAACTGCGTATCTGGGATGCTCGATGGGAATTATCTATCGTGATCCGGAAGACAGTTACTACGATGATGCTGAATTTGCAATCGTAAAAGGAAATACAGTACTTGGAAATCTGATGGATGATGTTCGGTTTTATGGAGAGCTTGCACTGGTACGGGAAGGGATTGAGAAAATTCATGAAGCATTGCCGGACTACAAGTATGTACCGATGAGGGATGTTCGAGAAGCAATGTATCCAGAGAAGATGACCACAGAACAGCTGGCAGAGGCACTGGATGAGATTGCAGAAGCATTTGATCCGTATGATTACCGGGATCATGTAGAACCAGGGCAGGATACCTTACAGGAAGTCATGCTGGATCTGCAAAGTGGAAATGTTGGTTCTTATATTTCCTTTCTGAAGGATGTGATTGAAGAAGACTGTGAGCAGTCCGTGTGGGCAGGTGTTTTGCTGGAACGGCTGAAATCCTACGAACCAGATATATCCAAAGAAACAGAGCCGATGGTGTATGTGAATTACTGTGAAAAGCGGGAGCTGATGGAACCACGCTGTCAGAAGCTCTCAGATCTGGATTCCCGTACTGCACAGAAGGATAAGGAATGGTACGCAGACCGTAATCCGAGGACGGATGAGCCGATGGTAACAGCCCAGATGTTTTTTACTATATATTATGCGGAAAAAGGCGATAAAATGCTGCAATATTTCAAAGGGAAAATAGATATTGGAACAGGAAATGGCGGTATTTTAAGTCAGCTGAAACTCCAAAATGAACTGAAACTTACGGATGAAAGTTGGATTGGTTATCTGAAAAACAAGGGAAATGAAGAGTTTCAGAAGTGTATGGAAGATCTGACCGATATGCAGAACCATGTGCTGCCATATTTGCAGAGCTTTTGCAGTCTGGAAGAAAAAAGTGTGCAGGAAAAGCAGGAACGGCAGGTTGCAGAAAAGCAGGACAGCAGAGTAGAAGCGTCAAGAGCAGCGAATGTGACAAAAGGGGATAATGACAAAGCTGTGAAAAAGGTAGTTTCGAGTATGCAAACAGAAAAGAATAAAGCAACTACGAAGGCAAAGAAGCCATCTATTCATGAACGACTGGAAATCAATAAGAGAAAAATCCAAGAAAAGCAGGGAAAAGATGACCCGGAGAGAGGAGCTGATCGGGATGTAAGAACGGTATAAATTTATAGAAAGGCACTTGGCTCCGTTTTGGACATAGCAAAAGTGCTGACAGTGACGAACGAAGATGTGCTGCCTGCTTATTTGCAGAGAGTATCTGATTTTGAAGACTGCCTGCTTGCAACTTGTACGAAGGCGAATCAGTGTGATGCGATTGTGACAAGGAATAAAAAGGATTTTCTTTCCTTTTGGATTACACTGCTTTCTCCGGAAGAACTGCTGAATATTTATTCGTAAAATATGTTTTTACAATCGGTAGCAGAAGGAAAGTTGAATGATAACTCCGATCCAGCATACTGGAAAATATAAAAATTTTATAACAAAGTGGAAAACCCTGCGTAGGATCAGAAATGTTCTCACAGGGTTTCATGTATCTAATAAAATATAGAAATTTAGCTGATTTCTGCTAGAATAAGAAAAACTGTTAAAAAAATATCGTACATAGATCAAAAAGACTATATATGGGCGACCTTTTAAAGCCGATTTATATAAAATAGAAGAAAAAAAGGTGGTCGATACCGTGGATATAAAAACAGCGGTCATATATCGTTTAAACGATCTGATTAATCAGAAAGATATCACAGTGAATGAGGCGGCGGTATGTTCTGGCGTTCCTCCTTCGACATTAAAGAATATTTTGTATGGTCAGAGTAAGAATGCTGGCGTAGTTACAATAAAAAAGATATGCGATGGATTGGATGTCACAATACAGGAATTTTTTGCTGATCCCATCTTTGCAGATTTGGAACCCGAACTATAGGAAGAGTAAATGCTCATAGGATTCAGATTCTGCAGGATGGATTTTTTATGAAAAAGAGTTAGGAAAAACTAACCTATGAGGACATAGATGTATAAAATCGTTAAGGAAAGAATCGAAGGTGGTGCAAACGAAAAAGCAGTATTGAGACTTTTCATTAACTGCCCTTTCGTTTGCATCAATTTCGATTTTTTCTGGTTGAACAAAGCGCGTCAACTCTATATGGACTTTTAATTCTGACACTCTATTTATAATAGGATAGCATGTACACATAGAAACACATAGAATTTATAATTCAGTCCTGTATTATGACACCAGAAATAAGCCTCCCTAAGGAAGCTAAAAAAATATACAGTTATGATACGTTAACAGAGCATATGTGGTTTTGGTTTTATAAAATGTTGTTCTGTAGGCAGAG
>ENA-OZRB01000196-OZRB01000196.1-human-gut-metagenome-genome-assembly--contig:-NODE-196-length-18268-cov-5.675452_pt1 | contig 18268 bp, 6 predicted proteins | sample MGYA00243782_ERZ653934 | MGnify/ENA primary metagenome ERZ653934 (study PRJEB26926, sample SAMN06164535) | human gut metagenome | biome: ENVO:00009003; feature: ENVO:2100002; material: ENVO:00002003...
GAGATCTGCGCATGTCTCGTGGGCTCGGAGATGTGTATAAGAGACAGGAATATACTCAATGTGGGTAACTGAGAAGATACATGATGAGAATAAAACTAGAATAAATCTCTAATTGTTTGTTGGACAAAGTAAACTCTTTCATTTGGATTATGCACTATATTTCTGCTTTTATTCCATATTATATATCATTTATTATTATAAATGGTCGGAAATTAACACAATATGGAATGAAAACAGGGTTTTATGGGGTTATTGAGTGCTGACAGGCGGTTTCTCCCTGTATTGAGTAGGGGAGCAACCTGTATGCTGTTTGAATACAGTACTGAAATATCTGGCGGTTGAGAATCCTGTCTTATCTGCTATGTCATTGACGCTGAGTTCTGTATGGAGAATAAGCCAGATAGCTCTCTCCATACGTATTTGGGTTATATAGTCATTGGCTCCCATATCTGTCAATGCTTTTAGCTTATTGTATAAAGAAGCTCTGCTGATTCCTATTTTGTCGCAAATGAATGGAATACCCAACTGTTCGTTATCCAGATGTTCTGTGATTATCTGGTTCAGGCGATTTAAAAATTCTTCATCGGCAGAACTGAAGGTGCCTTCCTCGGGTGGCGGCAGAAGGCCGATGTCTGTATAACGGGTACGCATCCGTTCCCGGTTATGCAGTTGGCTACAGATAATCGCATATAGCATACTTACTTCAAAAGGTTTTGTGACGTAGGCGTCTGCTCCGTTTTTATAACCATATAGTTGGCTTTCTTCGTCATTACGTGCAGTGAGCAGTATAACCGGGATATGGCTTATTTCCAAATCTTCTTTTATTTGTTTACATAGCTCATAGCCGTTCATACGGGGCATTTGGATATCGCTTACAACTATATGAGGACGTTTTTTCCGGCAAAGACGCAATGCTTCCTCTCCATCGGCGGCTACCCATATTGTTTTAAACCGGTCTTTCAGGGCTGTTGCCAGATAATCGGTCAGGTCTTTGTTGTCATCTACTACTAATAAGGTATGGTTTGGGGCTGTTTTATTTTCTTCCTGTTGTTTGGGAATACTTTCTGTTTCTTGCGTGGGTGCCAGAAGTGTATTCAGATATTCTTGTGGGTGCAGCGTGATATTTCCCGGTTCGGTATTTAATGGAAGTTCGAACCAGAAAGTGGCTCCCGGGCTTCCGAAATTCTTGTTGTCGTAGGCTCCAATGTTGCCTCCGTGTTGTTCGACCAGTATTTTAGAATAGGACAATCCGATTCCTGTGCCGGGACGACTGTTGTTGCCTTGGTAAAAGCGGACAAAGAGATTGTTGGTATCCACATCTTTCAGTCCCGGACCTTGGTCGGAAATGGATATGCGTACTCTTGTCTTGTCTTCCGACAAACGGGTTGAAATACTGATTGTACTCTCATCGGGAGTATATTTCAATGCGTTAATTAATAGATTGGTCAGGATAGTGGTACATTTTTCTTTGTCGAAGCACAAGGTCTGAATCTCCGGTTCAGGTTGATAGACGAGCGTGATGCCCCTGACGGAGGCTTCTGGTTTAAAATCGGAAATCAGTTGCTCTGCCCATTCATCCAATTGTATGCTCTGGACATGGAGTGTGCTTTGTCCTACTTCCATCTTGCGAACATTCAGAACAGTATTCAGAATGTTCTTCATCCGTTCAGATTGTTTACAGATGCTTTGGATCAACGGATAATTTTCGTTGTCGGCGGTAAGTTTATCCATTAGTTGTTTCAAGGGTGCATGTATCAAGGTCAGTGGAGTCCGGAGCTCATGGCTGATATTGATAAGAAAGCGTACTTTTTCTTCGTATACCTGCTGCTCATGTTCTTTCATTGCCCACTTTAACTTGGTTTCTTTGTTACGCAATAACAGGATGAAAATGAGGATAACGCTAACGAAGATAAAAAGGGTGCAACTTAGGATGAACCAGCCAGATTTATACCAAGGAGGCAGTACTATCAGGGTAAGAATATCATAGTCTGCTGTCCAGTCACCGTTGCGGGTACTGCAGGCGGCTTTTATGTGATAACTGCCTGTTGGCAGGCTGCTTAAGTTTATTTCCGGTAAATAAGAATAGATGTTTTGTCCGTTCAGTCCTGTAATGGTGTATCTATACATGGGTTTGCGGAAAATATCCTTATTACGGGTGATGATTTTGATGATGATCGGTTTGCTTTTTTCATTGACACTGAGTTGGTGGTCATTTGATATCCGGTCGTAGACACGTTCTCCGCCCACTAGGATGTCGGCCAGTTGAAGAGTGGGGAGAAGTGCCGGTTCGTCAGGTAAGTGCCGGTTGATATGTAGTAAGCCGTTTACACCTCCCATATAGATATCTCCGGATGAAGAGAGTAACCGGGGTTTCTCCAGATATTCGTTTTGTACCACTCCGTCCGGTTCACCGAATAAGATGAATTTCTTTTCTTTAATCAGATATGCGAATAATTTTTCTTCCGTTCCTATCCATACACGCCCTTGCCGGTCACAAATGAGTGAGCTTATTTCATTAATCAGGGTATTGGGGACAAGGGTGTATTGCTTGGTAACCGGATTATAATAACTTAAACCATAGTTACTGCCTATCCATAGCAATCCGTTCTCGTCTAGTGAGACAGAATTGAACACGGTGTCTGTTTGACAGGTAAATATAAGCTCCAGTTCGTTGAGGCTGGAGTTGATTTTATAGATATGTTCCAAATCGTGCAGATAGCAATCCTCTCCTGTGCTGTTTATGGGTAACAACGTACCGACAATATCAGTGATGCCTTTTCCTTTGGTGATGGGAATGAATTGCTTTTTACCAATATGGTATTTATAAGGTGTTTCGGATAACATCAAAATGGTTTCAGGAGTATTTTGATATACATTGACTGTTTTTCCCCGATGGCATAAAATATCATTAATGCTGTCGTTGATAATGACAAGTGGCTGATATCGGTGGGTTTCTTTATGAAAGACAAACAAGCCTTGGCTGAATAGCGAAACCAGTAGATGGTTTTTGTCCATGCCGGTGATGGAAGCTACCTTTTCTTCCCAGGTAGAAAGTATGTGATGAAACTTTCCGGTGGCTGGGTCGAAGAGGTTGATGCCCCCTCCGTCTGTTCCGATCCATATTTGATTGTCATGGTCCTGATAAATGGATAGGATTGTTTTCTCACTCAGTCCGTAATTCTGTCCCGGCAGTACGTCTTGATAGGTTTTCATTCCTACCTCTTTAATATTGATTAATCCGTTACGTACACTTCCTGCCCACATATTGTCGCTTTTGTCGTTATATAGACAAAGAATAGAGTTGGCAGGCAAGGAGTAACGATCTCCCGGAATGTACCTCAATGTCGATATCTTGCCGGTCTGCGGATTGAGAACATGGATTCCTCCGCCGTCTGTACCCATCCATATTTGTCCATTATGCTCTTCTAATGATAGCACTACATTGGTTTTGAGAGGAGAGTTTTGTGTATGATAGGTCTGTAATTGTTTTCCATTACGGCCATAACAGCTTACTCCCTGATTGTAATGAGCTACCCATACATTTCCTTTTTTATCAATCAACAATGAGATAATCTGTTCACTGTTGAAGGGAACAGGACGGGTGTTGCCCGTAGCGATATCAATAAATAAAGCTTTTGCCCATCGGTTGGTGGCTAGGAGAGTGTGGGAATCCCATTGGTAAAGATTGGAAATATGATACTTGCCGTTCGGCTTCAACGTATGGAACAGGTTGATAATATGGTCTTCATAGTTGTATTTATATAGTCTTCCTCTTCCCCCGAAGATTACTCCGTCCTCCCATAGGCAAAGAGAACTGGCTATTACCGGATTGTTGTCTTTATCCCGCACAAGGATAAAATTGTCTTCTATTTCATTGTAGCGGAATACTCCCTTTTCTGTGATGACCCAAATGGTATGTTCTTCATCTTCCAAAATATGTGTGACATTACCGCGCAGATATCTTCGCTGTTCGTAACCGTCGAATCGTCCGATTCCTGAGCGTGTCCCTATCCAGACATATCCTTTTTCCTGACTGACTTCCATACAGCGTACCATGGAGGAAAGTCCGTTTTGAGAGGGAATTTGTTGGAAAAAGTATTGTTTGGCTTCTGATATAGAATGTAATAGAATGAATAGAAGGAGCAAGGACAGGATTCGTATGTTGTGGGCAGATGTTTTCATTACTTACTCAAGGTTTGGGAACAAAAATAGTTGATTGTCTTGAATAACACAACAAAAAGACGATGAATAATGTGGACAACCGATAAAAATCTCTTTTTTGCTGATTAATCCCTGTCTGCTCCTTCGTTTCCTTTATTTTTTTATAGCATCATAAACAGCTTTTGCCATCACCTTCGCTCCTTCTTCATTGGGATGGATATGATCGGGGAATAATTCCGGCATTCCATCCATTGCGCTGTGAAGGTCAATGACAGGCAGCTTGTTTTTCTTGGCAACCTTCTTAATCATAGGTATAATCTCTTTTGAGATGATATCATCATTAATGCTTTCTCCGGTAAGATATGCCTTTGAAGGATAGCATAGATAGATTTCAGGTTGTGAGGGAAGGGCTTTAAAGGCGTCAATCATGGTTTGTGTATCTTTTATGAAATCTGCTTTATATACCCAGTTAAATGACTTGCTGTCATTAGTTCCTAGTTTGATAACAACGATATTGGGGTTGAACGCCAATGCTTGTTGATAAGCTTGTTCTTTCATATAAGGGTGATCACCTTTATTCAGCATAGTACGTGCGCTGACTCCAAAGTTTTTCACCCAGTATTTATCTCCTAACAAACGGCCTAGAACGGCGGGGTAGCTGTCGTGGCTCCGGTTTTTGATTCTTGCTCCGTAAGTAATGCTGTTGCCTACACAGGCTACACGGACAGCATCTTTACGGGGAGCTTTGAAACTGCGCAACCAGGCAGATAAATCGTTTAACATCTCATTCTTGTAAATGAAGTTTTCGCGGATACCCCAGCCATGTCCGCCACTGGCATAAATATGGAGTACGGCTGGTACATGATTCTTGTGTAGCCCTAGGTAATAATTTACTCCATTGGCAGGAGGAACTGTCTTGTCATCGTCACTGTAGGCGATAAAGGCGCGGGGAGTTTCTTTGGTTACTTGTTTCTCATTGGAAAATTCGGTTTCCAGTTCGGCGGAAGCGTCTTTACCTAAAAGATTATCGTGAGACCCTATGTGAGTATAGGATTTATCCATGGTGATGACAGGATAGAATAGGATTTGAAAGTTAGGGCGGAGTTCGGGGCGGGTATGTGTGGCGATGGTTGAAGCTAGATGCCCTCCGGCAGAGGAGCCCATTATACCTATATCATATGGATTCAGATTCCATACATCGGCACTGTCGCGTGCCATTTTCATGGCAGCTTCGGCGTCCGAGATGGGGAGAGTGCGGTCACCATGAGGCATCCTATATTTCAGTACAATCAGTGCGATGCCTTGTTTGTTGAAGTAAGGTGCCCAGTCATAGCCTTCGTGGTTGACAGCCAGTCCGCCATATCCGCCACCCGGACAGGCTACTATGGCACGGCCTGTCGCTAGCTCGGGAGCCGGAAGGAAGACGCGGAGCGAAGGGGTGTCAATATCAAACGGTTGGGGAGCCTTTTGGGCGGCCAAGGGAAAAGAGGCTGATAAGAAGAACAGCAGGATTGTTAAAATAGAAAGTTTTAGTTTCATAATATATTGATTAATGGATAAAAACATATTTGGAGATACAAAGATACTTGTTTTTGTATTTGGGTCGGTTGTCATTGTCTTTAAAAAAAACAATAGCCGGGTTTCCGACTTTGTTTATTACTCCTCTAAAATTGACTATTTCTCGGTGAAATGGACCTTTTTAGCTAATTTTGGACTTAAAAATAGTGATTATTGTACCCTTATACTTCTGTTTTCCTCTACATTTGCCACAGATTAAAATAATGTTAACTATCATAAATTACTAATTTAAATTTAATTCTATGAAGAAGAACCTCTTTAACATTTTTCTAGTGTGTGTCTTCTGTGTGGCAGCAATTCCAGATATGTTTGCCCAGCAGATAAAAGTAACAGGTAAAGTTACTGACAGTACGAACGAGGGGATGCCCGGTGTGAATGTACAAGTGAAAGGTACAGTCACGGGAACCATTACAGATTTTGATGGCAATTATTCTATTGATGTCCCTGACTCCAAATCTACATTAGTGTTTTCTTTTATTGGCTATGTGACCCAGCAAGTGCCGGTCGGTGGAAAAAAAGTATTGAATGTTCAGTTGAAAGATGATACCCAGACATTGGATGAAGTGGTGGTAGTGGCTTATGGTACGGCAAGAAAGAGTGATTTGACCGGTGCTACCGCCAGCTTGCGTCCGGATGCTAACGATGCTTCTAAAACAGCTTCTTTTAATAATCTGTTGCAAGGTAAGGTGGCGGGGCTGAATGTAACTTCATCTATGGCTGCTCCGGGAGCTGCCAGTTCTGTGACAATTCGTGGCGCTAACTCATTGCGTGGAGATAACCAGCCTCTGTATGTTATTGATAATGTCCCGCAATCTTCCACCGGGGAATTTGCAGAGTCGGCTATGGGTGGCGGTGATTTCCAGATTGCGCAGGATCCTTTAAGTGCTTTGAATCCTGCGGATATTGAAGATATCACTGTATTAAAAGATGCCTCGGCTACGGCAATTTATGGTTCCCGCGGTGCGAATGGTGTTATTATCATTACGACTAAAAAAGGGAAGGCAGGTAAGGCTAAAGTAAACGTGACTGCAAACTTTACCATTGCGGATGCCCGTAACCTGCATAATATGTTGAATCTGGAACAGTATGCTGCTTATGCCAATATGAAGGCTAATGCCGGCGAGGAAAAGTACTATCCGCAAGCAAATGGCGAGATGCATTATGTGTATGGTGAAAACTTGGATAAATATAAAAAAGATCCTACCAACCCTGAATACTATCGTGTCTTGAGTTATAAGAACTGGCAGAAAGAAGCCTATTCATCCGCTTTCTCTCAAGTTTATTCTGCATCGGTCAGCGGAGGATCGGATGCAATGACTTATTATGTTTCGGGTGGCTTTAAGGATATAAAAGGTATTGTAAGTAATACAGGTATTAAACAAGGTGATTTGCGTGCAAACCTTACGGCTAACCTTTCAAAGTCCGTTACTATGGCACTTGCTCTGAATGGATCTATCAAACAAAATGATATGATGACCGGAGGTAATACGACAGGTGGTATTGCCGGTTCATTGGCACGTACAGTACTGGATACAGCTCCTTATGAAATTCCGGCAGACGACCCGACATTACAAACGGACATGGATGCAAAAACTACTGTTTATAGCTGGCGGGATGACTATGATGATATAACGGATGATAAAAGCTTTGGCGGTAGTCTGGATTTGAAATGGAATATTTGCAAATATCTTTCGTATAATCTTCGTGCCGGGGGAAATGTGAATATAAACGAACGTGCTCGTTGGTATGGTATGCAGCTCACTATCGGTGCTAATGATCAAGGTGTGCTAGCCATGGCTAACTTGAATAAGACCAATTATAATATAGAAAACTTATTGAATTTAAATATTGACTTGGCGAAAGGTATTCATCTGGGAGCTACTGCTGGTGTAACTTATGACGGACATACATTCTTGAATAAGAATGTGAAGGGTACTCGTTTCTCTAATTTTGACTTACGTACAAAAGGGTTACACCTTGCTTCTGTGAAGACTCATGAACAACCTACCCAAAAGGATTATCAGTTACTGTCTTATCTAGGTCGTATCAATCTTTCTGCTTATGATAAATATTTGCTTACTGCATCTGTACGTGCGGACGGATCAAGTAAATTCAAAAAGGGTAACCGATGGTCTTACTTTCCTTCCTTCTCTTTAGCTTGGCGTATGGAGCAGGAAGAATTTATGAAGAATATTAACTGGTTGAATCAAATGAAAATACGTTTAGGTTTTGGTGTTACAGGCAATCAGGGCATTAATCCTTATGCTACTTTCTCTGATTATTCACAAATAATAGATTATGCAAAAGCCACAGGGGATCAGATTTTGGCAATGGCGGTAAGCAATTTGCAGAATGACGGGTTGAAGTGGGAACGTACATCTTCTTGGAATGTGGGTTTTGATTTTGCTTTTTTCAACAGCCGTCTGTCAGGATCAGTAGATGTATATCAGAAAAAAACTAATGATTTGCTTATTTCGCGTTCATTGCCTGCTTCCAGTGGTTTTGCAAGTGTGATGTTGAATCAAGGTTCGTTGAAAAACAAAGGTGTTGAAATTAGTTTGAATGGAGATATTCTCCGTAACTTGAACGGTTGGAGTTGGAGTTTGGGCGGAAACATTGGTTTTAATAAATCAAAAATTGGTGATCTGGGTTTTGCACCGACAGATTTTGGAACCTTGAAAAATGTGCGTGGATATCAGGGAACTTCTATAGGGGATCATTTTGGTATTGCTAATCTTTTCATTGCAGGTGAGGCACCGGGATTGTTCTTCGGATATAAGACTCAAGGTATTATTCAGCCGGAAGATATTGTAGATGGAAAAGTTGCTTATACGGCTGCTGACGGATCAACCAAATATTATTCCAGTTCTGTGGCCAATGACTTGGGAGCCGGTAATATAAAAGCGGTGGATATGAATGAGGATGGTGTTGTGGATGAAAAGGATAAAACCATTTTAGGCAATCCGAATCCGGACTTTACTTATGGTTTCCAAACTCGTATTGCCTGGAAAGACCTGTCTGTCTCGGCTTCTTTTAATGGTGTGCATGGTAATCAGATATTGAATACGAATATCCGTTATTATACTCCCTCTCGGCAAGCTGGTAATTTGACACAAGAAGCATTCCGGAATATCTGGACGGAAGAAAATCATTCAAATCTTTATCCGTCGGCTACGGCGAATGTAAAGAACGTGGTTTATGACCGTTATATTGAGGATGGAAGTTACTTGCGTTGTTCGGATATCACTTTGAATTATACATTGCCAAAATCTTGGATGAAGAAAATCGGCTTTCAGAATATAGGTGTATTTGCTTCGGTTAAAAATGCATTTGTCATCACTAATTACAGTGGATACGATCCGGAAATCAATTCGTTTGCTTTTGATGGATTACGCCCGGGCATTGATATGAATGCATTTCCAAGCCAACGTTCTTATGTCTTTGGATTAAATGTGGCCTTTTAAATAGTTTAACCGATAATTTTTTTGTAAAATGAAAAAACTAAAATATATATTTTTATTAGCAGGTGCTTTGTTATTGGCATCCTGCGAATCGTGGCTGGATGAAGACCCGCAATATACGATAAATACAAAAACTCAGTTTAGTACTGTGGAAAATGCCAAACAGGCTTTGATGGGATGTTACGGATATATGTCGGCTGATAATGCTTATGGCCAGGCATGGCAGGAAGTAACATTTGGATATTGTGGTTTTGGATGGTCACAAACAAATGGCAGTTCTACAGATTTATTGGTCTCTATGGACGGAGGAATTGATGAAACTATAAACACAATGGCGTGGAGAGGGATGTATAAAGTGATTGGTGAAACAAATGCATTCATTGCCAATATTGCCGATAGTCCGTTAGAATCGGCTGATAAATTGCCAATGGAAGCGGCTGCTCGTTTTTTGCGTGCATTGGCTTATTACAATTTGGCAGTTACCTATGGAGATGTACCTTTAAAGACCACTCCCTCTGCTCATGACGGAGTAGCTGTTCCTCGTTCTCCTAAAAATGAGGTCTTTGAATTGGTACGTACTGACTGGGAGTTCGCTTATGAGAATTTACCGGAAAAAGATGATGACGGTTTTGCAACGAAGTGGGCAGCGAAAGCGTATCTAGGAAAACTTTATCATACTTTGGGCTGTCAGGGTGATAATACGGCTTGGGAGAAGGCGAAAGCGTGTTTTGATGAGGTAATGTCTAAATACCGGCTGGCGGATAAATTCAGTGATTTGTTTGTTGATTATGTACAAGGTTCTCCGGAATCTATTTTTCAATTGAATTTTGCACTTGCAGGTTCTACCACCCGTAACCGGGGTAGCTGGCTGGTCGCTCCTAATGGCTCTTGTAATGGGCAGGCTTGGGACCGCATACGTGCTTCAAAAGCTTTGTATGATTATTTTTGGGCTACTTATCCCGGTGATCCACGTATTGAAAGCACATTCCTGACTTATTGGAAGTCTTATGCCGGAGTAGGAAAAGGTGAGAAACCTAAAGAGGAGCCTATAGCTTCGGCGCGCGATACTGTATATGCATATCCTTATTTTACATATACCATTGGAGGAGAAGAAAAACCTGCCGGATGGAAGAAACCCAAGTTGTATGTAGGACGGATTCCTTACGAGAAATTAGCTGATCCGGCTAGTCCGAAAGCTGAAGAACTTTATGCTATGATTGCCGATACGGCTACTGCGACTCCCGCTGAAAAAGGGTATTTGAAAGGCTTGTTGTCTTTGTTGGAAAATGCGACAAAAAAGCCATCTACCAATACAAAGTCATGGCCCTATTTCAAGAAACCGTGGGATCCTGAGCAGAGTGGTAATAACAGTCATAAGAATTTAATTTTGTATCGTTATGCAGATATGTTACTGATGGCAGCGGATGCATATAATGAATTGGGGCAGACTGATAAGGCGATAACATTTGCCAATGAGGTGCTGAAGAGAGCGCGTCAATCAGGAAACGCGTCTCAGCCGGCTGACTGGAGGAGTGGCTTGTCTAAAGAACAAGTGCGTGAGAAAATTTATTTTGAACGTATTTTTGAAGGTGCCGGTGAACCGGAAATGTATCAGAAAATGCGTTTACGCGGCACAGAGTTTCTGAAAAAAGCTTTTGAGGTCAACAATGGGCATGGAATTATTCAAGAATCAGTGGCCAATAATCCTAAACGGAACGGCAATTGGGGAGAACGTATTTTTAATGATGGAAATTTGAATGATGAAAATTTCTTGAAGAAAAATTTATTGCTCCCGGTTCCGAAAGATGAGATAGACACCAATTCAGCTCTTGACTATAGTGACAATAATTATGGTTATACTAATTAAGGAAACATGATAGAACGCTTTATTCAATAGGTCTTTATTGGATTTTTCCGGATGCAGGGCGCACCTGCGCCTTGCATCTGTTTTTTTCTTGTCTGTAACCTGTTTCTGGACATTCTCAGATATAAAATAGTCATTTCCAGACAAGAAACAATAATATAACTTGTATCTTTGCGGATGTTAATTCTTTGCTTATTTAAATTTATGAATATGAACAACCTACAATCAGGATTATTTTTTTCTTTGACCGGCATTACTGCTGTGGCATCTCTGTCATCATGCGCTTCACAAAAGAAAACTGAGGAGCAGAAACCTTACAACATCGTGTATATAATGACCGATGACCATACTGCCCAGATGATGAGTTGCTATGACAAGCGTTATATGGAAACGCCCAACCTTGACCGCATTGCTAATGATGGAGTGCGTTTTACAAATAGTTTTGTGGCCAATTCATTGAGTGGTCCCAGCCGTGCCTGCATGATTACCGGCAAGCATAGTTGTGCTAATAAATTCTATGATAATACCACTTGTATATTTGATGGTTCGCAACAGACTTTTCCGAAGCTGCTGCAACAGGCCGGATACCAGACCGCCCTTATCGGAAAATGGCACTTAGAGAGTTTGCCCACAGGTTTCAATTATTGGGAGATTGTACCCGGACAAGGTGATTATTATAATCCGGATTTTATTACGCAAGACAATGACACCATTCAAAAACATGGGTATATAACCAATCTCATTACTGATGATGCCATAGACTGGATGGAGAACAAACGAGATAAGGACAAACCTTTTTGTATTTTAATTCATCACAAGGCTATTCATCGCAACTGGCTGGCAGATACTTGTAACTTGTCTTTGTATGAAGATAAAACTTTTCCGTTGCCCGATAATTTCTTTGATGATTATGAAGGACGCCCTGCGGCAGCGGCACAGGAAATGAGCATCGTGAAGGATATGGATATGATTTATGACCTTAAGATGCTTCGCCCCGATAAACAAACCCGTTTGAAGGCTCTTTATGAAAATTATATCGGACGTATGGATGAGGGGCAGCGTGCGGCATGGGATAAGTTTTATGGTCCCATTATTGATGACTTTTATAAAAAGAATCCTCAGGGTAAAGAACTGGCCGATTGGAAGTTCCAGCGCTATATGCGTGACTATATGAAAACAGTGAAATCGTTGGATGATAATGTAGGCCGTGTACTGGATTATCTGAAAGAAAAGGATATGCTGGACAATACCTTGGTGGTTTATACTTCAGACCAAGGCTTCTATATGGGAGAACATGGTTGGTTTGACAAACGCTTTATGTACGAAGAATCCATGCATACTCCGCTTATAATGCGGTTGCCCAAAGGTTTCGACCGGAAAGGTGATATTACAGAATTAGTGCAAAACATAGATTATGCACCTACCTTTCTGGAATTGGCAGGTGCTCCTGTTCCCGAAGATATCCAAGGTGTTTCGTTGCTTCCACTGTTGAAAGGAGAAAAACCTGCTGATTGGCGCAAATCATTGTATTATCATTTTTATGAATATCCGGCAGAACATATGGTGAAACGTCACTATGGTGTACGTACAGAGCGTTATAAATTAATTCATTTCTATAATGATATTGATGTGTGGGAATTGTATGATTTACAGGCAGACCCTACGGAAATGCATAATCTTTATGGTCAGAAAGAATATGAATCGGTTGTGACGGAGCTGAAGACTGAATTGGCAAGATTGCAGGAGCAGTATAATGATCCGGTACGCTTTTCACCCGATAGAGACAAAGAATAAGAAAAATAGCATATATCATGAAATACGCTTGTTTGATTTTGCTATGGTCGTTATTTGCGACTATGGCCTTACCTGTTGACAACCTAATCCAATCTATATCTATTGTTCCCTGCCCGGAGAGTATTACTCCGGGTACAGGTTATTTTACTTTCTCCGGAAAAACAGACTTTACGGTAGAAAATGAGGAGCAGGCAGAGGTTGCACGCTGTTTCTCTGCTCTTTTTACCCAGGCGGCCGGATTTACTCCTTGTGTGAAGGTTGGAGAAAAGAAGGGAAAAATCAGTTTCCTTACCGATGACGCATTAAAGAGTGAGGCGTATCATCTGGAAATAACTCCCAGGCAGATAATAGTTAAAGCTTCAGATACAAAAGGTTTTTTTTATGCCTTGCAGACTATTCGTCAGTTATTGCCTGCTTCCATTGAGGGCACAGCGGTGGCGGAAACTGCGGATTGGAGCGTGCCGGCTATGACAATCAAGGATGAACCTCGTTTCGGATATCGTGGATTGATGGTGGATGTGGCCCGCTTTTTTATTCCGAAAGAGAATCTGCTTCGTATTATCGATTGTATGGGAATGTTGAAAATTAATACCCTGCATCTGCATTTGGTGGATGATAATGGTTGGCGTATTGAAATAAAGAGATATCCTTTACTCACTGAAATCGGTTCACGGCGTGTAGATCGTCCTGGAAAATCTTTTCCGGAGCGTCGTAATCCCCGGCAGGGTGAACCGACTGTAGAAAAAGGATTTTATACTCAGGAGGATATCCGTGAGATAGTGGCGTATGCCGCTCGACATCAAGTTGAAGTGATTCCTGAAATTGAGATGCCGGCTCATAGTAATGCGGCGTTGGCTTCTTATCCGTTGCTGGCTTGTCCTGTGGTCGATAAATTTATCGGTGTCCTTCCAGGATTGGGAGGAAATCATGCGGATGTGATCTTCTGTGCAGGAAACGATAGTGTGTTCACTTTCTTGCAAGGGGTGATTGACGAGGTGGTGGAGTTGTTTCCCTCCAGGTATATTCATTTGGGTGGGGATGAGGCTCGGAAAACGCATTGGAAGGAGTGTCCGCTTTGTCAGGAGCGTATGCGACAGGAAGGCTTGGAGGACGAAGAAGCGTTGCAAGGTTATTTTATGGCGAGAATGAGTAAATATGTACAAAGCAAAGGGAAAGAAGCCATGGGCTGGGATGAACTGACCAATACCCGGATTCCCGACGGAGCAATTATTTATGGTTGGAGAGGCTACGGTCAGGCTGCCGTCAAGGCAGCGGAGCAAGGGCATAGGTTTGTCATGACTCCTGCACGTATCATGTATTTGATTCGTTATCAGGGACCGCAATGGTTTGAACCTTTGACCTATTTTGGGAATAATACATTGAAGGATGTATATAGGTATGAACCGATACAGAAAGAATGGAGTCCGGAGGTACGTTCCTTGCTGATGGGAGTACAGGCTTCTATGTGGACTGAGTTTTGCAATAAACCGAAAGATGTGGAGTATCAGCTGTTCCCTCGTCTGGCTGCTTTAGCCGAAGTGGCTTGGACACAGCCTTGGCATAAGAATTGGAGAAGTTTTTTGGTGGCAATGGATAAATTCAACGAGCATCTGTCTGCAAAAGGGATTGTGTTTGCCTGTTCCATGTATAATATACAACATACGGTAACTCCTGTAAATGGAAAGCTACAGGTGAAACTGGAATGTGAACGTCCTGATGTGGAAATCCGTTACACAATGGATGGTAAGGAGCCGACAGACCGGTCTCTGCTATATAAGAGCCCGTTGATGGTGACCGGTACACAAACTATAAAGTGTACGACTTATAGAGCAGGTCGGCAGATGGGAAAAACATTGACATTGCCTTTGGTTTGGAATAAGGCTACCGCCAAACCTGTTTTAGGAAATACACAGGCTGGGAAGATTTTAGTAAATGGTATACGTGGCAGCTTGCGCCAGTCGGATTTCGAATGGCATTCATGGGAAAGCAGTGATTCTGTCGCTTTTACTATAGATTTGCAAAAGAAGGAGTCGCTTCGTTCTGTATCAGTGGGATGCATAACGAATTATGGCATGGCTGCCCATAAACCGGCAGATATTGAAGTGTGGGTCTCAAATGATAATCGGGATTATCGTAAAGTATCCGGTAAACAGTTCACGGATGGAGAGATTTTCCGTGAAGGGACTTTCAAAGAGGATGTGGTACTTGATTTGAATAAGGAAATTGGCCGTTATGTGCGGATTATTGCTAAAGGAGCCGGAGAGTGTCCTGCAACTCATGTACGCCCCGGACAAGAGGCAAGGATTTATTTTGATGAGGTAATGATAGAATAAATAGATATATGAGAAATACATTATTATATTTTTTGGCTGCTCTGGTTATATTTCCAGTAATGGCGCAACAACAACCCGAATGGCAGAGCCAATATGCTGTCGGACTGAACAAACTGGCCCCTCATACTTATGTGTGGCCTTATCAAACCGTATCTGATATCCGTAACGGAGATTATGAATCTTCTCCTTATTACATGAGTCTGAACGGTAGTTGGAAATTCCATTGGGTAAAGAATCCCGATAACCGTCCGAAGGATTTTTATAAACCGGAGTTTTATACAGGAGGATGGGCGGATATTCAGGTTCCCGGCAATTGGGAACGTCAAGGATATGGAACAGCTATTTATGTAAACGAAACCTATGAGTTCGATGACAAACTGTTCCATTTTAAAAAGAATCCGCCTTTAGTTCCATATAAAGAGAATGAAGTCGGTTCCTACAGACGTACCTTTACAATTCCTGCCGATTGGGAAGACCGCCGTGTGGTTATCTGTTGTGAAGGAGTGATTTCTTTTTACTATATTTGGGTGAACGGACATCTGTTGGGCTATAATCAAGGTTCAAAGACACCGGCCGAATGGGATATCACTGATAAATTGAAGAAAGGTGAGAATACGGTGGCATTGGAGGTTTACCGTTGGAGCGCCGGATCGTATTTGGAGTGCCAGGATATGTGGCGGTTGAGTGGTATTGAACGTGATGTGTATCTTTACAGCACTCCTAAACAGTATATAGCCGATTATAAAGTAACCTCTTCTTTAGACAAACAACAATATAAAGAAGGTATTTTCGGTTTGGAAGCTACCATTGAAGGGCCTTCTACTTCCATGACTACCTTTGCTTACCGACTGGAAGATAAAACCGGTAAGGCGGTTCTGCAAGGTGAATATCCTATCAAATCGAAGGGATTGAGCCATTTCTTGAAGTTGGATGAACAAAGTTTGCCGGATGTGGAAGTCTGGAGTGCTGAGCATCCGAATCTTTATACACTGATCTTGGAATTGAAAGATGTAACAGGTAAAGTAACGGAACTTACCGGATGTGAAGTAGGTTTCCGCACTTCGGAAATTAAGGACGGACGTTTTTGCATCAATGGTGTGCCGGTTTTGGTAAAGGGAACGAACCGTCATGAACATTCCCAATTAGGACGGACTGTAAGCAAGGAACTGATGGAAAAAGATATCAAATTGATGAAACAGCATAATATCAATACGGTCCGCAATTCGCATTATCCTACCCATCCTTATTGGTATCAGCTTTGTGATCGTTATGGACTTTATATGATAGATGAAGCTAATATTGAATCGCATGGCATGGGGTATGGACCTGCTTCATTGGCCAAAGATTCCACTTGGTTGCCTGCCCACATGGATCGTACCCAACGTATGTATGAGCGTTCCAAGAATCATCCGGCTATCGTCATCTGGTCATTGGGGAATGAAGCCGGAAACGGTATTAACTTCGAACGTACATATGACTGGATGAAGTCAGTGGAGAAAAGTCGTCCTGTACAATATGAACGGGCCGAACAGAATTATAATACCGATATCTATTGCCGTATGTATCGCAGCGTGGAAGAACTCATGGCCTATGCCCGCCAGACAGAACCTAAAGTCTATCGTCCTTTCATCATGACAGAGTATCTGCATACTATGGGTAATAGTGGCGGAGGATTAAAGGAATATATGCATGTATTCGAAACCGAACCGATTGTTCAGGGAGGTTGTATCTGGGATTGGGTGGATCAATCTTTCCGCGAGATAGATAAGGATGGTAAATGGTATTGGAGTTATGGTGGGGATTATGGTCCGAAGGATGTGCCCAGCTTTGGCAATTTCTGTTGTAACGGGTTGGTCAATGCAGTCCGCGAACCGCATCCGCACCTCATTGAAGTGAAGAAGGAGTATCAATATATCAAATCGGCACTGACCGATCCTAAGAAGCTGACAGTGGAAGTTAAGAACTGGTATGACTTTACCAATTTGAATGCCTATACGTTGCACTGGCAGGTCATGGGGGATGATGGGAAAGTGATAGCAGAAGGAACTCGAAAAGCAGACTGTGCCCCTCATGAGGCTGTAACATTCTCTTTGGGTGCTGTAAAGTTGCCTTCTACGATTCGTGAGGCTTATTTAAATCTGTCTTGGACGCCTGATAAGGCAACTCCCTTTATTGGAACTCATGACGAAGTGGCCTATGACCAGTTTGTACTGTCTGCCAACAAAGGGTACCGTGCGCCGGAAATCAAATTGGCTGATAAGGTGAAGATAGATATTGATCCTGCAACCGGCGCTTTACGCTCTTATATATATAAAGGTAAAGAGATGCTTTCATCTCCTGTAGTTCTCAGCCTTTATCGTCCTGTTACGGACAATGACAGTAGGGAAAAAACAGGAGGAGCCAAAGTTTGGAGGAAAGAAGGTTTGGATAATATGATTCAAAAAGCTACTTTTGTCAAAGCATCTGAAACTGGTGGTAAAGCGGAAGTAGAGTTATGGAATGCTAAAGGCGTAAAGTTGGGAATGGCTACCTTTGTATATACCTTGCAGAGCAATGGTGCATTAAAAGTAAAGACAACTTTCTTGCCGGATACTTCTGCTGTTACTTCATTGGCTAGAGTGGGCCTGGCATTTGAAATGCCGTATGCCTATAACAAGGTTTCTTATTTGGGACGTGGTGAACATGAAACTTATATAGACCGTAATCAGTCTGGATGTATCGGAATTTACCATACAGATGCAGAACGTATGTTCCATTATTATGTGAAGCCCCAGGCTACAGGAAACCGTACGGATGTGCGTTGGATGGAATTGGCGGATGAGGCAGGAGAAGGTTTGTCTTTCCGTTCGGATAAAGTGTTTCAGTTCTGTGTTATTCCATTTACGGATTCTAATGTAGATAAAGCTACTCATATTAATAAACTTGAGAGAACAGGGATTATAAATGTTCACTTAGATGCGGAACAGTCGGGGGTAGGTACTGCGACTTGTGGTCCGGGGGTATTGCCGCCATATCGTGTTCCGGTGGAGAAGCATACGTTTGAGTCTGTCTCTTATACACATCTCCGAGCCCACGAG
>ENA-OZRB01000238-OZRB01000238.1-human-gut-metagenome-genome-assembly--contig:-NODE-238-length-16336-cov-6.661876_pt1 | contig 16336 bp, 20 predicted proteins | sample MGYA00243782_ERZ653934 | MGnify/ENA primary metagenome ERZ653934 (study PRJEB26926, sample SAMN06164535) | human gut metagenome | biome: ENVO:00009003; feature: ENVO:2100002; material: ENVO:00002003...
GATCTGCGCATGTCTCGTGGGCTCGGAGATGTGTATAAGAGACAGGTGTTGTAGAGAAGTCATTCCGTCCAACAGAGAAGTGTGAGAAGGCTCACATCGAGAGAAAGGACATGCAGTATCTGTACAATGACGGAGATCTTTATTACTTCATGGATCCAGAGACATATGATCAGATTCCTATCAGCTCAGCAGCTATAGGTGATTCACTTAAGTTCGTTAAGGAGAACGAGATGTGTAAGATCTGTTCACACAATGGCAACGTATTTGCTGTAGAGCCACCTCTCTTCGTTGAGCTTGTTATCACAGAGTGCGAGCCAGGTGTTAAGGGTGATACAGCTACAGGTGCAACAAAGCCATGTACAGTTGAGACAGGCGCACAGGTATCAGTACCTCTCTTCGTTAACGAGGGTGACACGATCAAGATCGATACACGTACTGGCGAGTATCTTTCAAGAGTATAATAATTGTTACCAGCATTAGGATATAACTACCTACGATAACATATAAGAAGAATAAGAGTCCCGGTGATTCAGGATATTTGAATCGCCGGGACTTTTTTGCGCTGTAAGCAACCAAAGGTTCTAACCTATCCACCCTCTGAATATACTTTTTATGTAGCTGTACAGACAGTGTTATATAGAAGAAGGACGATACATATGTGTGGAGAAGATATATTGCATCTGCTTCCCGTCAGGATCAGGTGCATGGTTGAGAAGCTGAGGCTTGATTATGGGAGACTGTGGGAGATACGTCTGAGGGTGAATAGTCCCTTTATACTTAGATACGAGGACTCGGAGATATATGTTGATTCCTGCGGATCAAGAACCTGTAATATGAAGGATGCGTACATAGTGACTGCCAGGGATGTGAACGACACTCTGGAATGTATCTGCAATCATTCCCTGTATGCCTATGAGGATGAGATACGTCAGGGCTTTATCACCGTGTGCGGTGGACACAGGGTAGGAGTTGCGGGCAAGATCATACTCGATGGAACAAGGATCAAATGCATCAGACACATATCATTTCTAAATATCAGGGTGGCACATGAGATCAAGGGATGCAGCGGTGATGTCCTGCCATACATATACGGTGATGGCAAGCTGATGAACACGCTCATAGTGTCCGCTCCGTGTCACGGCAAGACCACACTGCTCAGGGACATCATAAGAGTAGTGTCAGACGGAGGAATGACAGTTGGTGTGGTTGATGAGAGATCGGAGATAGCGGCGTGCTACAAGGGTGTTCCGCAGAATGATGTCGGAATGAGGACTGATGTTCTTGACTGCTGTCCAAAAGCTTCAGGAATGATGATGCTGGTTCGAACCATGGCGCCTGATCTCATAGCGGTCGATGAGATAGGAGGGCAGCAGGATGTCGATGCCATTTTCGGCGTGATAAACTGCGGCTGCCGTCTGCTTGCAACTGCACATGGCTATTCCATGGATGATGTGAGAGACAGGGCAGGGATAAGGCGTCTTGTGGAGAACAGGGTTTTTGAGAGGTATGTTGTGCTTGGAGGCGATAAGGCAGGACAGATCTCTGATATATTTGACGGCCAGGGCAACCGGCTGTGCTGGTACGATTAGATGGGAGGCAGGACATGGTTAAGGCGATAGGGGGATGTCTGATCGTATATGCCTCATTTATGGTGGGACATGCCATAGGGCAGTTGCATGGGCGCATGGTGAAGGAGATGGAGGAAATGCTGCTCTTCATACAACTGTTCAAGGGGCAGATCATGTATGCCGGATCGGAGCTCCCGGAGATACTTGCCGACAGTGCAAAGCGTCTTAAGGGAAATGTTGGTAAATGGGTGAACGGTCTGGCGGAGATGTCTGAGAAGAACAGGGACAGGCCATTTGCAGAATTGTGGACAGACTCACTGGCGATGCTGAGGCGGGACAGTGCCCTGAGCTTGGAGGTGCTGGCGGATGTGGACAGGCTTGGAAAGATAATGGGAGATATGGACGTTGAGGCACAGCTCTCAAGGATAAATCTTGTGGAAGATATAATTACGGACAGATACCAGCGGGAACGCGCCAGAAGTTCCGGGATAAAGAGGCTTGCCAATTCACTTGGGCTGCTTGGAGGCGTATTCATAGTTATATTGCTCATGTAGGTTAAGAGGGAGAGACGATGACGATCCAGATACTTCTAAAAATAGGTGCAGTGGGAATTCTGGTGGCACTGCTCAACCAGATACTAAAACATTCAGGCAAGGAGGAGCACGCCTATCTGCTCAATCTGGCGGGACTCATCATTGTGCTTTCCTGGGTTATCCCGTACATAAGTGACCTGTTCAACGAGATCATGGATATTGTAAATATAGGGCAATAAATGAGAGTAGATGTGGGGGTAAATGATGAATCTCATGGCGGTTTCTCTGGCTGCGGTGATCGTGGTTCTGATAGCGGTGAAGATAAAAGAACTGGATTCCGGGTACGGGATCGTGTTGTCCATAGCCGGGTGTGTGATGCTCATGTATTTTGTTGTGAGCAGGTTCAGACTTATAGCTTCGTACATAGACAGGCTGACTGCGTACGTGTCGGTGAATATTTCATATATAGACGTGATCCTGAAAATGATAGGTATAGCGTATATATGCCGATTTTCATCAGATATCTGCAAAGATGCCGGCTGCAATGCCATGGCATCCCAGGTGGAGATGGCGGGAAAGATAACTCTTATTTTGCTCAGTATGCCCATACTCATGGGAGTTATAGATCTGGTGGTGACCATAGTTGAGGGGTAATTTGATAGTGGTGGTGCTGATGCTCTTTATGGGGGTGTCAGTGCCTGATGCGGCAAATGTGTGTAATGAGAGTAAAGTTGAATCATATGATACAGATATCAAATATTGTCCAGAATTTTATGCTGAGAATGAAAAGGAAAATACCACGGAAAGTGACTCTGATATTAACTCAGATATATTGGAGGACGACTCCGTCATCGGAAGCCTCAATGAGATCACAAAAGACAAATCCGACGTGACCTTCTACGACATATACGAGTCCCTAAAGAGTGGTGACGTGGATTCCACCATAGACATGGCACTAAAAGTGTTTTCCGACAGTGTCATATACGAGGTCAGGACAAGCAGGGGGCTGGCGCTGCAGATCATAGCGGTGATCGTGCTCGGAAGTACATTTGCCCAGCTTGCGGGAAATATGGGCGAGTATGTATCCGCCCATGGTTTCATGGTTACATACATAGTGCTGTTATCGCTGCTGCTGGGGGATTTCGTCCTAGTGCAGTCCATCGTGCAGGACACCATAGGAGATGTCACGGAGTTCATGAAAGCGTTCTATCCAATGTACGCCTCGTCTGTGTTATATGTGAGCGGCCCGGAGAGTGCCGGATATTCACAGTCGGTCATAATCCTGGTGATATACATTTGCCAGAATGTGATAATAAGGTTCATACTCCCCCTCATCAAATGCGGCGGGCTCATAGCACTCATAAATAATCTTGGAAGCGAGGATTATTTCTCCCGGATGGCGGGGCTTATGAAGAGCCTGGCGGTGTGGGGAATGCGGACAATGTTTGCGGTGGTAACCGGGATAAATGTGGTCAAGAGCATGATAGCACCGTCCATGGACAGGCTTTCAAGAAATGGCATACTCAGGACATTGGGAAAAGGTGCAGGGATGTCCACGGTGAGCGCTGTCATAAGTGTGATGGTGAGCACAGGAGAGTTTATCAGGAATTGTATGGGGATGGCGTGCACTATCATGATAGTGATACTGGCCGCAGTGCCAATGATCAAGATAATCGTCATCATGTTCATATTAAGGTTCATCGCCGCGGTGGTGCAGCCGGTCGGAGACAAGAGATATGCCGAGGCAGCAGGCATCATGGCGGAGACAGTGGAGCTTATGCTGAGGGCGTGCGGAATAAGCGTGATGATGTTCATCATAAGCATAGCCATGATGTCGGTGAACATATCATAGAACGGATGGAGGATGTGCATGCTTGCTGAGTGGCTGAAAAATATAGTTGTGTGCAGTATACTTTTTTCTGTCGTGTTGTATATTGCCCCGGATCCGAAGATGCGCAGATATGTCCAGACGGCTGTGGGATTTGTCATGATGATGGTTGTGATAAATCCTGTAATAGGCTGGCTTGGGTATGCGGACAGGATAGAGTTCAATACATACAGTGAATCGCTTGGAATGGACGTGGCCGAGGGCGATGATGAGATGTATGTCAGGGCCATGGAGGAGGTAGTGGAGCGGTTTATATCTGACAATTGCAATGCCGATGCGGTGGTGCGTATAGTCACCGGGGAGGAGCTTGGGATAGACAGCATGGAGATATCCATACAGTCTGATAAAGTAGACACAGACGGGATAAGATCTGCGGTGTCAGAGGAATACGGCGTTGATGAGAACAGGATTACCATCAGGAGGGGCAATACAGATCATATGCAGGAGGGACTGTAGTGGAGGATTCTAAGAAAAAGGGAATATCGGGGATTATGAATATATTGAAGAGCAGCAACAACAGATTATACAAGTTGCTGCTCATTTTGCTGTCAGGGATATGTCTGATGATAGTTGTGTGGCCGGCAAATAACAGCAAGACTGATAAAAATGACCAAAAGAGCGGATGGACCGGACAGTCCGATGAGACAGACGCGGATGTGACCGGCGGAAATGACCGGAATATGTCAGGGGATACCACGGATTATGTGGAGTATATGGAGGAGAGACTCACATCAGTGCTTGAGCAGGTGGACGGAATATCAGATGTGAGAGTGATGATAACGGTCAAGGACAGCGGTGAGAACATAGCACTCAAGGACTCCGGAAGCAGTTCCAGTGAGAACGGCGACAGTAGCCAGAGAAGCGTGTCGGAGGAGACGGTCATGGTGAGTGAGGGCAGTGGGAGCTCGCCGTATGTGGTCAGGTACAGGGAGCCGGAGACCGAGGGTGTGGTTATCATTTGCAAGGGGGCGGAAAATGGCGATACAACGCTGAAGATAACGAATGCAGTGCAGGCATTATTTGACGTGCCGACGCATAAGATTGTGATATTAGAAGCAAATTAATGTGGAGGGACTATGAAGAAATTCAGTGGAAAGAACAGACTGGCGGTCATCGCACTTGCAGTTATGATAGGGGTGGCCGGTTACATGAGCTTTGCGGATGCAGGAAAGGACAAGAAGAAGGAAAAAGCTGACAAAAAACAGGTGGAGGTGATCAACTATGAGGATCTCTCGTCCATGGCGGAAAATGAGAACTCACAGGCGGTGAAGGATGAGAATGGCCAGACCGAGGATGTGGAGCTCAATGGCCAGGAGGATGAGATCGGTGACGCTGTACTCACCAGTGCACAGGTGACAAGCAATATGGCCGCGGCAAAGCTGAACCGTGAGCAGAGCAGATCAAGGAGCAAGGAAGCTTTGATGGATGTGATAGGTGATGAGGCACTCAGCGATTCGGCAAAGAAGGAGGCGACAGATACATATGTGAAGCTGAACGATACCATAGAGAAGGAGACAGATGTCGAGACAGTTCTGGCGGCAAAGGGGTATAGCGATGCCATAGTGACGATAAGTGATGAGGCTGTTGACGTGTCGCTGAATGTGGAATCGCTGTCGGATACCGAGAGAGCACAGATAGAGGACATAGTTATCCGAAAAACAGGGTATGATATAAGCAGTGTTGCAATATCTGTCATGGGTGGCAAATAGACAGCGGAAGGATAAGCCGTGAATCGCATATACTTGCAAAATAGCTGCCTTCAGATTATAATAAGATTCAAATAACCCATACGAAACGGGAGGTATGACCATGAGTGATAAGTTGAATGATGATATCGTGATTGAAGGCAGCGCGGTTCAGGATAATTCTTACAATATAGAAGAGAGCAATTCTCTGGGCAAAGTCCAGATAGCGGATGACGTAGTGGCTATCATAGCAGGGCTTGCAGCCGGAGAGGTTGAAGGTGTATACAGACTTACAGGCAACCTTCCAAATGAGCTTGCCTCAAAGTTCGGAAAGAAGAACCCTGCAAAGGGCGTTAAGGTAGAGCTTCTTCCCGGCAAGGTAAAGGTTGATATTGCGATAGAGGTTCTGTACGAGTACAGCATACCATCAGTATCAGGCCAGGTTCAGGATAAGGTCAAGCAGGCTATAGAGACTATGACAGGACTGAGTGTTGAGGAAGTCAACATAAGGATAGCCGGTGTACGTGTTGGAGACGGCAGATAGGATACAGATAAAGCTTTATATAGTGGAGAGGAAGATATGACTAGAAGAGAGATAAGAGACAGGATATTCAAGATAGTATTTACACTGGAGTTCAATGACGCTGAGGGCATGCAGGATCAGCTTGATTTTGCATTTGACCCTGAGATGCCGGGAGATGAGGAGGACGATCCGCTTCTGTACGGAATAGTCAGCGATGAGGACAGAGATTATATAACCACCAAGGTTAAGAATATCATCTCTAAGAAAGCAGAGATAGATGAGATCATTTCACAGATATCAGAAGGCTGGAAGCTTCCTCGTATAGGCAAGGAGGAGCTGGCTATATTAAGGCTTGGTGTCTATGAAGTGAAGTACGATGAGAGCATACCGGAGAAGGTCGCCATCAATGAGGCGGTTGAGCTGGCAAAGAAGTATTGTGATGCATCGGCGAGCAAGTTCGTGAATGCACTTCTTGCAAAGCTTGTATCCGGTGATAAGGACAAGAAGGAGAGTGGCGCAGATGCCACAGCAGAATAACATATATACAGTCAAGGAACTCAATGAGAGGATACAGGAGTTGGTCAGCGGCGAGCCGTGGCTTGGCAGTCTGGGGGTTGAGGGAGAGATCACAGGACTCGGAACAGACAAGAGAGGTCATATGTATTTCAGTCTCAAGGATCCCAGCGGAGTTCTGGCGGCTGTTATGTTTGCGGGAAAACAGGTATATGGACTCAAGTTTGCTCCGAAGAACGGAGACAAGGTTCATGCATTTGGTCATATTGATGTCTTCGTGAGAGACGGAAAGTATCAGCTCTATGTAGACAGGCTGGTGCGTGTGGGTGACGGCGAGGTGAATGCCAAGCTGGAGAGACTCATAGCCAGACTGGACGGCATGGGGCTGTTTTCGCAGGAATACAAGAAGCCTATTCCCGCCTATCCGAGGCGTATTGGTATAGTGACGGCGGGGGCAAAGGCTGCGATAAGCGATATCCGTGCAGTGGCAAAACGGAGGGATCCGTATGCCCAGCTCTATTGTTATCCTGCGACCGTGCAGGGACAGTATGCGGCGGCGGATATATCCAGAGGAATCGAGATACTTGATTCCATGGGGCTCGACCTCATAATCGTTGGAAGAGGCGGAGGCTCCAAGGAGGATCTGTGGGCGTTCAATGAGGAGCAGGTGGCATGGGCCATATTCAATGCGGAGACGCCTATCATATCGGCTACGGGGCATGAGATAGACACCACAGTTGCGGACATGGTTGCGGACAGGAGAGAATCCAATCCGTCCACGGCTGTCATGCATGCGCTTCCGGTGGTGGCAGAGACAGTTGCCGGATTTGACAGGAGACTTGAACAGCTCACCATGCTGATATCCGGCAGGATAGACAGACTTGCGAGGAGTCTGGATGGTTATGACAGGCAGCTCAGACTTTTGAGTCCATCCGGAAGAATGGACAGTCAGAGGCAGCAGCTTGACAGAATAGAGAAGCAGATAAATGGGCTGATGGCGGATAAGATAGAGGATAGATCGGTGCACTGTGACAGGCTTCATGACAGGATGAAGAGCGCGATGGGCAGAAAGTACGACATGACAAGGAATGCCCTGGCGGTCATGACGGAGAGGATACATGGCCTTTCGCCTACAGCTAAGCTCATAAATGGATTTGGATATATTTCATCGGATGGTGAGCCTGTCAGATCTGTGTCAGGGATCACACCTGGGGATGATATAGAGATAACTCTTCATGATGGAAGAATACAGGCGGTCGTGGCTGACGTGACCGGGCAGGAGGAATAGATATGGCAGAAGATACACAGAATATGGATACAGCGGACACTCTTCAGGATGTGTCCATAGAGGAGGCTCTTGCCAGACTTGATGAGATAGCGGTTGCGCTTGAGAATACTGATACGGGGCTCAAGGAGTCCATGGAGCTTTATTCTGAGGGCGTCCAGCTCATAAACAGATGCAGGAATTACCTGTGCGATGTTGAGAAAGAGATGATAACACTTTCGGGTCAGGAGGAAGCATGATAGATAAACTTATAGCGGAGAAGGCGGCAAGGATCAACGATATAGTTGAGAGCTATCTGCCACCTGCAGACGGATTTAACAGGACAGTGTGTGAGGCCATGGCGTACTCGGTAGAGGCGGGTGGAAAGAGGCTTCGTCCCATGCTCATGGAGGAGACATACAGGCTGTTCGGCGGCAAGTCAGAGGTTATAAAGCCGTTCATGGCTGCGATAGAGATGATACATACATATTCACTCATACATGACGATCTTCCGGCTCTGGACAATGACGATTACAGGCGCGGAAGAAAGACATCCCATGTGGTATTTGGCGAGGCGATGGCCATTCTTGCGGGGGATGCGCTGCTCAATTATGCATATGAGACCGCTTGTAAGGCATTTGGCATGGATGAGGATATACATGCTGTGGCGTCTGCGATGTGTGTGCTTTCGCAGAAGCCGGGTATAAACGGCATGATAGGCGGTCAGGTCGTCGATGTGGAGATGACCGGCAAGGAGCTCTCAAAGGAGCAGCTTGAATATGTGTATGAGAACAAGACCGGAGCCCTCATAGAGGCATCCATGATGATAGGCGCGATACTTGCGGGGGCAGACGAGGCTAAAGTTGCGGCGGTACACAAGATAGCATCGGACGTCGGCATGGCATTCCAGATCCAGGACGATATTCTGGATGTCTGTGGAGACAGTGCGCTCCTTGGAAAGCCGACGCTGAGTGATGAGGAGAATGGCAAGGTTACATATGTCACGATACATGGAATTGATGAATCCAGACGTTATGTGACTGAGCTGTCGGAGAGAGCAGTAAGAGAATTGGAAGAGATAGGCGGGGACAATGAGTTTCTGAAGGAATTGGTCATCTGGCTGATAAACAGGGATAAATAGGACTCCTCTCGTGGTGTGCATATGAATATACTGGATAGAATAAATAAACCAAACGATATAAAGGATATAGACAGGGAAGATCTGCCGGAGCTGGCGGATGAGATCAGAGAATTTCTGGTGTCGCATGTGAGCGAGACCGGTGGACATTTGGCTCCGAATCTTGGATGCGTGGAACTTACCATGGCACTTCACATGGTTCTGGATTTCCCTGAGGATAAGCTTATATGGGATGTGGGACATCAGTCCTATGTCCACAAGATACTGACGGGCAGGAAGAATGAGATGGGCACTCTCAGACAGTTTGGAGGAATGAGCGGTTTCCCGAAGACCAGTGAGAGCCCGTGCGATGCGTTCAATACAGGACACAGCTCAACATCCATTTCTGCTGCGCTCGGAATGGCGTGCGCCAGAAGTATCAAGGGTACAAATGAGAAGATTGCCGCAGTGATCGGAGATGGCTCCTTCACAGGTGGTATGGTATATGAGGCCATGAATAATATGGCGGATATCAAGACCGGTTGCCTTGTTGTGCTGAACGATAACAATATGTCCATCGATCAGAATGTTGGCGGCATGTCCACATATCTCAGCAAGATACGTGTTGGGCAGCAGTACAATGATTTTAAGAGTAACGTGGAGAAGATCCTCATGAAGATCCCTGTGGCTGGAGAGCATCTTGCCAGAGGGCTGAAGAAGTCAAAGGATTCCATCAAGCAGATATTTGTGCCGGGTATGTTCTTCGAGGAGCTGGGTGTCACATATATAGGACCTATAGACGGACACGATATAGATGTGATGGAGGCCACTTTCCGCAAAGCGCTTAAGCTCAACAGACCGATCCTTGTGCATGTGAAGACTGTGAAGGGCAAGGGTTATACCCATGCCGAGAGACACCCGAGCTATTTCCACGGCATTGATCCGTTTGATATACAGACAGGAAAGGTCATGAAGGACAGGAAGGTCATGACAAACACAGGAGTGTTTGCCAGAAAGCTGGTGGAGCTTGGTAAGGCTGATCCAAGGATAACGGCCATAACGGCTGCCATGGGCAAGGGAACAGGAGTGGCGGCATTTGCCGCGGAGTTCCCGGACAGGGCTTTTGACGTGGGCATTGCGGAGGAACATGCGGTGACGTTTGCCGCGGGACTTGCTACGTCGGGACTGGTGCCTGTGGTTGCGATATACTCGTCATTTTTGCAGAGGGCATATGATCAGATCTTACACGATGTGTGCCTGCAGAAGCTGCATGTCATATTTGCTATTGACAGGTCAGGGCTTGTCGGTGCAGATGGCGATACACATCAGGGCATATTTGACACTGCGTTTCTGTCACATATTCCGAACATGACCATCATTGCGCCGAAGAACAGATATGAGCTCACCAGAGCGATGGAGTGGGCTGTTGCTTACGATGGTCCGGTTGCGCTCAAGTATTCCAGAGGAGAGGCTTATTACGGACTTAAGGAATACAATGCGGATATTGAGTATGGCAGGAGCGAGATGATCCACAGGGGACAGAAGCTTGCCATAGTGGCTGTTGGGAACATGGTCCAGGAGGCCGAGAAGGTGTATGACAGACTGCTGGCCGATGGAACAAATGTCACATTTGTCAATGCAAGATTTCTGAAGCCGATAGATACTGATATGATAGATGAGCTCAGCAGGGATCATGAACATATAGTGGTTATTGAAGAAGAGATAAAGCATGGCGGATACGGATCCCTGGTCGAGGAGTATGTCATGGACAGACACCTTGATGTGGATGTGACAGTGTGTGCCATTGAGGATACATTTGTACAGCATGGAAGCGTGGAGGAGCTCAGGAGGATGCTGAAGCTTGACGCGGATTCGCTGTATGACAGGATAAAACATATAATATCGACAGATTGTACAGAATAAGAGGAAGACAGATGAAGAAGAGACTTGATGTTCTCCTTGTAGAACAGGGACTGGCAGATTCACGAGAGAAGGCGAAAGCCATCATCATGTCAGGAATAGTGTATGTTGACAATAACAAAGAGGATAAGGCCGGCACGACATTTGACGAGACTGCTAAGATAGAGGTCAGGGGCAACACCCTCAAATACGTGAGCCGTGGAGGCCTGAAGCTTGAGAAGGCTATGGATCATTTCGGCGTGGAACTTGCGGGTAAGGTGTGCATGGATGTAGGTGCTTCCACTGGTGGTTTTACCGACTGTATGCTGCAGAATGGTGCGGTGAAGGTGTATTCCGTTGACGTGGGTCATGGACAGCTTGCATGGAAGCTCAGAAATGACGAGAGAGTTGTCTGTATGGAGAAAACAAATATACGATATGTCACACCTGAGGATATTGACGATAAGATTGAATTTGCTTCGATAGATGTGTCATTTATATCTCTTACAAAGGTGCTTCCAGCGGTAAAGAAGCTGCTTACGGATAGTGGAGAGATCGTGTGCCTTATCAAGCCGCAGTTCGAGGCGGGAAGAGAGAAGGTCGGCAAGAAGGGCGTTGTCAGAGAGCTTTCAACCCATATTGAGGTTGTGGAGATGATAGTCGGTTATGCCAGAAGCATAGGATTCCGCACACTGCACCTCAGCTATTCACCTATAAAAGGACCAGAGGGCAACATAGAATATCTGCTCCACATATCAAAGGACGAGTCGAAGACGGATGAGGAATTCGACATAAAGGCTCTGGTGGAGGAGTCCCACAACGAACTGAACAAGTCATAGAGGATACGATATGAAGAATTTTTATATAGTATATAACCCGGATAAGGATGAGGATAATCGTATAACGTCGGAGCTCACAGCGTATATTGAATCGCAAAATGGTGCGTGTAAAGCCATGGACTGCTACAGCTTCAGTGCATGTGACAAGCAGCAGGTTACGGATGAGCTTGAGAGCTTTGACTGTATACTTGTTCTTGGAGGGGATGGAACACTCCTCAATGTGGCATCCAGTGCCAGCCATGTGGAGATTCCTCTGTTCGGGATAAATCTTGGAACGGTGGGATTCCTCACTGAGGGGGAGATCACCAACTGGCAGACCATCATAGACAGACTGCTTGCGGATGATTATTCCATGCAGGACAGAATGATGATCAGGGGAACAGTCAGAACAGGAGACGGCAAGGAGTGCAGGAAGAGGGCACTCAATGATATAGTTATCAGCAGGGCAGGATTTTCAAGACTTATAGGTCTTGATGTCTATGTAAATGGAAGCTTTCTGAATGCCTATGAGGGAGATGGAATCATCATATCGACCCCTACTGGCTCCACGGGTTACAATCTCTCAGCCGGAGGTCCGATCGTGGATCCTATGGCAAGACTGATGATCATCACTCCGGTATGTCCACATTCGCTGACTTCGAAGAGTATTGTGCTTCCTAGTGACGCAAAGGTTTCAATAGAGATCGCCAAGAAGAGGAAGACGCAGGACACCGAGGCGATAGTTTCATTTGACGGTGGAAATGATTTCGAACTGGCAGCAGGCGATGTCCTTGATATATGCGTGTCACAGAGAACCACGCAGCTCGTAAAGGCGAGTGACGTGAATTTCTACGAGATACTTAGAAACAAGCTTGGGGGAAAGTGATATGAAACAGAAGCGACAGGCGATGATTTTGTCGATAATCGAACAATATGATATAGAGACCCAAGATGAACTGCTGGAGAAGCTGGCCGAGGCGGGTTTCAATACGACCCAGGCCACCATATCGAGAGATATAAGAGAGATTAACCTCACCAAGGTTGCCGTGGCGGGTGGCAGGCAGAAGTACACTCTGGGAAAGTCGGCAACACATGAGTCCATAGAGTCGTACAGAAAGGTTCTCGGGGCTGGCATATTATCCATGGTGCCGGCGGAGAATCTGATAGTGATCAAGACAGTGTCGGGCATGGCTATGGCAGTTGCCGCAGCACTTGACAATGTGGAGATAAATGGACTCCTCGGAAGTATAGCCGGGGACGACACCATATTCCTGGCGGTCAGAAGCCGGGAGATGACCGATTCGGTCATGAAGACGATAGATAAGATGCAGAGATGACAGCTCTCTGTAATATGTTATGTGTAATAAAGTCTGTGCGTCAACAGGAGGATACAAATGTTACTTAATGTACATATCAAGAATATTGCACTCATAGACGATGCAAATGTTAATTTTACCGATAATCTCAACATACTTACCGGTGAGACCGGTGCGGGTAAGTCCATAATCATGGGAGCCCTGAAGATTGGTATGGGAGATAAGCTTCCGAAGGATATAGTCAGGGAGCCTGACAAGGAGGGCTTCTGTCAACTGCTTTTCCTGGTGGATGATCCCCAGGTGATTGAGCAGATCAGAGATCTGGGAGTGGAGCCATCGGAGGATGGCGAGATACTCATCACGCGGAGAATAAATAATTCCAGAACCATCAACACTATAAATGATATGGCGGTGACCGCCGCAAAGCTCAGGGAGGTATCTGCGCTTCTCATAGATATGCACACGCAGCACCAGCAGCAGACGCTCCTTAAGAAAGCGGAGCATATGAAGCTTCTGGATAAATATGGCAGAGCATCCATAGATCCCCTGAAGCAGAAGGTTGCAGAGTGTCACAGAGAGTACGTCACATTCAGGCGTGAGATGGACGAGCTCTCGATGGATGAGGCGGAGCGGAGCAGAAAGGTAGAATTCCTCAAGTACCAGATCGCGGAGATCGAGTCAGCAAATATAAAGACTGGTGAGGACGAAGATGTTGAGCATCAGTACAACAGGATGGTCAATTCACGCGATATAGTTGCGGCAGCTTCGGATGTATACAGCGTTACAGGTTATGAATCTTCTTCATCTGCGGGAAATGAGATCGGCAGAGCTCTGGCATCGATGAAGGGTATAAAGGATCTCGACGGAGAGATAGACGGTCTGTATAGTCAGTTGGAAAATATTGACGCGCTGCTGAATGATTTTAACGTTGAATTAAATGATTACATGCAGAGCATGGACTTTGACGATTCTGAGTTTAGAAGTGTTGAGTCCAGGCTTGACGTCATCAATGATATAAAGGGAAAATATGGAAGCACCGTGGAAGAGGTGTTCAAATATCTGGAGGACAGCAGGAAGGAATATGAAAGGCTGTCTGAATATGACGAATATATAGCAGGACTTTCAGACAAAATAAAAAAGGTGGAGAAAGCCATGCTCAAGGCAGCAGATGCGCTTACTGCTGAGAGACAGAGGCAGGCTGAGAATCTGTGCAGAGACATCAGAGATGCACTTGCTGATCTGAGTTTCATGGAGGTTCGGTTCGACATGGTATTTGACAGGCTTCCGGAGTGTACGGCAAATGGAATCGATGACTGCTATTTTGTCATTTCGACAAATGTCGGCGAGAAGATGAGACCGTTATATGACGTGGCTTCAGGCGGTGAGCTCTCAAGGATCATGCTGGCGATCAAATCCTGCATGGCGTCCGAGGACAATATCGGCACTCTTGTATTCGATGAGATCGATGTGGGAATAAGCGGCCGTGCAGCTCAGAAGGTTGCTGAAAAAATGGCAGTTATTTCCAGAAGCCATCAGGTTATAAGCATAACCCATCTTCCGCAGATCGCAGCGATGGCAGACAGTCATTATCTCATAGAAAAGTCTGCCGACGAGGGCAAGACAGTGACAAGGATCGTCCGTCTGAACGACGAGGAATCAACAGAGGAGATCGCAAGACTTCTCGGCGGCGTGACCATAACTGAGGCAGTCATGAGCAATGCCCGCGAGATGAAACAAATGGCAGAAAAGACAAAAAAATACTGATATAAAGTTATTCCTAACACAACATACTAAGAGTAACAGCCAAGGCTGTTACTCTTTTTTTATAAGCTATTAGTTGTTTTTAAGTATATGTAGGAGGAATAGATTATGAGGCGATATAAGAAGGTGATCATATGGGTGGCTGTGGCGGATCTGTTGCTCCTTGCAGCACTATTGGTTTTATGTGTGTTGGTGGACAGACGAGTGGATGTTGGAAGGTCAGAGAAGACAAGCTCAACACTTGATGGGGTAGTGTCAAGGGCGACCACGAAGGATGCGGAGTTTGGAAGAGATATATTTGACCGGCCTGTAGTTCCGTCCGGCGAGGCGATGGGAATCTATATGAAGACGGAGGGAGTCTTGGTGGTGGATGTGTGTAGCTTTAAAAATGAAAATGGCGAGTCCTGTTGCCCTGCTGATGGAAAGGTCTGTACAGGGGATTATATTGTGAGTGTAGACGGTATGGAGATATCTAAGAGGTTGGAGCTGCTTGATATTGTTGCTGAAAGCCAGGGTGATAGCTTGTCCGTGAGATATATAAGGGATGGGGAGGAGAAGGTCTGTAGCATCACGCCGGAAAAAAACGAGAATGGCGCTTATCTGCTGGGCGCGTGGGTGAAGGATGATGTGTCGGGAATAGGCACGGTTACATTTGTCGACGGAACAAATTTCATGGCTCTTGGACACAGTGTGTCGGATATAGATACGGGAGTTATGATGCGGTGCAGCACCGGTGGAGTGTACACAACGGATATTACAAATATAAGCAAGTCATACTCCTCGGAACCGGGAAGACTTCAGGGAAGCATCGCATATAGAAGATCTTTGGTCGGTATTATTGATGGCAACAGTGCCAGTGGAATATATGGACATCTGGACACCAGCTATTGCCAGGCGAAATACGGCGATGCGGAGCGTATGTATATAGCCAGAGGTCATGAAGTCCGCAAGGGGCAGGCTTATATATATTCCAGAATGAGCGGCGAGCTTGAGAAGTATGAGATAGACATAGAGTATGTGGACAGGAATTCATCCGACAAGAATATAGAATTCCACGTGACCGATGATGCCCTCATAGACCTGACGGGCGGAGTGGTACAGGGAATGTCCGGTTCCCCGATCATCCAGGATGGCAAGATAATCGGCGCCGTCACCCACGTATTCGTAGACGATCCAACCAGGGGGTATGGGATTTTTATTGAAAATATGCTGGAGGAGTGAAATTAATCCTGTTTAGTGATAAAATTAAGAACAGAAGTGCCGGACTTTAGCATAAGGCAGACCGGCACACACAAACATCCCAGGAGGGCAAGAAAATCAAGGTTTCAAAAATTTCATTATGTCATACACTAAAGAATTATAAAAAAGAGAATTTGCTTTCTGATCTTTTGACAGGAATTATCATAGCGGCGGTGTCCATACCGATATCGATGGGGTATGCACAGATAGCC
>ENA-OZRB01000243-OZRB01000243.1-human-gut-metagenome-genome-assembly--contig:-NODE-243-length-16163-cov-3.906568_pt1 | contig 16163 bp, 10 predicted proteins | sample MGYA00243782_ERZ653934 | MGnify/ENA primary metagenome ERZ653934 (study PRJEB26926, sample SAMN06164535) | human gut metagenome | biome: ENVO:00009003; feature: ENVO:2100002; material: ENVO:00002003...
ATGTCTCGTGGGCTCGGAGATGTGTATAAGAGACAGCGGTAGAGCTGCCGCATCTGCTCGACACGGGCCGCTGCAGCAAGCATGTCCTTGTTGTTGTCGAGCGTCCGCTGGATGAGTTCGCAGAGCGCCGCGTCGCCGTAGAATTTCCACCACCCGATATCGGCAATGGTCGTCGAGTCGGTCACCCCGGCCACAAGCTGCTCGGGCAGGTTCAACTCCGGGGCCTTGCACTCGCGGACTGCCGAGCAGGAGGCCGAAAGCAGCGCCCAGCCGCCAACGAGAAGATATGTCGTGAATCGTTTCATCGTTTCATTTTTTCTTTGATGCGGTAAATCCAGACGAAGAAGAAGGGGACGAAGACGATACCCACCGAAATGGCCACCAGCATGCCGAAGAAGACACCGGTGCCGATTCCCTGACGGCTGGCCGATCCGGGACCCGAGGCGAAGACCAGCGGGAGCAGGCCCAGGATGAATGCCAGCGAGGTCATCACGATCGGGCGGAAGCGCAGGTGCGCCGCCACGATGGCCGCCTCGATGACGTCGCGGCCCTTCTCGACCTCCTCCTTGGCGAACTCGACGATCAGGATGGCGTTCTTGGCCACCAGACCCACGAGCATCACCAGTCCGATCTGGAAGTAGATGTTGTTCTCCAGCCCGCAGACCCAGATACCGAGATAGGCGCCGATTCCGGCCACGGGAAGCGAGAGGATCACCGCCACGGGCACCGACCAGCTCTCGTACTGTGCCGCAAGGAACAGGAAGACGAAGAGGAACGCCAGGGCAAGGACCACTCCGGTCTGACCGCTCACGTGCTTCTCCTGATAGGAAAGGCCGCTCCACTCGACACCCACGTTGGCCGGGAGGTGCTCATCGACGATCCGCTCGAGGGCGTCCATCGCCTGACCGGAGCTGTATCCGTGGGCCGCCTCGCCCGAGATGGTCGCCGCATTGAACATGTTGAAGCGCTTGATCGTACCCGGACCGGTCGTATAGTCGGTCGTACCGAGCGCCGTCACGGGAACCATCACCCCGTCGGCCCCGCGCACGAAGAAGAGGCTCAGGTTGTCGCGCCGCGCGCGGTAGGGCGCCTCCGCCTGGATGTAGACGCGGTAGATGCGGTTGAAGAGGTTGAAGTCGTTGATGTAGACCGACCCGGTGAAGGCCTTCATCGTCGAGAAGATGTCCGACATCGAGACGCCCAGCAGCTGGGCCTTGTCGCGGTCCACGTCGTAATAGAGCTGCGGGATGTCGTTCTGCATCGAGGTCGAGAGCCCGGTCAGTTCGGGCGTCCGCTCGGCATAATACATCAAGGTATCGACGGCCATCTGCAGCTGCTCGTAGGTCATGTCGCTGCGCGCCTCGAGCACCATCTCGAAACCGCCCGACTGACCCAGACCCGGGATCACCGGCGGCGTCGAAAGGTAGACCTTGCTCTCGGGATAGCGGGAGAACTCCTCCCGCACGCGATTCATCACCTCGCTGATCTCCTGCGTCTCGCGCTCGTCCCACGGCTTGAGGATCACCGTCAGCTGGCTGTGGGCCTGGTTCGATCCCACACGGGGACTCGAACCCGTCACGTTGAGCACGTGCTCGATGTCGTGATCCTTCATCAGGTAAGCCATCGCACGGTCGGTCACCTCCCGCGTCCGCTCGATGGTCGCCCCCTCGGGCAGCTCCAGTTCGACGGTGAAGTAACCCTGGTCCTCCTGCGGCATGAAACTCTGCGGCACCAGACGGTTCATCAGCCAGATGCCGATGAGCACGATGCCGAAGGCGGCGAACATCCGCCGCGAATGGCTCAGCGCACGCACGATCGATTGGCCGTAGAAACGGTTGCCGCGCGCCAGGAAGTAGTTGATGTAACGGAAAATCTTGTTCTTCTTCTCGCCGCTCTCGGGACGCAGGAAGAGCGAGCACATCACCGGGCTGAGCGTCAGCGCCACGACCGTCGAGATGATCACCGACACGGCGATCGTGATGGTGAACTGGCGGTAGAGCTGGCCGGTGATGCCCGACAGGAAGCTCACCGGAACGAACACGGCGCACAGCACGAGCGACATGGCGATCAGGGCTCCGCCGAGGCTGCGCATGGCCTTCTTGGTGGCCTCGTAGGGCGAGAGGTGCTCCTCGTTCATGATGCGGTCCACGTTCTCGACCACGACGATGGCATCATCGACGACGATACCGATCGCCAGGATCAGACCGAGCAGCGTCAGCAGGTTGAGCGAGAATCCGAAGACGAGCATCACGCCGAACGTACCGATGAGCGAGATGGGCACGGCGACGATCGGGATGAGCGTGGCCCGCCAGCTCTGCAGCGACAGGAAGACCACGAGAATCACCAGGATAAGCGCCTCGAACAGTGTCCGGTAGACGTGATGGATCGACTCCGAAATGTAGGTCGTCATGTCGAACGGAATGCTGTAGGTAATGCCCTCGGGGAAGTTGCGGCTGATCTCTTCCATGGTCGCCTTCACCGATTCGGCCACCTCGATGGCATTGGCGCCGGGCAGCATGTAGATGTCCATTACGGCCGCGTTGCCGCCGTCGATACCGCTCTCCGTGCTGTACGACTGCGCCTCGAGCGAGATGTTGGCCACGTCGCGCAGGCGGATGATCGAACCGTCGGGATTGCCGCGGACGACAATCTCCTCGAACTGGCTCACCGACGACAGACGGCCCTGGGCCGTGATCGGGATCGTCACATCGACCCCCTCCATCGGAGCCTGACCGAGCACGCCGGCAGCCGATTCGCGGTTCTGGTCCTTGAGGGCCTTCTGCAGGTCTTGTACCGTCACGCCGAGGTCGGCCAGCTTGTCGGGCTGTACCCAGATCTGCATGGCGTAGTAGCGGCTGCCGACATTCGACACACGCCCCACGCCCGGAATACGGCGCAACATGTCCAGCACGTTGAGCGTGGCGTAGTTCGAGAGGTAGATCTCGTCGAATTTCGGATCGGACGACAGCAGCGTGATGGTCATCAGTTTGCTCGAGGCCTGCTTCTCGACCGATATGCCGTTCTGCACGACCTCGGCCGGGAGACGCGCCTCGGCCTCCTTGATGCGGTTCTGGATATCGACGGCCGCCAGGTCGGGATTCGTCGCGATGTCGAAGGTCACGGTCACGGAGAAACCTCCGGAGTTCGAGCTCGACGACTCCATGTAGATCATGCCCGGCGTACCGTTGAGCTCCTGCTCGATGGGGGTGGCCACAGCCTGCGTCACGGTCTGCGCATCGGCACCCGGATAGGTGGCCGAGACCTTCACCACGGGGGGCACGATCTGCGGATACTGATCGACGGGGAGCAGCATCAGGCCGATGGCACCCACGATGACGATGATGATGGAGAGGACCGTCGAGAAGACGGGCCTGTCGATGAAAAAGTCGCTCTTCATGGTCTACTCCTCGGTGTTAGCGGGTTGCTCCTCCTTGCGTACGGCAGCCACGGGCTCCACCTTCATGCCGTGCGAGAGTTTGTGGTAGCCCTCGACGACGATGTGTTCGGTGGACGAGAGGCCGCGCTCGATGACGACGTTGTTGCCGGCGATCTCGGGCCCCGTCTCGACGAAACGCTTCTCGACGACACTGTCCGGACGCACCACATAGATATAGGCTCCGCCCTTTTCGATCACGAGCGCCTTCGACGGCACCACCACGGCATCCTCGCGGACGTCGAGCAGCAGCTTCACCTTGGCGAACTGACCGGGCAGCAGGATGCGGTCGGGGTTGGCCATCTCGGCACGCACGGAGAAGGTACCCGTCTTGGGATCGACCTGCGGGTCGGCGAAATCGACCAGGCCGCGGTAGGGATAGACCGAGCCGTCGTCGAGCGTTACGGTGATGTAGGGATTCCACTTGCGCGTGGTGTCCTTCTGTCCGAGATTGACGTTGCGCGCACGGCTGTGGAGGTAGTCGAGGGCCGTCATGCTGAAATCGACGCGCACCGTGTCGCTCTTGACCACGGTGGCCAGCAGCGACTTGCCGCTCGGACCGACGAGCGTTCCGATATCGACGTTACGTTCGGAGATGTAGCCCGACACGGGCGACTGCACGGTGGTATAGCTCAGCGTCATCTCGGCCTGCGTGAGGTCGGCCTCGCAGACCACCACGTCGGCCGCGGCGCTCTCGTAGGCCGCCGTGGCGTTGTCCAGGTCGAGCTGGCTGGCAGCATTCTGCTCGTAGAGCGGGCGGATGCGGTCCAGGTCGCGCTTGGCCTTGACGGCCTGCGCGCGGGCCTTTTCGAGCTGCGCCTTGGCCTTGTTGGCCCGGGCGCGGTAGAGTTTCGGGTCGATCACGAAGAGCGTCTGCCCTGCCTTGATGTAGGTACCCTCGGCAAAGAGCATCTTCTCGAGATACCCCTCGACGCGGGCACGGATCTCGACGAACTGCTGGGCACGGATGCGGCCCACGTATTCGCCGTAGATATTGACATCCTCGACCGTCACCGGCTCGACGGCCACCACGGGCAGCACGACCGGTACGGGGCGCGGCCGCAGCCAGAGGTAGAGCGCGCCACCCACGACGGCCAGTCCCGCCACCAGAGCGATCCAGCGCCTGGGGGTCATCTTCACCCGTACGCGCGGCATGTGCTCCGACATTTCACGCTTGAGTTTTTCCAGATTGAGACTCTTCAAATCCGGTTTCATTTTGTCCAAATTCATACGCGGTTCGGTTCTTCAGTTTTCATGCGGCAGGGCCGCGACTCCATCCGGAGTATTCTCCCGAGAGGGTCAAACCCCGGGCCAAGCTGCCAAAAAAATCGTAAATTAGTTATTTCCAGCCCAATAATTGATCCGGGCGGCAAATATAGTGAAAATTTCCGTGGAATTATTCCACACCTTACGGGGAGTTATTCCACAACTGCATTCCACACCGGGCGAACCACGCCCCGCAACAGGGTCCGGACAACCCTCCGCGAGCATGCCGCCGTGCAGTGCCGCATGCCGTCCGGCTGTTCCCGAAAATACTTTTTTTGATCCCAAAACTACATTTTCCTTTCGGCCAGCACGCCTTTTTTCGTATATTTGTCTCCGAATCCCAAAATCCAAACCGATACGCCCCGCCATGAACAAAAACAGAAAAAAGAAATGGATCGTCACCGGCTCGATACTGCTCGTATTCTGTGGCGGTCTGTGGCTCTATAACCGCTACGGCAAGACCGACGGCCCGATCGCCCCGACCGAAGCCCCCGTTGCAACGGGACAGAAAAAGATCCTCAACGTCAATGGCCTCGTCCTGCGGCCGCAGACCTTCACCGACGCCATCTCGGTCATCGGCAACCTGCTGCCTGACGAGGAGGTAGACCTCTCGTTCGAGACCTCCGGCAAGATCGTGGAAATCAACTTCCGCGAAGGCACCCCCGTCCGCAAGGGCGACCTGCTGGCCAAGGTCAATGACCGGCCGCTGCAGGCGCAGCTGTCGCGCTACGAGGCACAGCTCAAGCTGGCCGAGGACCGCGTCTACCGCCAGAGCGCCCTGCTCGAGAAGGACGCCGTCAGCCAGGAGGCCTACGAGCAGGCCCGTACCGAACTGGCGATCCTCAACGCCGACATCGCCATCGTCCGGTCGAACATCGCTCTCACGGAGCTGCGCGCCCCCTTCGACGGCGTGATCGGACTGCGCAACGTCAGCGAGGGAGCCTACGCCTCGCCGAGCGTTGTCGTGGCCAAACTGACGCGGATCGCCCCGCTCAAGATCGACTTCTACATCCCCGAACGCTACGCCAACCAGATCCGCCCGGGCACCCCCCTGACCTTCACGGTCGAGGGGCGCAACGAGACCTTCCGGGCCATGGTCTACGCCACCGAATCGAAGATCGACCCCACGACCCACCTCTTCTCCGTGCGGGCCCACTACCCCAACACGCAGGGGCTGCAGCTCCTGCCGGGCCGCTTCGCCACGGTGCGCATCCAGCTGCAGGAGATTCCCGACGCAATCGCCGTACCGACCGAGGCCATCGTACCCGAAATGGGCGTGGCGCGTGTCTTCCGCTACCGCAACGGCCGCGCCGAGGCCGTCGAGGTACAGACCGGCCTGCGCACCGACGCCTCGGTACAGATCCTCTCGGGGCTCCAGCCCGGCGACACGGTGATCACCTCCGGCACGCTCCAGCTCCGCACCGACCTTCCCGTGAAACTCGACGCCGTCGAATAACCCCCGCGCCGTATGAACATCTCCGAACTGAGCATCCGCCGCCCGGTGCTGGCCACCGTGCTGACGATCATCATCCTGCTGTTCGGCTTCATCGGATACAGCGCTCTGGGCGTGCGCGAATACCCGAGCGTCGATAACCCGATCATCTCGGTGTCGTGCTCCTATCCGGGCGCCAACGCCGACGTGATCGAGAGCCAGATCACCGAACAGCTCGAAAAGAACATCAACGGCATCCCCGGCATCCGCTCGCTGTCGAGCGTCAGCCGCCAGGGACAGAGCCGCATCACGGTCGAGTTCGAACTCTCGACCGACCTCGAAACCGCCGCCAACGACGTGCGCGACAAGGTGTCGCGCGCGCAGCGCTACCTGCCGCGCGACTGCGACCCGCCCACCGTCTCGAAAGCCGACGCCGACGCCACGCCGATCCTGATGGTCACGATCCAGAGCGCCAAACGCTCGCTGCTCGAGTTGAGCGAAATCGCCGACCTGACGGTCAAGGAGCAGTTGCAGACGATCAGCGACGTAAGTTCGGTGGAGATCTGGGGCGAGAAGCGCTACTCGATGCGCCTGTGGCTCGACCCGGCGAAGATGGCCGGATACGGCATCACGCCGATGGACATCAAGAGCGCCCTCGACCGCGAGAACATCGAGCTGCCGTCGGGCAGCATCGAGGGCAACACCACCGAGCTGACCATCCGCACGATGGGACTGATGCACACCACCGAGGAGTTCAACAACCTGGTGGTCCGCACCGAGGCGGGGCGCATCATCCGCCTGAGCGACGTGGGACGCGCCGAACTCGGCCCGCAGGACATGCGCAGCTACATGAAGATGAACGGCGTGCCGATGGTCGGCGTGGTGGTGATCCCGCAGCCGGGCGCCAACCACATCGACATCGCCGACGAGGTCTACAACCGCATGCAGACCATGCGCAAGGACCTTCCGGCCGACATCGTCACCGGCTACGGATTCGACAACACGCGCTTCATCCGCGCATCGATCGACGAGGTGAAACAGACCGTCTACGAGGCCTTCGTGCTGGTGATCATCATCATCTTCCTCTTCCTCCGCAACTGGCGCGTGACGCTCATTCCCTGCATCGTCATCCCGGTCTCGCTCATCGGCACCTTCTTCCTGATGTACCTGGCCGGTTTCTCGATCAACGTCCTCTCGATGCTGGCCGTGGTGCTCTCGGTCGGCCTTGTGGTGGACGACGCCATCGTGATGACCGAGAACATCTACATCCGCATCGAACGCGGCATGACCCCCTTCGAGGCAGGTATCGACGGTGCGAAGGAGATCTTCTTCGCCGTGATCTCGACCTCAATCACGCTGATCGCCGTCTTCTTCCCGATCGTCTTCATGGAGGGCACGACCGGACGCCTGTTCCGCGAGTTCAGCCTCGTCGTCTCGGGCGCCGTGCTGATCTCGACCTTCGCGGCGCTTACCGTCACGCCGATGCTCGCCACCAAGTTGCTCGTGCGCCAGGAGCGTAAAAACTGGTTCTACACCCGCACCGAACCCTTCTTTGTCGGGCTCAACAACCTCTACAGCCGCACCCTCTCGGCCTTCCTGCACCGCCGCTGGCTGGCCCTGCCGCTCGTCGCCGTCACCCTCGGTCTGATCGGCTGGCTCTGGAGCATGATCCCCTCGGAGATGGCCCCGCTCGAGGACCGTTCGCAGATCACGATCAACACCACCGGCTCGGAGGGCGCCACCTACGAATACATGCGCGACTACACGGAGGACATCAACCTGCTGGTCGATTCGCTCGTCCCGGAGGCCATGGCCGTCACGGCCCGCGTGTCGAGCGGGCGGGGCAACATCAGCATCGCCCTCGACAGCCTGGCCGGACGCACGCGCAGCCAGATGGAGATCGCCGAGGAGCTCTCGGCGGCCATCCGCACGAAGACCAAGGCCCGCGCCTTCGTACAGCAGCAATCGACCTTCGGCGGACGGCGCGGCAACATGCCCGTGCAGTACGTGCTCCAGGCCACGACAATCGACCGCCTGCAGGAGGTGCTGCCCGAATTCATGAAGCGGGTCTACGAGAGCCCCGTCTTCCAGATGGCCGACGCCGACCTGAAGTTCAGCAAGCCCGAGGCGCGCATCACCATCAACCGCGACAAGGCCAACCTGATGGGGATCAGCACGCAGGATATCGCACAGACGCTCCAGTACGGACTCAGCGGCCAGCGCATGGGCTATTTCTACATGAATGGCAAGCAATACGAGATTCTGGCCGAGATCAACCGCCAGCAGCGCAACAAGCCCGCCGACCTGAGGTCGATCTACCTGCGCAACGACGAGGGCACGATGGTGCAGCTCGACAACCTCATCTCGCTTGAGGAGAACGTCGCCCCGCCGCAGCTCTACCACTACAACCGTTTCCTCTCGGCGACGATCTCGACGGGTCTGGCCAAGGGCCGCACCATCGGCGAGGGTCTCGACGAGATGGACCGCATCGCCCGCGAGGTGCTGCCCGACGACTTCCGCACGGCGCTGGCCGGCGACTCGAAGGAGTTCCGCGAGAGCTCGTCGAGCCTGATGTTCGCCTTCCTGCTGGCCATCGTGCTGATCTACCTGATCCTCGCGGCACAGTTCGAGAGCTTCAAGGACCCGCTGGTCATCATGCTCACCGTGCCGCTGGCCATCGCCGGAGCACTGGTCTTCATGTGGGGCGCCGGGCAGACGATGAACATCTTCAGCCAGATCGGCATCATCATGCTCATCGGCCTGGTGGCCAAGAACGGCATCCTGATCGTCGAGTTCGCCAACCAGAAACAGGAGGCCGGCGAACCGAAGATGCAGGCCATCCGCGATGCGGCACTCCAGCGCCTGCGCCCGATCCTGATGACCAGCGCCTCGACCATACTGGGCCTGCTGCCGCTGACGGTCGCCACGGGTGAGGGAGCCAACGGCCGCATCGCCATGGGCGTGGCCGTCGTGGGCGGCATGCTGGTCTCGACGCTGCTCACGCTCTACATTGTCCCGGCCATCTACAGCTACGTCTCCACGGACCGGAGCAAACGAACGAAAACCGACAACGCATGAAACGAACGTTCTTCACGCTGATGCTGCTCGGGCTTGGCCTCGGAGCGGCGGCTCAGGAGCTGCAGACGCTCCGCGAATACCTCGAAGCGGGACTCGAGCGCAACTACGACATACGGATCATCCGCAACGAGGAGCGCATTTCGGACAACAACGCCACGGCGGCCAATGCGGGCAAACTCCCGACCATTGACCTCTCGGCCGGATACACGGGACGGCTGGACAACGACCGCACGACGCCGCGCGGGGGCGACCCGGTCACCGAAAACGGGATCTACAACCAGACGTTCGATGTCGGACTGGCGGTGAACTGGACCCTCTTCGACGGCTTCCGCATCCGCGCCGAGTATGCGAAACTCGAGGAGCTGAAGGCCAAGGGCGCCCTGCAGACCCGGCTGACGATCGAGGACTTCATTGCCTCCTTCACGGCAGAATACTACAACTTCGTGCAGCAGAAGCTGCGCCTGGGCAACTACCTCTACGCCATGGCCCTCTCGCGCGAACGGCTGCGCATCGCCGAAGAGTGGTACCGCGTAGGCAGTTCGGCGCGGCTCGACGTGCTCCAGGCCCGCGTGGACTTCAATGCCGACAGTTCGCAGTACATGTCGCAGCAGGAGGCCGTCACCGCCTCGCGCATCCGCCTCAACGAACTGCTGGCCAACGAGGAGCTCGACCGGAAGCTCCACGTGCGCGACTCGCTGATCGCCATCGACGCCGACCTGGAGTGGGAACGCCTCATGGCCCAAACCCGCGAAACGAACGCCTCGCTGCTGCTGGCCGACCGCGACAACACGATCTCCGAACTGGAACTCGAGAGCATCCGCTCACGCAACTACCCCTACCTGAAACTGCAGGCCGGATACGGCTACACGCACAACCGCTACGGCGGCGGGGCAAACCGATCGAACGGCACGCTGGGGCTGAATGCCGGGGTGCAGGTGGGCTTCACGATCTTCGACGGGAACCGCCGCCGGGAGCAGCGCAACGCCCGAATCGGCATCGAGAATGCCCGCCTGACGCGCATGCAGCTCGAACAGTCGCTCATGGCCGACCTTGCGACCTTCTGGCAGGCCTACCGCAACAACCTCGAGGTGATCCGCCTCGAGGAGGAGAACCTCACGGCCGCCCGCGAGAACTACCGTATCGCCATGGAGCGCTACCGACAGGGTGAACTGCCGGGAATCGAGATGCGCGAGGCACAGAAGAGCCTGCTCGACGCCGAGGAGCGCATCCTCACGGCACAGTACAACACGAAACTCTGCGAGATCTCGCTGCAGCAGATCAGCGGCAACGTCACCGTCTACCTGCAATAGCGTCCGTCACGCAACGCATCGATACGGGGCATGCGGTCCGGGGCCGCATGCCCCGTCCGTTCCACAAAACCCCGTCCCTTCACGGCATCCGTCCAAACACCCCGCCCCAGGCGCCACCCTGTCGCCTCTTCCGGCGGCCGAACCGCCCCTCGCCAAACAGACTGCGGCCACATCCATCACCCGACCCGGCCGCAGGAAGGATCTTTCCGATTAAATATTTTCCATTAGAAATTTGTTTTATTAGAAAATATTCCACACCTTTGCATCGGAAACAAACAACGAACCGAAAAACATGAACAAACTGCTGCTGGCGGCATGGGCCCTTCTCGCAACGGCCGGAGCCGCAACCGCACAAACCGAAAACAACACGAAGATGAAACCGATTGCAATGACCCGGGCCGACTTCCTCCAGAAGGTGGCCGACTACGAAAAGAATCCCGACACATGGCATTATCTGGGCGACAAACCTGCCGTCATCGACTTCTACGCCTCCTGGTGCGGTCCCTGCCGGGCGCTGGCCCCCGTACTCGACGAACTGGCCGCCAAATACGGTGAGGAGATCTACGTCTACAAGATCGACGTGGACAGCGAGCAGGAGCTGGCCGCCGTGTTCGGCATCCGCTCGATCCCGACGCTGCTCTTCATCCCGACCGAAGGCAACCCGCGGATGGTAACCGGCATGCAGCCGAAGAACGTTCTCGAACAACAGATCCGGGAGATCCTCCCCGCACGGTAATGGCCCTGACGATCGACCCGGGGCTCTGCCCCCAAAATCACGCCTGCCCGCTGGTGAAGCTCTGCCCCGCAGGGGCCATCTCGCAGACGGGCCATGGACTGCCGGTGATCGATGCCGCCCGATGCATCGAGTGCGGCAAATGCCAGCGACACTGCGGCATGCAAGCCGTCCGCAAAGATACGGGCCACACAACCGGCATGTAAGCCCACGCCTTCCGGGAGCCCTCCCGAATGCACCGGTACGTCCCGTACCAATTTCCGCACGGCGGGAAATTCCCCTTTCCGGGGAGTTTCCCGCCTTCATTTTCGGGACTTTACACTTTTCAGCCAAACAGACCCGCCGCACTACGATTTTACCGGCATTTTGCTCAAAAGGTAATAATTCGATGCAAAATTCGGATTTCCGATTAAAAAACACTATATTTGTAAAATCCGAAAAAACCGCAACCCTATGGCCAATCGAGAACTTTTGCTCGGAGATGAAGCCCTCGCACTGGGCGCCCTCCATGCCGGTCTGTCGGGCGTCTACGCCTATCCCGGCACCCCCTCCACCGAAATCACGGAATACATCCAGAACCACCCGCTCGCTGCCGAGCGAAACGTCCACTGCAAATGGTCGGCCAACGAGAAGACCGCCATGGAAGAGGCCCTCGGCATGTCGTTCTGCGGCAAACGGGCGCTGGTCTGCATGAAGCACGTCGGCATGAACGTAGCCGCCGACGCCTTTGTCAATTCGGGCATGACCGGAGCCAACGGCGGCCTGGTGGTCGTCGCGGCCGACGACCCGTCGATGCACTCGTCGCAGAACGAACAGGACTCGCGCTTCTACGGCAAATTCGCCTTCATCCCGGTCTTCGAACCCTCCACCCAGCAGGAGACTTACGACATGGTGCGCTACGCCTTCGACTACTCGGAGCGCTTCCACATCCCCGTACTGATGCGCCTGACCACGCGCATGGCCCACTCGCGCGCCGTCGTCGAGACGGCCCCGGCCCGCGAACCGAACGCCTACGCCTGCCCCGCCCCCGAACGCATGCGCCAGTGGGTGCTCATGCCGGGCAACTCGCGCGTGCGCTACAACACGCTGCTCGAGGAGTATGCCCGCTTCGAGGAGGAGGCTGCCGCCAGCCGTTTCAACACCTTCCGCGACGGGGCCGACCGCTCGCGAGGCATCATCGCCTGCGGCATCGCCTACAACTACCTGATGGAGAACTATCCCGACGGATGCCCGCACCCCGTGCTCAAGATCGCACAATACCCGCTGCCGCGCGCCGAAGTCCGCCGACTGGCCTCGCAGTGCGACTCGCTGCTGGTCATCGAGGAGGGGCAGCCGCTCGTCGAGGAGCAGCTCCGCGGCATTCTGGAGACCCCGCTGCCTATCCGCGGCCGCATGTCGGGTGAACTGCCCCGCACGGGCGAACTTACCCCCGACAGCGTGCGCCGCGCCCTCGGGCTGGAGCCCCACGAGGCCCATGCCGCCAGCCAGATCGTCGTACCGCGTCCGCCCGCCCTGTGCCAGGGCTGCGGCCACCGCGACATGTACACGGCACTGACCGAAGTGGTCCGCGAATACGACAACGCCCGTGTATTCAGCGACATCGGCTGCTACACGCTGGGCTGGCTTGCGCCGTTCCACGCCATCGACACCTGCGTGGAGATGGGCGGATCGATCACCATGGCCAAAGGCGCCGCCGATGCGGGCCAGCATCCCTCCATTGCCGTCATCGGCGACTCGACCTTCACCCACTCGGGCATGACGGGTCTGCTCGACGCCGTAAACGAACAGGCCAACATCACGGTCATCATCTCCGACAACCTCACCACGGGCATGACGGGCGGACAGGACTCGGCCGGAACGGGCCGTCTGGAGCAGATCTGCGCCGGCATCGGCGTCGATCCGGCCCACATCCGCGTCGTGGTGCCCCTGCCGCGCAACCGCGAGGAGCTTAAGGCGATGATCCGCGAGGAGATCGCCTACCGGGGCGTCTCGGTGATCATCCCGCGCCGGGAGTGCATCCAGACCGCCAAACGCCACAACGCGGCCAAAACCGCCAAGAGCGCCGAATAAACCGCAGCCCGGTACCCCGCCCGTCATCGGGCGGGGCCCGGGCCTGAAGTCGTGAAACCAAAAACTACGCAACACATGAAACGCGATATCATCCTTTCGGGCGTCGGAGGACAGGGCATCCTCTCGATCGCCACCGTCATCGGACGGGCCGCCCTCGCCGAAGGGCTCCAGATCAAACAGGCCGAAGTCCACGGCATGAGCCAGCGCGGCGGCGACGTGCAGTCGAACCTGCGCATCTCGTCGGAGACGATCCACTCGGACCTGATCCCGCAGGGCGGCGCCGACATCATCATCTCGCTCGAACCGATGGAGGCCCTGCGCTACCTGCCGTGGCTCTCGGCCTCGGGCTGGGTGATCACCAACACGGCCCCCTTCGTCAATATTCCGAACTATCCCGATGCCGGGGCGCTCACGGCCGAACTGAAGGGACTTCCCCACGCCGTGGCCATCGACATCGACACGCTGGCCCGCGAAGCCGCTTCGCCCCGCTCGGCGAACATGGTGCTGCTGGGCGCCGCCGCCCCCTTCCTCGGCATCGAGGCCGGGAAGTTCGAGGCCGGCATACGCGACATCTTCGCCCGCAAGGGCGAGGCCGTCGTGGAGATGAACCTCAAGGCATTCCGCGCCGGCTACGAGGCGGCCCGAAAACAGGCAGAGCGATGAACGTACCCTTCGACCGGAGCGTCCTCCGCACGGCACTCGAGCGGATGGACATCGCGGACATCGCACAGGCGACGATCCGCCAGTCGGGCGACATCGCCCGCATGATGGAGCGCGACACGCAGACCGAATTCCTCCACCTGGAGATGGGCGTCCCGGGACTCCCGCCCGAACGGGTGGGCGTCGAGGCCGAATGCGCCGCCCTGCGCGCCGGAGTAGCCTCGCAGTATCCCAACATGTTCGGCATCCCGGAGCTCAAGGAGGCGGCATCGCGCTTCCTTCGGGCTTTCCTCGACATCGAGATCGCCCCGAAGGGATGCATCCCGACCGTCGGCTCGATGCAGGGAAGCTACAACACCTTCCTGCTCTGCTCGCAACTCAACCCCGCGAAGCGCAAGATCCTCTTCATCGACCCGGGCTTCCCCGTACAACGCAGCCAGGTGCGCATTCTGGGCATCCCGAGCGAGTCGTTCGACATCTACGACTACCGCGCCGAGAAACTCGGGCCGAAGATCGAGAGCTACCTTGCCCAGGGCGACGTGGCGGCCATCGTCTACTCGAACCCCAACAATCCGGCATGGATCTGCCTGACGGAGGAGGAGCTGCGCACGATCGGCGAACTGGCCACACGCTACGACGCCATCGTCATCGAAGACCTCGCCTACCTCTGCATGGACTTCCGGAAGCCGCTCGGCCGCCCCTTCGAGGCCCCTTACCAGGCCACCGTGGCCCGCTATACGAAGAACTGGATCCTGATGGTCTCCGGCTCGAAGATCTTCAGCTACGCCGGACAGCGCATCGCCATCGCAGCCATCTCCGACGCGCTCTTCGGCCGCGAATACCCGGCCCTGCGCGAACGCTACAACATCGGGCGGCTGGGCGACGCCTTCGTGCTGGTCTTCCTCTACGCCGCCTCGTCGGGCACGAGCCACTCGGCCCAGCACGCCCTGGCCGCCATGTTCCGCGCGGCGGCCGACGGCACGCTCGACTTCGTGGGCGAGACCTCGGAGTATGCACGCCGCGCCAGGCTGACCAAGGAGATCTTCCTCCGCCACGGCTTCCGCATCGTCTACGACAAGGACCGCGACGAGCCGGTCAGCGACGGATTCTTCTACACGGTCGGCTACGGCGCGATGACCAGCGCCGAACTGTTGAGCGAGCTGCTGCTCTACGGCATCTGCGCCATCTCGCTCACCTCGACGGGCAGCCGCCAGCACGGCATCCGCGTCTGCATCTCGCAGATGAACCGCCCCGAACAGTTCACCCTGCTCGACGAACGGCTTGCAGCCTTCGCCCGGGACCACGCCTAAAAACACGGAATCGACATGCGACTCACCACACCCGCCGAAGCGGTAAAACTGATCCGCTCGCACCAAAGCGTCTACATCCAGGGCAGCACCTCGATCCCCGAGGTGCTCGTCCGCGCCATGGCCGACCGCGGCCCGGAACTCGAGGGCGTCACCGTCTACTCGGGCTTCGCCGTCGGACGCGCCGACGCACCATACTGCCGCCCCGAATACCGCGAATCGTTCCTCGTGAACAGCCTCTTCGTGGCCAACAACATCCGCCGCTGGCTCGCCGACGGCTACGGGCAATCGACCCCTGCCTTCCTGGGCGAGATCCCGGGGCTGTTCCGCGACGGCACGCTGCCGGTCGATGTGGCGCTCCTCAACGTCTCGCGCCCCAACGAAGAGGGCTACTGCTCCTACGGCGTCTCGGCCGACCTCGCGGTCTCGGCCGTCGAGTGCGCCCGGACGGTCATCGCGCAGATCAACCCCGCGATGCCCTTCTCCTACGGTGACGCCCTGATCCACACGTCGCGCATCGCCGCGGCCGTCGAGGTGGACGACCCGCTCGTGGAGGTCCCTACGGCCGTACCGACCGAGATCGAACGCCGCATCGGCGCCCACATCGCCGAGCTGATCCCCGACGGAGCCACGCTCCAGATCGGCGTCGGCGGCATCCCGAACGCCGTGCTGGCAGCCCTGGCCGACCACAAGCACCTCGGGCTGCACACCGAAGCGATGACCGACGGCGTGCTGCCGCTGATCGAGAGCGGCGTGATCGACAACTCGCAGAAGCGCGTCATGCCGGGCATATCGGTCGCCTCGCTGGCCCTCGGCTCCCGCCGGCTCTACGACTACATGGACTATCGCAAGGACCTGGTGATGAAGGACGTGG
>ENA-OZRB01000290-OZRB01000290.1-human-gut-metagenome-genome-assembly--contig:-NODE-290-length-14844-cov-6.112110_pt1 | contig 14844 bp, 7 predicted proteins | sample MGYA00243782_ERZ653934 | MGnify/ENA primary metagenome ERZ653934 (study PRJEB26926, sample SAMN06164535) | human gut metagenome | biome: ENVO:00009003; feature: ENVO:2100002; material: ENVO:00002003...
ACGAGATCTGCGCATGTCTCGTGGGCTCGGAGATGTGTATAAGAGACAGGTCTGTTACGCGGCAATGAGGGCAATAATGGCAAGAACAGAAAACGCATTCTTTGCCGGATACATAGGTGGAGTAGGGACAGTGGATCAAGTAAAACATATTCTAATATGTATTCTTGTTGGTGTGATACTTTTTGTATTGCCTCTTGAAAAAATATGCGACAAGACATATTGCGTGATATGTTACTGCGGTTCTCTTTTGACAGATAAAAAGAAGTACAAGGATGGAACGACTGTATTCTTACTTGTGTTTTTGTATGCGTTGGTTTGCTGGGCGGGAACAGTGTTTTCCCTATGTACGGACAGTGGATTTGATGATGGTGGTCACTGGGTATTATTTAGATCTGGAAGTGACAGGATATATGCGCTGGTTATAACGATACTTGCATTTGTAGTGATGATAAAGAGCGCAGATCTGATAAAGAACAACTGGGCTGGAATGCTGATATGGTTCCTGATTGAATTGGCAAATGTGACAAGCGTAAAGCTTGTGACAGGTAAAGATGATCTTACATTTGCAATTGTTTGTGCTGAAACTGTTATGTTTATTATATATATGGCGGTGCAGTACAGTTTGAATATTGCGATGTGTCTTGTATCATTACTATGTGGAGCAATAATGATGTTTGCTGGATGTGAGGATATATTTACCAGTAAGCATAAGATGTCAGGTGCGGCACTTGTAAGTGATATGTCTCAGTCTGGAAGTGTACCGGACAAATTTTTTGAAGCAAGATACAATATTACAATAATTGAAAAACAGGCGGGAATCCCTGTGTGTATATTGTGGTTTGTATTATTTGCGATTTTGTCAGTTGCAGTTATTGGGGCTGCAGCAAAGCTTATGAGGGTGTCTGCTAGGCGCGGGATATTTGTGTTAGGAATATATATGATCGGTGCATTTCTGCTCATATACACAGTATTGGCGGAGCTGGGAATTATCAAGCCAGCGGAGACGTTGTTGCTTCTTATAGATGTGGTAATTCCAGTTATGATATTGTGCCTTAGAATGTTTGTATTTAGAACTGGCAACGATAATATATAAGCTATAATAAATATAGTTCACCGGAGTAAATATAATTTAGTATGGTGAACTATTTTTATTTGCAATATTGAGTATTCAGCTTGACGCACGATTGAAAAATTATTACTCTTATGATAAATAAAAAATAAAGAAGTATCGAAAATGGGAGATATATGCATATATGGAACAATATAACGAGAATAATATAAGAGACAACTATCATAAATTGACTAAAATCCTTATCTCACGCAACCTAACAATCACCACCATGGAATCTGCCACCTCAGGGCAGATTGCATCCCTCATCACCGACACGGAAGGTTCCTCTGCAGTGCTGAAAGGTGCATTTATCACCTATTGCAATGAGGCAAAGATCATGCAGGGAGTTCCGGCGGAGATCATAGATGAGTATACAGTATACTCAAAGGAAACTGCAGGTGCCATGGCGAAGGCGTGTAGGAAGGCATATAATGCGAATATAGGGATCGGCGTGACTGGAACAATGGGCAATGTTGATCCGGCGAATCCGAACGCTTCAGTTCCGGGGCAGGTATACTTTGCCATAGACATAGATGGCGATGTGGAAGCATATTATGTGGAGCTTCCACCTCAGCCGACAAGGCTTGCGTACAAGCTGGCTGTGGCGGAGGAGATATATGAGGAGCTTGTTAAGAGGCTGTACTGATAGAACGATTGTCAAAGGAAGAATACATGTTATATCTCATATCCGACATCCACGGAGATGTCATGTCATTCAGAAAAATGTTGAAAAAGATAAGCTTTGATCCAGCCGTGGACCACATGATAGTCATGGGAGACATATTCGACTGGAACGATGAGGGAATTTCTCTTCTTGAGTTTATGTCGGACTATCTTGTGGATGGTTCGATGCAGCTCATAAAGGGTAATCATGAACTGTTTGCCCAGATGTACATAGAGGGAAGCATGTCAGAGAGACAGTGGATCATATTTGGCGGTGGTGGAACAGTCAGAGATATCAGGAGGCTCAATGTGGATGATCAGATGAAACTGCATGGGTTTCTGGCACATCTGCCACATTACACAGAGATACATTCGCCAAAGTACGGAGTTTGTGTTGCCACCCATCCGGGCATTCATTGTGGTTCATACATCAGAAATGCTGATAGAACGATCAATATCGCTGAATCTATAACGAATGCCGTGAGAAGAGATGAATACAGATTTCTCATCTCACCTGATATCCACAATGTTCCTTTTTCAGATAAAAAAGCATTTGACAGGTACGTGTTCTGCGGACATGTGACGACGAACAGACTCAATGAAGATCATTCCTACAACGTTTACGTGACACCTTACTATATGGATCTCGACTGCGGAAATGGAGAGAGAAACAGGGGCGGAAAGCTGGCGTGCTACTGTGTGGATGAGAACAGTGCAATATATGTTTGATAAATTTTTTAAAATTAGGGGTTGATTTTTGAAAGAATATGGAGTATTTTATATTCAACAATTAGATGATACGAAATGGACAAAGGTGTTCTCAAGAAGGAGGACACCTTTCTCTTTTTTTGAGGATACGTTAAGGATTCATTTTAATCAGGAAAAGGAGTAGTAATTATGATGAACAAAATTTCAGCCGTATTTGGCTCACACGTATTCTCAGATCAGGTCATGAGAGAGAGACTTCCAAAGGCAGTTTACAAGTCACTCAAGGCGACTATTGACAAGGGCGAGCCTCTCGATACATCAATCGCAGATTCAGTTGCAGCAGCCATGAAGGAATGGGCAATGGAGCTTGGCGCAACACATTATACACATTGGTTCCAGCCACTTACAGAGACAACAGCAGAGAAGCACGACTCATTCGTAAGCACAGTCGGTGATGGCGGCGTTATCCTTCAGTTCACAGGCAAGGAGCTCATCAAGTCAGAGCCGGATGCTTCATCATTCCCTTCAGGCGGTCTTCGTGAGACATGTGCTGCAAGAGGATATACAGCATGGGATTGTACATCACCAGCATTTGTAAAGACAACGGATGAGGGAACATGTATCCTCTGTATCCCGGCAGCATTCACATCATATACAGGAGAGTCACTTGACTACAAGACACCTCTTCTCCGTTCAATGGATGCCATCAGCAAGGAAGCCCTTAAGGCTCTTACAATGTTCGGCAACACAACAGCCAAGAAGGTTACTTCATCAGTTGGTCCTGAGCAGGAGTACTTCCTGATAGATAAGAAGAAATTTGCAAAGAGAACAGATCTTAAGCTCTGTGGACGTACACTTTTCGGAGCAATGCCTCCAAAGGGACAGGAGCTTGATGATCAGTATTTCGCAGCAATCAAGGATAAGATTGCATCATACATGACAGAGCTGAACGAGGAGCTGTGGAAGTACGGCATCCTTGCAAAGACACAGCACAATGAGGTTGCTCCTGCACAGCATGAGCTTGCTCCAATCTTCTCAACAACCAACATCGCTACAGATCAGAACCATCTGGTTATGGCAACTATGAAGAAGATAGCTGCAAAGCATGACCTTGAGTGTGTACTCCATGAGAAGCCATTTGCCGGTGTAAATGGTTCAGGTAAGCACAACAACTGGTCGATCTCAACAGACGAGGGCGAGAACCTCATCGATCCAGGCAAGCATCCTGAGACAAATCTTCAGTTCCAGTTTTTCCTGGCAGCAGTTCTGGCAGCAGTAGATAACAACGCTGAGCTTCTGAGACTTTCCGCTTCATCAGCAGGAAATGATCACAGACTTGGAGCTAACGAGGCACCTCCAGCAATCATCTCAGCATTCCTTGGAGAGCAGCTCCAGTCGATCGTTGAGCAGATCATCGAGAAGGGTGAGGCTACAGAGTCACCAAAGGGCAAGACATATGTATCAGGTGCATCAACACTTCCTACATTTACAATGGATGCCACAGATAGAAACAGAACATCACCATTTGCATTCACAGGTAACAAGTTCGAGTTCAGAATGGTTGGTTCAACACAGTCCATCGCATTCCCAATGATGGTACTTAATACAATAGTTGCAGATCAGATCAAGAAGATGACAGATGAACTTGAGGGTGCTGACGATTTCGAGACAGCCTGCAAGGCACTCATCAGAAGAGAACTCACAGCACATCAGAGAATCATCTTCAATGGCAATGGTTACTCAGATGAGTGGGTTGAGGAGGCAGCAAAGCGTGGTCTTCCAAATATCAAGTGCATGGTTGATGCTGTTCCTTATCTTGCAGCAGATAAGAGCGTTAAGATCTTCGAGAACCTTGGAGTTATGGATAAGGCAGAGCTTGAGGCGAGAGCTGATGTAATGCTTGAGAACTATGCAAAGAAGATCAACATCGAGGCACTCACCATGATAGAGATGTCTAATGAGGAGATCATTCCTGCAGTTATGGAATATCAGGCAGAGCTTGCAAAGGGTGCAGCTGAGATCAAGGCTCTCGGAATTGATCCTACAGTTCAGGTATCACTTCTGAACACTATCTCAGAGAAGCTCACAGAGCTCAAGAGCGCTACAGTAGCCCTTGAGGAGCTGGTTGCAAAGGCAGCAGATTACGAGGGAGATACAGAGGCCTGGGCTAAGTACTTCCACAACACAGTATTTGCAGCATTTGACACAGTGAGAAAGCCTGCTGATGAACTTGAGAAGGAACTTCCAAAGACAGCTTGGCCATTCCCAACATACGAGCAGCTGTTATTCGAGCAGTAAAACATAGATTGAGTTTGCTAATCCTACTAAATTCTATATAAAATAGCTTAGAGGCATCCTGTCTGCGGTATCGCAGGCGGGGTGCTTTTTGCGCGTTAAAATCCCGTCAAGCGCGCACATGCGAGAGCTTGCTCGCGGCATGTAGCGCATTTGACGGGATGACGCGACATGAACACGAAGGCCGACAGGCCGGAGTGTGAATGCCGCGCAGAATTGCGGGAGCACGAAGTGCGGAGCAATACTGGAATAACGCGCAAAGCGCGAGAGAAGTGCGAAGCAATTCTGGAATAACGCGCAATGCGTGTGGAGGGGGGGCAAGTGCGAAGTGGAGGAGCAGGCACCTCCGTCCCCACTTGCCCCTCTCCACAAATTCTGCTATTATATACAGATGTGTTGTGATGTATTTTTGCACCGGCCACGGCATAAACAGGATCATGTGTGTGGCGGATGCTGAAAGAATAGGAGCATAATTTGAAGAATTTATATATAGCAGAGAAGCCCAGCGTGGCGAGGCAGTTTGCCGACGTGCTGGGGGTGAAGGGCAATGCGGGAAATGGTTACCTGGAGTCGGATACAGCGGTTGTCACATGGTGTGTCGGACATCTGGTCACCATGAGCTACCCGGAGGTCTACGATCCGAATCTTAAGAAGTGGAGCCTTTCAACTATTCCATTTATTCCAACTGAATACAAATATGAAGTTCTTCCTGACACAAAGAAACAGTTCAATATCGTTGCGGGATTGCTTACCCGCGATGACATAGGCTGTATCTATGTGGCAACGGATTCAGGACGAGAGGGAGAATACATATACAGGCTTGTGGATTCCATGGCTCACGTAACCGGCAAGGAGAAACGCCGTGTGTGGATCGATTCACAGACCGAGGAGGAGATCCTCAGGGGAATCCGTGAGGCGAAGCCGCTCTCAGAGTACGACAGTCTCAGCGACGCAGCGTACCTTAGGGCCCAGGAGGACTACCTTATGGGTATCAACTTTTCAAGGGCGCTGTCGCTGAAGTTTTCAAATGTAGTCCAGAGGTATCTCGGCATGGACAGATGTGTCATAGCCGTGGGCCGTGTCATGACCTGTGTCCTCGGTATAATAGTGAAGAGAGAGCGTGAGATCAGGGAGTTTGTAAAGACTCCGTTCTACAGACTCGTTGCAAATGTGGGCGAGGAAGGACAGACATTTGATGCAGAATGGAAGGCAGTGAAGGGCACAAAGTATTTCGAGTCGCCTCTTCTGTATAAGGAGAATGGATTTAAAGAGAGACCCGCAGCGGAGCAGATTCTGGCGGAGCTGAAGGCAGGGGAGCCCGAGGCTGTGGCCCAGGCTGTGGAGCGCAAGAAAGAGAAGAAACAGCCTCCGATGCTGTACAATCTGGCGGAGCTTCAGAATGACTGTTCATCATTTTTCAAGATCAGTCCGTCCGATACCCTCAAGATAGTCCAGGAGCTCTACGAGAAGAAGCTGGTAACCTATCCGAGAACAGATGCCAGAGTGCTGTCAACGGCCGTGGCAAAGGAGATAGGACGGAACATATCGGGACTTAAGAATTTCCAGCCTGTGGCAGAATTTGCACAGGGGGCCATGGAGAGCGGCACATATAAGGGAATCGCAAAGACGAAATATGTGAACGATAAGCAGATCACCGACCACTACGCCATCATACCTACCGGACAGGGCTTTGGAGCACTTAGAAGTCTGGCACCTACAGCTCTCAAGGTATATGAGATCATATGCAGGAGATTCCTCAGCATATTTTACCCTGCTGCGGAATACCAGAAGGTTGCAATGACACTCTCCAAGAACGGAGAGAAGTTGTTTGCCAACTTCAAATATCTGATAAACGATGGCTATCTTAAGGTGGCGGCCAACAGCTTTTCCAAGAAGAAGGACGATGTGAAGTACAGCCCTGAATTCATAGCAAGGCTTGCGAAGATAAAGAAGGGTGACAAGCTGAGCGTCCAGGGAATCGACATAAAGGAGGGTGAGACATCCCCACCTAAGAGATACAACTCAGGATCACTGATCCTGACCATGGAGAATGCCGGACAGTTCATAGAGGATGAGGCGCTCAGAGAGCAGATCAAGGGAGCCGGAATCGGAACAAGTGCCACAAGAGACGGAATCATCACCAAGCTGGAGAAGAACAAATATATATCGCTGAACAAGAAGACACAGATAGTGACCCCGACATTCCTTGGGGAGATAATATACGATATAGTATATTATTCCATCAACGGTCTGCTGAGAGCGGACCTGACGGCGAGCTGGGAAAAGGGGCTTGAGGGTGTCGCTGAAGGTCAGATATCCAAGCAGGAATACACGGATAAGATGACTACATTTGTCACCAAATACACAAACCTTGTGAAGCAGATACAGAACCAGAATGGAATAACAGGGGTATTCGACAAAACGAAGGTGTTCTACGCTAAGGGCGGAGGTGCCCAGAAGAAGGAGACAAGAGCCACAGCCAGAACAGGCGCAAAGGCGGAGAAGAATGCGGATACACAGTGATTGCACATACTGATTCAAAGGTGTATAACATAGTATGTATCAGTTATATGTGATAGAAAAGGAGACTATTATTATGGAAGATATACAGTCAGTTGTAACAATAAAGGAGCTCTACAGCCTGGATCAGACCATGGCAAAGCCTCTTCTTGAGAAGCTTACCTATCCATGGGAGGCGCTTCCACTTATCAAGGATTTCGTGCTTGAGCTTGGAAAGAGTCTGGACAAGGATGAGTACAATGAGGTGGATGAGCATGTGTGGATCCACAAGAGCTGTAAGGTGTATGGAACAGCAACCATCCTTGGACCGACAATCATAGGTGCAGGCACAGAGGTTCGCCCGGGTGCGTTCATCAGAGGAAGCGTACTGGTCGGAGCGAATTGTGTGATAGGTAATTCAACAGAGCTCAAGAATGTCATCATATTCAATAACGTTCAGGTTCCTCATTACAACTATGTGGGAGATTCAGTCCTCGGCTTCAAGTCACATATGGGTGCCGGAAGCATCACGTCCAATGTGAAGTCTGACAAGACTCTGGTTCACGTTAAGGGAAATGTGGACGGACAGAGCTTTGACATTGCAACAGGACTTAAGAAGTTTGGTGCAATGCTCGGAGATAATGTTGAGGTTGGCTGCAACAGCGTCCTCAATCCTGGAACCGTAATAGGAAGATTCAGCAACATCTATCCTGTATCAAGAGTCAGGGGATATGTGCCGGGAGGCAGTATTTTCAAGGATAAGGATAACATAGTTGCAAAGCAGTAACGACCGTATAAACGGTGGGATAAATAAAGGACATATGACCGTATATAATACAAGATATATACGGTCATATGTCCTTTTGTTTTGGCAGAAAGCACCGTGACAGCTAGTTGATCACGGCATCCTTCAGGGCATTTCGTATGGAATCTATGATAAGTCTGGTAGTGTATGTGCTGTCTCCGGAAGGTGTTATATCGTCCACGGAAGATATGTAGTGAAGCTGAGTATTGATATCCTCGAGTGCCGTTTCAAGAAGTGGGTACATGGTGGTCACAGTCTCATCCACCTGTTTGAATGACACATCTGTGATGTAGTCCTCATCCACAGTGACCATGACGGACAGAGTGTTTTCTCCCAGAACAAGGGAAGATGAGTATGTCCCCGGTGTGTAATGTATCTCGTCGAGCTTAGGAGACGGATCAGTCTGGGCTGAGGTTGCGATGCTCCTGGCTGAACCACTGGTGTCATCCGAATCTTTGCCGCGGAACATGGTGATAAGTATAATGACAAATACGATCACAAGTGCCAGCAGTATGGCGGTGTATATGAGTTCTTTTGATTTTAATACGATAAGTTTAGTTGATGACATTATTTGCTCTCCCTGTTTTTTATATATTTTATTCACAAGAGAGCGATTTTATGAGAAAATTATTAGCAGATGAAAAAACAGCATAGATAACAGTATATAGAGGTGTAAGGAGAATACAGATGGCAATACAGTTTGTACTGGGACCCGCCGGTTCAGGAAAAACAGAATATGTGATAAAGAAGCTGATAGAGGAGTCGATGGCTCACGGAGACCTGAATTATTTGTACGTGGTTCCAGAGCAGTTCTCCATGGAGGCGCAGAGAGATATAGTGACCATGCATCCGAGGCATGGAACAATGAACATAGATGCCATAGGCTTCAACAGGCTTGCGTACCGGGTATTCGATGAGCTGTCAGTGAATCCGGGAAGGGTTCTGGAGGACTTTGGAAAGAGCATGCTCATCAAGAAGATACTTATGGAGTCACAGGACGAGCTCCTTGTGTATGGAAGCTATATCAACAAGATGGGGTTTATAGATGAGATGAAATCCATGATGTCTGAGCTGTTCCAGTATGCGGTTGACAGGGATTCGATCGACGCAGTCATGGACAAGCTGGATAAGGACAGTCTGGTATACAGAAAAATGCATGACATCAGGCTTATATATAAGAGATTTGAGGAGTACAACAGGGATGGCAGCTATATAGTTGCGGAGCAGCTCATTGAATTGCTGGCTGAATGCGTGGACAGGTCGGATATGCTGGCACACAGCCATCTGTATCTTGACGGATTCACAGGATTTACACCGGTACAGATGGATCTTATCAGGAAGCTTATGACACGCGTTGAGAGCATGACATTTGTATTTACGATAGATGCGTCCCAGATAGGCTTCACAAAGCCGAAGGAGTACGAGCTGTTCAGACTCACCAAGGAGACCGTGCAGGCGCTTGTGAGAATGGCGGGCGATGAGCATGTGGACATACTGGATAATGTCGTTATGTGTCAGGATCGCAGACCGTACAGATTCGAGAAAAGCAAGGAGCTTGCAGGACTTGAGGCCAATCTGTTCAGATATCCCCATGGCAGAGTCACAGGCGATGACGGAGACATACATGTGGTCGCTGTGGACAGGGCGGCAGACGAGGCTGAGTATATAGCGGGAAGAATACGAGAGCTTGTCAGGGACAAGGGATACCGTTATAAGGATATAGCCGTGGTTGCGGGTGATCTGCAGGATGTGGCAAGGTATTACCGTCAGGCGATGGAGGAATACGATATCCCTGTGTTCATAGATGCAAATATATCTCTTAAGGGAGATCCGTGCTCAGACACCATAAGGGCTTTCCTCGGTGTGATGACGGACAACTTCTCATTTGACAGCGTGTTCAGACTGTTAAAGTCAGGAATGACCGGTGTGGATCAGGACGACATTGAGAGGATGGAGAACTATGTGCTTCTCAGGAATCTCAGGGGTTACAGGAGCTGGACGAAGGAGATAACCGATGACAGGAATCCTGACTATGCGGCAGACATGGAGTCTATAAGAGCCCAGATCATGGAGCTTTTCCCGGACAAATGTATCGATGTGTGGAAGCCGGCAAGCCCTGGCTCCAAGAACACAGTGAGAACATATACGGAATCTCTTTACAGCTTCCTTGCGCAGCTTGATGTGTGCGGTAAGCTTGAGGCTCATAAGAAAGTGCTGTATGAGCAGGAGAGATGGGATGAGGGAGATGCATACGGAAGGATATTTGACAAGGTTGTTGCCCTGTTTGAGAAGATGGAGGCTATAATCGGCGATGAGAAGCTTACCGTAAAAGAATATGCGGGAATCCTGGATGCAGGCATAGCGGATATGGAGATCGGTATAGTGCCTCCGACTATAGACCGCGTGGTGGTCGGCGATATGACGAGATCAAGGCTCAACCATATAAAGGTGCTGTTCATGGCGGGAGTGAACGAAGGCATAATTCCGAAACCGGCCAAGAAGGGCAGGATACTCTCCGGTGCAGACCGCCAGAGTCTTGAGGACTACGGTATAGAGCTGGCTCCATCAGATAAGACAAATGCGTATATAGAACAGTTCTATATATACACCACGCTCACCAAGGCGTCGGATATGATCTATGTGCTGTGCCGAAAGATCGGAGAGGATCTCAAGTCCATGAAGCCGTCATACCTGATAGACAGGATAAAGAATATATTCCCGGATATACGGACGGAGGAGTATGATGTGGACGGTCAGATGCCGGAGACTGCGGCGGGAGCGCTCAGATACATCATCAGACATTCTGATGACGCTGAGGCCGGGGAGACGCTGGACGCTGTCAGAAAACTGCTTTCGAAGATGGGATATGGCAGACAGCTCAGATCGATCAATTTCGGGCAGAATTATGTTAACTCGTCAAAAAATCTGTCTCCAGATACTGTACGCCTTATATATGGAGAGAATCTGGTGGAGAGTGTGTCCAAGCTTGAGCGGTATGCTGCGTGCCAGTTCAAGTATTTCCTGACATACGGACTTTCGCTCAGAGAGAGGGAGACATACAGGATAGGCGCTGCAAATGTTGGTAATATACTTCACAGCACCATGGAGAAGATATTCTCATTTGTCAGGATGTTCAGGGACAACGACTGGGTACATCTGGACGAGGCGGAGCTGGAACAGAAGGCGGTGGAATTTGCAAATGAATCTGCGGAGGATGAAGCCGGGCTGTACTTTGAGGATTCTTCAAGAGCGGCATACATGAAAAAGCTTCTGGCGGATGTTGCGTCGAGGACAGCCAGGACGCTCCGCACATTTATCAGATGTGGGGAGATGGATCCGGAGAATTTTGAGCGGCGGTTCAACACATCGGAAAATGCAGACAACATAGACAGATATATATTCAATCTTCCAAATGGACTCACGATGAGCCTCAAGGGAGTTATAGACAGAATAGATGAATTTACGGATGACAGGGATGCTTATTTCAAGATCATAGATTACAAGTCATCTGATAAGAAGCTGGATATAGACAAGGTGCTCGGAGGACTCCAGATGCAGCTCGTGACATACGGCGCCATAGCCTGCGAGCTTGAAAAGCGCAGGATGGCACAGCTTGGAAGACCTGGTGGTATACATGTGGGCGGACTTCTGTATTATACCTTTGACAATCCGGCATGTGACGTGACGGCAATGGGAGATAAGATCAGATACACCGATGACGGCATGGGATTTGCGGCCGATGACGAGGTGTTCGGGGGAGTGCTTGTGGACACCTTCGAGAAGAAGATACTTGAGGAGTCCAGATATTCAGGCCTGTACAATGGAGATAACAGGGCGCTGAAGGTCATGGACAACAGCTCAGCGACACTCAAGAACGGACAGAGCCTTGAGGAGACTCTTATAACAGATCTCATGGAGGCGAACCGCAGGAACATAGAGAGGCTTGCCGGCAGTATAGCCGAGGGAAGCATCGAGATAAATCCGGTCAATGAGGGCAAGACAAATGCGTGCAAATACTGTGATTTTAAGGGAATATGTGCATTTGACAGCAAGTATTCAGGCAATTCATACTCCAGGATCTATAGGGGCGAGGCGGAAAATTACAGCCGTAAAGCTGAGGATATAAAGAATATCAAGACTGAATACAAGAAGGTCAGGGGCGATATGGAGAAGGCCGTTAAGTCATGTGACAGCGCCCGGAAAAAGTATGAGGATGCAAAGAAGAAGGTAGATGACCGCGGCGATAAGGCAACACAGAAGATGAGGGATACTCTCGAGAGCACCGGCAGGAAGCTTGCGGAGGAGAGGGCGCATCTTGAGGAGCTGAGGGAACTGTCTGAACAGATAGTGAAGAGAGCTGCTGAGTTCGATATAGAGATAAGTGAGGAATGATGACATGGGAAAAGATATGAAGACTGACAATGGAATAAAGTGGACAGACCAGCAGGCGCATGTCATCGACACAAGGCATGGCAATCTTCTTGTATCTGCAGCAGCGGGGTCAGGTAAGACGGCGGTGCTCGTGGAGCGTATCATAGAGATGGTGGCCGGAAGAAATTCGCGTGGTGACAGAATAGAGGGAAGCGAGCCGGTATCTGTGGATGAGCTTCTTGTCGTTACATTTACAAATGCGGCAGCGGCCCAGATGAAGGAGAAGATAGGACAGGCACTGCAGAAAAAGATAGATGAGATGATGGCGAAGGGCGAATATGACGAGCATCTTATAAAGCAGATGACATTGATCAACCATGCTGACATCTGCACCATAGACAGCTTTTGCCTTAGGATAGTGAAGGAATACTTTGCGAGGGTGGAGCTCGACTGTGCATTTGGCATAGCGGACGACACGGAGATGAAGATCATAAAGCACGACGTGATGGATCAGGTCATGGAGATGTGCTATGAGGATGAATCGGTCGTGCCCGGTTTCGACAGGCTGATAATGACGTTTGCGAGAAATGAGAGTGACAGTGCCGTGCCGGATATCGTTGAGAGGATAATAAAGGTTATATCCAGCTATCCGGAGCCGAAGAAATGGCTTGCGCAGGCGGCGGATGCCATGAAATTTGCCGTGGATACATCATCCACTGAGGAGGAGAAGAGAAGAGAAGTCATGGGGCTTCCGATGGTCAGAACATTTGCGGACAGGGTGTACATGATGCTCAGAACTGCGGATGATATGGTCAGGGAGTGCCAGAAATATGCAACGGAGGCGTATGGCCTTGAGGCGTACGGACTCCGTGTGGATAAGGATGTTGAGCTGATAACACACATGCTCAGAAGCTGTGGCGGGGAAGACGACCTGCATGTTGACCTGTTTGAACTCAGAGATATATACAGATCGTCATTGAGACCGGAAGGACTCAAGATGGAGAAGGATGCCCAGGGCCGGAGTATATGCTATGCATTTGACAGATTTGTGAACCCGGGCGGTGGAGCTGACCCGGAGAAGAAGGAATTTGTCAAATCAAGGCGGGATGTGTATAAGTCGATCATAGACGACATAGTTTCGGTCGTCCTGGATGTGGATGACATTCTGAGGCAGGCAGCCATGACTGAGCCAGTGATATCATCACTTTTGAAGCTCACTGAGCTTTATATGGATGAGCTGATGAAGGTCAAGATGGACAAGAATATGTTCGAGTTCCACGACATAGAGGAGTTCGCGTTCAGGATACTTTGCGATGGAATAGAGGATGACAGGGCTGTCCCTTCAGAGATTGGAAAGGAAGTCTCAAGGCGGTACAGGGAGATACTTATAGATGAGTATCAGGACAGTAACTTTCTGCAGGAATACATTCTGGCAAGTGTGTCGGGACACGGTGAGGATATCCACAACACATTCATGGTCGGCGATGTTAAGCAGAGCATATACAGATTCAGAATGGCGAGACCGGATCTGTTCATAGAGAAGTATGACAGCTACCGCAGGCTGGGTGATGCTGACATAGCGGACCCGGACATAGATGGCAACAGCATACTGCTGACCAGAAACTTCCGAAGTGAGATAAATGTGTTAAAGACGGTGAACTCAATATTTGCCCAGCTCATGAGGCGAGAGATAGGAGACATAGAGTACGATGAGGGCGCAAAGCTCAATTCCAGATTTGCCATAAGTGACGGAGAAGGGATGACGGAGCCGGATGACGTAGATCATGGCCCTGTATCAGAGTTCATACTCATAGACAACAATATGAGAGAAGCGGATGTATCTGAGGAGTATGGCAATCCTGAGGTTGAGGCGAATTATATCGCCGGTAAGATACGTGATATTGTTGACGGAAGTGAACCTCTGTATGTTGGAAGTGGTGCTGACAGGAGACCTGTCAGATATAAGGATATCGTCATACTGCTTAGAAGTGTGTCCACAGCATCCACCATATTTGACAGGGTATTTCAGGAGAAGGGCATACCTCTGTATATTGAGAGTGAGAGTGGCTACTTTGATGCTGCTGAGATACGGACACTGGTCAGCATGCTCTCCATAGTTGATAACAGCTACGTGGATTACGACCTGGCTGCTGTCTTAAGGTCGCCACTGGTGGGCCTTGATGAGGAGGAGCTTGCGGTTATAGTGGGTGAATACCGCAGCAGATACGAGAAGAACGGCACGGACTGGAACTCCAGACTTTATGACAAGGTCATAGATTATATGGACACCCATGTGGGCGAGAAAAAACACGCTGTGGACAGACTGTGGGAATTCCTCCGCATGCTTGACTATCTCAAGAAGAATAAAAATTATATGTCCATAAGCGACATA
>ENA-OZRB01000408-OZRB01000408.1-human-gut-metagenome-genome-assembly--contig:-NODE-408-length-12162-cov-11.279343_pt1 | contig 12162 bp, 7 predicted proteins | sample MGYA00243782_ERZ653934 | MGnify/ENA primary metagenome ERZ653934 (study PRJEB26926, sample SAMN06164535) | human gut metagenome | biome: ENVO:00009003; feature: ENVO:2100002; material: ENVO:00002003...
TACCAATGATGGAACTACATAAAATTTTTTTGTCATACAAAAAAGCCCTCTCATTTGAGAGGGCTTTGCTTCAACCGACTTAGAACGCCGCAGCACAGAAATAGGATAAGTTGGATGTTGTTTGTCCGGTTCCCGCGCCATTTATAGTACAAGAAGAGTAGGAACCCTGATTATAGGTCTGATTACCGGTTCCTGTCCAATAAGTAACATTACTTGCATAACCGGAAGTTTTGTTATTGCAAACCGTAACCATCTGCTGATAGGTTGGTAACCCCCAGGTAAGGCCGGTCGTAGAATTAAGGCTGTCGCAGTATTCGATGGCTTCAGCCTGTGTGCCGGTGCGGGAAGTACGGGATAAAATCGTACCGTGCTGACCATTGGCTTCAACCTCAAATACCGTACCAATCGCCACGCCTTTGTCATTGGTATAGACGTCGCCAATCGCATAAGTCGTCGGAGTCGGATCATTACCGGCACCGCCGCTGCCGAATGACCGCACACAGAGCGCATGGGTTCCGGCACCGCTATAGCATCCATAATCAGCCTTCCCATTTATAGCAACATTTTTCAACATGCAAGCTCCTACACCATTGTTTGTGAGCCAACAACGATCGTTGCTTAAGATGCTGGAATCTCCACCAGTTTCAATTTTTTTTGCATTCGGAATTTTTGCCAGCTGGGCGTTTATTTTGTCAACATTAGCTTTAATTAAGCCCATATCTTCCATGCCGGCCAGACTCCAGCCGCTGGTGCCGTCCGTCGTATAACTGGCGCATTGGTTTGATGTAAACTGCGCAATGGACATCATCTTGCCGCTGAGGTCATAAACGATACCGACCGGAATACGGCCCGAAATCGGTTCTGCCGAAATTGCGTCAACATATACGAAATCGCCGATTTCCGCCAGTTTTTTACCGTTTTGGTCGGTATAGGCGGTACAAAAATACTTGTCCGGGTCAAAGGGGCAGCGAAGTTTGGCCAGTTCGCCGCAGTCGGAAGCAACTTTGTCATAGCCGAGTTCTTCACAGGTCGGCGCCTTGACGCAGGTCGGCGTTGTTTCGGCCTGAGCCATGGCCCGGCCGGAAATCATCATCCCCAAAACCAGCAGGCTCGCGCCGATTTTCTTTTCTGGATTAAACATGGTTTTTCTCCTCAGTTCTCTGATTAATTTTCTGTTTGTTGACAGGTTGCCGGCTGCGGCAGCCAGTACCACAGCGCGCCGTCGCACCAGTAGTTTTCCGCGTCGGCCAGACCTGTGGCGCAGCCGATTGCGCAATATTTGCCGGAACAGTCTTCCAACGTGCAGATGGCGCCTTCCGGACATTTGTCCAGCGTACATTTGTTGTCGCAGCATTCCTGACAGGTCTCAAACAGTTCAAGCGTACCGCTCTGACAGCTGGGCGAACCGATTTCGGGTCCGCAGTTGCAAACCAGATATCCGCGGCATTCGGCAGGTTCCCGTTTATATTTCAGGGTTCCGCAGCTGTCGCAGGGCTCGCCGTCGACTTCGTAGCCTTTTTCTGTGGCTTCTTCATAGGTATAGTCGTAACCGCTGCAGGGGTTGCATATGCAGTTGCCGTAGGATCCGTCATGGGGGCAAAGCGCATCGGGGTCGAGAATTTCGCCTTTGCTGCAATTTGTAACATAACCCGCGTCGGCACATGCTTTGGGGCGGTTTTCGCGGCAGGCGGCAAAATAGCTGCTGTCGTACGGGCAGAACTTGTCGGGATATCCGGGCGGCGTGCATGATGTCAGCGGATAGCCGATGGAAGCGCAGTCCGGCAGGGAAAATCCGTCATCGCTTTTGCTGAAGTCGGTATTGTCGCCGCATTCCCCGAAACCGATAAAACAAATGCTTGCGGTCTGATAAGAATTGTTTATGTCTGCAAAAAGAGGCGCAGGCGTTGTCATGGGTGTGGATAGTGTGTTGAAATGTGCATTAACGGGTTGAGAGAGCGTCATGCTCTTTTCCGCCGCCCGAACTGCCGCATCGGTTCGGACAAACATTCCGCCAATCAAAGCGGCAAATAAACAGAAACGACAATAAGACATGACACACCTCAAACAAGTTAACGAAAGACAGCGCCTGCAAGGGCAGAGGTGTGCAAAAACGTCGGCGATGACACAGCCTTGTCAGGCTGCCAAATCGCAGTTCACATCACACCTATCAGTATCTATGATAATCTCTTTAAGAACAAAAGTCAACAATTCTTGACACGTAATTTATTTTTGTCTCAAGTATTATTGCTGGTAAGTTTTGACGGCTTCGTCGCGCTCAAACAGATAAAGTAAAATCCGCAGTGCTTCGCCGCGCGGCGTCGACAGCTTTTCATCCTGCGCCACAATCATCTGCGCGTCTTTGTTGGCGGTATAAAGCAAATGTTTGTGTTCGTTCATGTCGGCGATGCGAAATTCGCAGAAACCCGACTGCCTGGTGCCGAGAATTTCGCCGCCGCCGCGCAGTTCCAGATCTTTTTCGGCAATCAGAAAACCGTCTTCGGTTTCGCGCATGATGTTCAGCCTTTCCCGGGAAGTGTCGCTCAGCGGGTAGGAGTAAAGCAAAATGCAGGTCGAGGCCTGAAAGCCGCGTTTGATGCGGCCCCGCAGCTGGTGCAGCTGCGCCAGTCCGAAACGCTCGGCGTGTTCAATGACCATAACCGTGGCTTCAGGGACATTGACGCCGACTTCAATAACTGTCGTTGCAACCAGAACCTTGAGTTCGCCGGCCTTAAAACGCTCCATAACCGCGTCTTTTTCCTTTTCTTTCATTTTGCCGTGCACCAGTCCGACTTCGCCGCCGAAAATTTTTCGCAGCGTGTCAAACCGCTCGACGGCGGCGGCCAGATCAACTTTTTCCGATTCTTCCACCAGCGGACAGACCCAATAGGCGCGGCAGCCCTGTTCGATTTTGCGTTTGAGCGCCGCGGCGACGTCCTGCAGTTTGGAAATCGGCAGTACCCGGGTATCGACCGGTTTGCGGCCTTTGGGCGGCTGGTCGATTTTGGAATATTCCATATCGCCGTAAGCGGTCAGCACCAGCGTCCGCGGAATTGGCGTCGCCGTCATGACCAGAATGTCGGGTTTGTTGCCCTTGTCCGAAAGCGCCAGGCGCTGATGGACGCCGAAACGGTGCTGTTCGTCGACGACGACGCAGGCCAGGTCTTTAAAAGTAACAGCCTCCACGAACAGCGCGTGCGTACCAATAAGAATGTCAATTTTTCCGGCTTCAAGGTCTTCCAGAATTCTGGCGCGCGCTTTGCCTTTAATCCGCCCGGTCAGCAGCTCGGCGCGGATGCCGATTTCTTCACAAAGCGGTTGCATGGTTTCCAGATGCTGTTTGGCCAGAATTTCGGTCGGCGCCATAATCGCAGCCTGTGTGCCGCATTCAACCGCATTCAGCATGGACATCAGCGCCACGATGGTTTTGCCGCTGCCGACGTCGCCTTGCAAAAGCCTGAGCATGCGGTAGGGCGAAGCCTGGTCGGCAAAGATTTCCTTTAAGACCTTTTCCTGAGATTCTGTCAGTTCAAACGGCAGCCTTTCGAGAATTTTTTTACGCAGAAGCCCGTTGCCCCTGATTTCGCGTCCCTGCTGTTTTTTGACTTTTTCGCGAACCAGTGCCAGAGCCAGCTGGTTTGCCAGCATTTCGTCATAGGCCAGCCGCCGGCGCGCCGGCGCCGAAGGCAGAATGTCCGCATCCGATTGAGGATTGTGTACGGCGGCCAGCGCTTCGTTGAAAGCGGGCAGGTCTTCGGCCTGCCGGTAATGTTCGTCCAGCCATTCCGGCATTTTCGGAACCCGGGCCAGCGCCTGGCGGATATATTTGTTTATCATTTTGTTGGTAATGCCGCCGGTCAGCGGATAAACGGCTTCGACGGTCTTAATCCGGTCCATCTCTTCCGGACGCCCGACATAATCGGGATGACTCATCTGCAAACTGCCGTTAAAGCTTTCCAGCTTGCCGCTGATGACCCGCTCGCTGCCTTCGGGAAGATTGCGTTTCAGCGTTTCCGGATAAGCGTGAAAAAAGCTTAGGGTAATCTCTTCGCTGCCGTCGGTGCAGACGATTTTGTAGGGAAGTTTTTTGAGCTTGGGTTCAATATGCTCCAGAACTCTGATTTTTACCGTAACGATGGAACCGATGCGGGCGTTCGCAAGTCTGGGCGAATAGCGCCGGTCGATAATCGAGGAGGGCAGATGCCACAACAGGTCGACGATTTTGTCCCCGGCCAGATTGCGCACCAGTTTGGCGGTTTTTTCGCCGATGCCGTTCAGATTTTCGATTCCCGCAAACAGCGGATATAAAAGCGGCGGCCGCATGGTTTCTTAATTATTCCTCAAGAAAAAGGTTGCTATAATGCGCATATTGTATATATTTTATTTCAAATAGTAAATGATAAGATTGCCAAATGCACGCAGACATTGAACAACTTGCGGATTATACGTTTTCTGCGGTAGCCGAGGGGTATGACGCCTTTCTGCTCCGCGATTTGCTGCGCTCGTCCAAACAGGATATTCTCTACATTGTCAGCGACGGCCTCAGTCTGGAGCGCACGGCCGAGCTTTTGAAAAACGTGGCGCCTGATGTTGAGGTTCTTAAGTTTCCGGCCTGGGACACGGTTCCCTACGACCGCGTTTCGCCAAATGCCGGCATCGTTGCCGAACGAGTGGCGGCTCTCGGCGCTCTGACCTTAAATCCGAACCCGAAGAAAAAACGGATTGTGGTTGCCAGTATCGGCGCCGTTATTCAGAAACTCCCGCCGTCCAAAATTTTTCGTAATTCCATGCGCGAGATCAGGGTTGGCGGCAAGCTCGACTTCAACGATTTTGTACACTATGCTGTCGTCAACGGCTACAACCGGGTCGAACAGGTTATGGAACCCGGCGAATATGCCGTCCGCGGCGACATCCTCGATATCTTTCCGGTCGGCACGCCCGAGCCTCTGCGTATAGACCTTTTTGACGACGAAGTGGAAAAGATCCGCACTTTTGACGCGTTCAGCCAGCGCACCACCGGCGAACTGAAAAGTTATGGCTTTCAGGTGGTCGGCGAAGTGGTGCTCGATAACAATACCGTCAAGAATTTCCGTGCCGCTTATCGCGAGGCTTTCGGTGCCGCCGCGCAAAGCGACGAGCTTTATGAGGCGATTTCCGCCTCGCGCAAATATATGGGCATGGAAAACTGGCTGCCGTTTTTCTATGAAGAGCCGCTGCCGAGCCTGTTCGATTATCTGCCGGCCGCCCATGTCGTGCTTGACCGCAGCGTCGACGATGCTCTGCTGGCCAAGGAAGACGGCATAATGGACTATTATCTGGCCAGGCAGGAGGCGCTGGGCATAAAGTCGGCCAGCGAAGTCGACACTTATCGCCCGGTCAAGCCGGAGCTGATGTTTCTGTCCGCGCGCGAATTTTCGGCTAAGGTTAAGGCCCGCCGGGCACTCCGGTTTACGTCCATGAGTTTTCCCGGAGGTGAAGGGGTTATAAACGCCGGCGTTATTCCCGGCCGCAGTTTTTCGCATGCCAGAAACGTCAATGCCGCGCAGGTTTATGCCGAACTTAAGGATTATTTGTCCGAAAATGCCAAATTGGCGCGCATCGTCTGCTGCTATTCCGCCGGTTCGCGCGAACGCCTGTTTACGCTGATGAGCGAATACGGCATTAAGGATATGGGCTTTGCCGATGATTGGGACGATGCCCTGAAAAAAGCCGCGCATAAGAAAATCGTCCTGCTGGTTATGAACCTGCCGCACGGCTTCCGCGGCGACGGTCTGTGCCTGGTTTCGGAACAGGATATTCTCGGCGAGCGGCAGAATCGCAAGAGTGCCAAAAAAGTTACTTCCAAAGACTTTATTGCCGATGTTTCGTCCCTGTCGGTCGGCGAACTGGTCGTACACATTGAACACGGTATCGGCAGGTTTCTGGGACTGGAAAACATTACCGCGGGCGGTGCGCCGCATGATTGCCTGAAAATTCTGTATGCCGGCGATGCCAAACTGTTCGTGCCGGTTGAGAATATCGACGTCATTTCGCGCTACGGCATGGAAGACGACAACATTCAGCTTGATACGCTGGGCGGGCTGGCATGGCAGGCCAAAAAGGCCAGGGTTAAGGAGAAAATCCGCGACATTGCCGAAAAGCTGATTAAAATCGCCGCCGAACGCCACTTGAAAGTAGCCGACAGCTTTGTGCCGCCGCAAGGTTTGTATGACGAGTTCTGCGCCCGTTTTCCTTTCAATGAAACCGACGATCAGTTAAATGCGATTACCGATGTTTTGAAAGACCTGAATCAGGGATCGCCGATGGACCGGCTGGTTTGCGGCGACGTCGGCTTCGGCAAGACCGAGGTTGCTTTGCGCGCAGCTTTTGCCGTGGCAATGTCCGGCGCTCAGGTGGCGCTGATTGTGCCGACCACATTGCTCGCGCGTCAGCATTATTACAATTTCAAAAAACGCATGGAAGGTTTTCCGGTACGGGTCAGAATGCTTTCCCGTCTGGTTACGCCCAAAGAGGCCGCAGAAACCAAAAAGGGATTGGAAGACGGTTCCGTGGAAATAGTCATCGGCACCCATGCGCTGCTGTCCAAAGACATTAAGTTCTGCAATCTCGGTTTGCTGATTATCGACGAAGAACAGCATTTCGGCGTTGCGCATAAGGAAAAGCTCAAGGCATTGAAGTCGAATGTTCATGTCCTGACGCTGACCGCCACGCCGATACCGCGCACGCTGCAAATGTCGCTGACCGGGGTCAAGCAGCTGAGTATTATCGCTACGCCGCCGGTTGACCGTCTGGCGGCCCGAACCTTTGTCATGCCGTTTGACAAGGTAATGATAAAAGAGGCCATTTACCGCGAAAAATTCCGCAACGGTCAGGTCTTTTTCGTCTGTCCGCGCGTTTCCGATATTTTCGGCATGGAAAAGGAGCTGCGCGCGCTGGTGCCGGACATCAGGATTCTGGTCGCACACGGGCAAATGCCGGTCAAGCAGCTGGAAGACGTGATGAACGACTTTGCCGACGGCAAAGCCGATATGCTGCTTTCAACCACGATTATCGAATCCGGGATTGACATGCCGACGGTCAATACCATGATTGTCCATCGTTCCGACATGTTCGGACTGGCACAGCTGTATCAGCTCAAGGGACGGGTAGGGCGCTCGAAAGTCCGCGGTTATTGCTATTTTACGGTGCCGAAGCAAAAGGAACTTAAGCCGGTAGCCGAGCGTCGGCTGAATATCTTGCAGGCGCTGGATACGCTGGGCGCCGGTTTTTCGCTGGCCAGCCACGATATGGATATCCGGGGTTCCGGCAATATTCTCGGCGAAGAACAGTCCGGACATATCAAAGATGTCGGCATCGCGTTGTATCAGCATATGCTGGAAGAGGAGATTATGCGGCAGAAGAGCGGCGAACGGCAGCGCCGGGAAGACGAGGCGGCCGACTGGGCGCCGCAGATTACCACCGGTATTCCGATTATGATTCCCGAAACCTATGTCCGCGATTTGGGCGTGCGGCTGGGATTGTATAAACGTATCGGCGAAATCAGGGACAAAGCCGGCATTTTGGACATGCGCGAAGAGCTGACCGACCGTTTCGGCAAACTTCCCGAAGAAGTGGACAACCTGCTCAAAACCGTTGAGATCAAACAGCTTTGCCGTGAAGCAAATGTCGAAAAAATCGACGCCGGCGCCAAGGGTATTCTGATAACTTTCCATAACAACGTTTTCAAAGCGCCGGATAAACTGATTAACTGGGTTTCCAGACAGTTTGGCGTCATCAAAATCCGCCCGGACCAGAAGTTGTTTGTCGAACGCGATTTGCAAAGTTATGCCGTCAGGGTCGAAACGATTAAAACCTATGTCGGCAAACTGGTCGAGATGGTCAAAGGAGATTAGATGAGCGAAAACAGCTGCAGTCTCGATTTTTATAATATGCTGGTCCATATTGTTTTCAAAAACCGGGTTTCCGAAGAAAATGTCGCCGTCAAAAACGCCTGGGAAAAAAACGGTACGCTGTTTTTCGACCTGTATTTTTACCGCGCGAAAAAGGGCAAACTGTTAGACGCTGCGCTGGTGCGCGATTTATATGATCTCAATACCGAAAAATATTATTACTCCGCACAAAATTTCTATCAGGATTTTCTGCAGTCGCGACGTCTTGCCGCCGAACAGGCCGAGGAGATAAAAAAGCCGTCGCCGGTCGTTATTGACGTCAAACAGCTTGAAGCGGTTCGCGATGACCTGATAATTCTGATCTTTCTGGCCAAATGCAACGCGAATTTTACCGACATCAAAACCCGCGCCATTCGCGAATATGTTACCCGTGTCCGTCCTCAGTCTCAGGCTTTGAGCGAGCAGTATGTCAACTCGTATCTCAAGAGCCTGAATCCTGATGAAGAGGATTTTTACCGTTCGTTGAACAATCTGAAGGCCAAAACCCCGGAAGAGGCAGCTGCATTGGCTGTTGACGCTTTTAAGGTCAGCGCGGCCGATGGCGCAGTCTTGTATAACGAAAGGCTTTACCTGGCCGAATTGTTGCAAACTCTGCGTGAATACGGTTTGGAACCTGACGTCGGTTTCTGATTGAATTAGCAAAAGCTTATAATTTTCCGGGCTTTGTTTTGCGGAGGTTTGCGCTGGGTTTTTTATAAAAAAGTTGCTTTTATGCTGTTTTGAGCTTATACTTATATTGGTGTATGAAACAGATAGGTGTGGTGTGTGTGTATGTGTGTGAACAGAAGCACTTTCTGTTAAGCCGAAGCATCTGCCGCAAGGCAGATGCTTTTAAACTGTTTCTTTTCTGTCATATTTGGGCTTCTTTTTCCTTATAGTCATGTTCGGGCTTGGCCCGGACATCTGACCATAGGCGTCACGCTGAGCGTGTGACCCGGCAATCCAATCACAGGAGTTTTTACTGTATCTTTCTCCTTTTTAAAACTCCAGCACAGGAATAACATTACCATTTGTTCCGTTTTTAACTTTAGCCCCGAGCCTACCATTAAGTAGAAAATACGCATGAGCACTGCTCATTACGGATGAAGACCACAAGCTATCCGGTAAACTGTCAGTTCCATACAGTTTATTAAATACTTGTTTAAATGTTTTTTCTATAGAACTCCGGTTATTGTAAAAACTGTTTAATACACCAGCGGCAGGCAGACACCATTTGCCTGCGGTCAATGGTGTCGGTGCGTATTTTCGTGTAGCCCAAGCCGCAGGATACGTATAATCATTTCCTTGGGCTACAATTTTATCCGTATTTTTACAACTATCGTAATCATTTACATTACTAGGGTCTGGATAATTATGTAAACCGGCAATATCTACAAATTCTCTAGACCAAAGTATACTGCTGCGGCTGTCTGTCATAATACCATCCTCGCTGATAATTCGTGGGGCCATGACTTGTCCGCCGACCCCATTCGCATTAACATAAACAACGACACCTAAAGGCATCTTGGAACCATCATAATTTGCCGCATTACCACATGTATTGTCTACATAAAAGATATCACCGATATTGCATTTGAGTCGGGGATTGGGACAATAGTAACTATTGCCGTTAGGGCATTTGACCGCGCCTTTTTCGCATTCTGCTTCCGTATATTTATATCCGAGTGCAGCACATTCCGGCGTTGCCGTGCAGGTCGTTGCCCGGGCGTCAAAGGAGAACAAAACTGTCGTTATCAACAATGCTGTTGTCATTGCCGAGCTTGACCCGGTAATCCAATCACAAGAGTTTTTATTGTGTTTTCTCATTATCTTTCTCCTTCTTAAAACTCCAGCACCGGGCGAACGTAGTAATCGCTGCCCTTATAGTTGTAGCTGCCCAAACCGTAACTGCCGTAAAGGCCCGAAAGCCACGCGCTGGAGCTGCTATACTCCGACGAAGACCAGTTACAGCAGCTCGGATAGGAAACACCTCCTACTTTTGAGATCGCTGTTTGTATAGCATCCTGGTTATTATAGATGTTGGTCATGATACCGGCCGCCGGCAGGCACCATTTGCCGGCGGTATCCGTCGTCGGCGCATATTTCCGTGCCGCCCAGGCGGCCGGATAAGTGCCGGCATTACCCTGCGCAACTATCTTGTCCGTATTGCCGCAGCTGTCATAATCTGTTGATGCAGATGACTGCGAAGTGAAGTTCGGCAGACTTGAAATATCCGTACCATAACCACCCCAGATCATGGTCGTTGAGTTGCTGCCGGTCTTATTGCCGTTCGTATCAATCGGCCACGGTGCCATGACTTGTCCACCGACACCGTTATCGTTGACATGTACCACAATACCCAGAACCGTTTTGGAACTGTCATGATTAGCCGCTGCAGCACATGTGTTATCGGTATAGAAAATATAGCCAATATTACAGCTTGGGCGGGATGAGACACAAGCGCCGTTTTTCCATATATAGCCGTCATCACAATCACAAGCGGCATAGTAGTTGCCGCATTTGTCGGTTCCTGCCGTTTCATTGTCGTCATCACAACGATACTTATAATCTTCGTTGCATTCACAATAAACTAGCCCGGTATTCCACGGACATTTAACCGAGCCTGTTAAGCATTCTTCTGCCGTATGGGTATAGCCCAGATCCGTACAGCTTGGTGCTTCAACACATTCTTCCGTCGCCGCTCGGGCGTCAAAGGAGAACAAAGCCGTCGTTATCAACAATGCCGTTGTCATTGCCGGGCTTGACCCGGCAATCCAATCACAGGAGTTTTTATTGTGTTTTCTCATTATCTTTCTCCTTTCTAAAACTCCAGCACCGGACGAACGTGGTTCTCGCTGTTGACGCTCTTGTTGCCGTCGCTCAAACAGTAAAGGTATTTAAAGTTAGAGTACCACGCGAAGTATTTACTACTCTCCGATGAAGACCACATACAACAGCTCGGATAAGAAACTCCTCCTACCTTTGAAATCGCATCCTGAATAGTATCCAGTTTATTCTTGATATTAGTCATAATACCAGCGGCAGGCAGACACCATTTACCGGCCGTATCCGTCGTCGGTGCATATTTCCGTACCGCCCAGGCGGCCGGATAAGTGCTGGCATCGCCAGCCGCTACAATTTTGTCCGTATTGCCGCAGCTGTCGTAATCTTTTGATGCCGTTTCATAATCTTCATAGTTTGGCAAATTTGAAATATCACCATATTCAGTTGACCATTTTATATTTAAGTTGCTGCTGGTTTTATTTCCATCCTTATCAATCGGCCACGGCGCCATAATCTGACCATGTTTGCCATTGTCGGTCGTATGTACCACAATTCCGAGAACCGTTTTGGAACTATTGTAATTAGCCGCACTGGAGCAGCTGTTATCGGTATAGAAAATATCACCAATTGAACAAATTGGAACGTTTGGACAAAAGACTGTATCGCCATAAGGACATTTAAGATATCCGTCCGGGCATTGATCGGCGGTTTTTGTATACCCCAGCGTGCCGCAGTCGGTTATTGGCAGAGTACACCAGTTAGTATAATTTACCGCACATCCGGTTATGCAATATTTGTTTGAGCAGGATTCCAGTTCACAGACATATCCGGCAGGGCAGGTTGTTTCCGAGCATTTGTTTTCGCAGCAGGTTTTGCAAACAGCATATTTCGTTACCGAGCCGCTTTTGCAGGTTGACGTACCGATTTGACCGCCGCATTCGCAAGTCAGGAAGCCGGTGCAGGGATTGTTTTTGCGTTTGTATTTGGTTGTGCCGCAGCTGTTGCAGCTGCCGTCGGCAACATATCCGTCGGCGGTTGCCTGAGCCTGCGTGTAGGTATAGCCGTCACAGGGATTGCATTTGCATTTGTAATAAGAGCTGTTATAAGGGCAGATCTGAGAACTGTCTTTAATATATCCGTCATTGCAGCTTGTGTCATAACCTGCTTCTTTGCATGCGCGCGCCGTATCGTCCTTGCAGGAAGCATAATAGTTGGAATTATAAGGACATTGGCCGGATGGATATTGCGGAGCGGCACAGGAAGTTATTGTATATCCTTCATTTTGGCATTGTTTAACAGTATCTACAGTAAAATCTTCATCACTCTTGCTAAAAGAGCCATCACCGCATTCGCCGAACCCGAGGAAACAGACGGCGGCGGTTTTATAGGAAAAGGAAGAAGATGCAGGTTCCGGGACAGGTGTGTTTGTATGTGTGTATTCAAGTATAGCGTT
>ENA-OZRB01000410-OZRB01000410.1-human-gut-metagenome-genome-assembly--contig:-NODE-410-length-12136-cov-3.340204_pt1 | contig 12136 bp, 10 predicted proteins | sample MGYA00243782_ERZ653934 | MGnify/ENA primary metagenome ERZ653934 (study PRJEB26926, sample SAMN06164535) | human gut metagenome | biome: ENVO:00009003; feature: ENVO:2100002; material: ENVO:00002003...
AGATCTGCGCATGTCTCGTGGGCTCGGAGATGTGTATAAGAGACAGGCGTACAGCTGCACAACTTTTCAATCTATTTTAAAGGAGTGCACAAATATGAAAGGTATCATTCTTGCCGGCGGTGCCGGCACCCGGCTTTACCCGCTGACCATGGTCACCAGCAAGCAGCTGCTGCCGGTCTACGACAAGCCGATGATCTATTATCCTCTGTCCACGCTGATGCTGGCAGGCATTCAGGACATCCTGATCATCTCCACCCCGACCGATACGCCTCGCTTTGAGGCGCTGCTGGGTGATGGCAGCCAGTACGGCATCCATCTGCAGTATAAAGTTCAGCCCTCTCCGGATGGTCTGGCACAGGCCTTTATTCTGGGCGAAGAGTTCATCGGCGACGACTGCTGCGCCATGATCCTCGGCGACAACATCTTCTACGGCAACGGCTTCTCCAAGATCCTCAAGACTGCCGCCGCCAATGCAGAGACCAAGGGCCGCTGCACCGTGTTCGGCTACTATGTGCAGGACCCCGAGCGTTTCGGCATCGTGGAATTTGACCAGAACGGCAAGGTGCTGAGCGTGGAAGAAAAGCCCGAGCACCCGAAGAGCAATTACGCCATCACTGGCCTGTACTTCTACAACAAGGAAGTGGTCCAGATGGCAAAGCAGGTCAAGCCCTCTGCCCGCGGTGAGCTGGAGATCACGACCCTGAACGATATGTACCTGAAGAAGGACGAGCTGGATGTCCAGCTGCTGGGCCGCGGTTTTGCATGGCTGGATACCGGCACGATGGAGAGCCTGGTGGATGCCGCCGACTTCGTCCGCATGGTCGAGAAGCGTCAGGGCATCAAGATCAGCGCCCCCGAGGAGATCGCATTCAAGTACGGCTGGATCGACCGCGACACCCTGCTGGAAAGCGCTGAGCGCTACGGCAAGAGCCCTTACGGCCAGCACCTGAAGAACGTTGCAGACGGCAAGCTGCGCTATTAAGCAAAAGAGAGGCATACCCATATGAAAATCATTGTTACCGGCTGCAAGGGCCAGCTGGGCACCGAGATTATCAAGCAGCTGCACGAAGGCCGCAGCGAGATCGGCCCCATCCCGGATAAACTGATCAACGCTACGGTGATCGCCGTGGATCTGCCGGATCTGGATATCTCCAACTACAAAATGGTGGACGAGTTCATCCGCCGCAACCGCCCGGATGTCATCATCAACTGCGCTGCCTACACCAATGTGGACGGCTGCGAAGTGAACCATGATGCCGCCTTCAAGGCAAATGCCCTCGGCCCCCGCAATCTGGCACAGGCAGCGGAAAAGACCGGTGCACGACTGGTACACGTCTCCACCGATTATGTGTTCTCCGGCCGTGAGAACGGCGGCGTTGCACAGGACGAAGCCACCATTCCCGGCCCCATCAGCGCCTACGGCTCCACCAAGCTCATGGGCGAAAAGTATGTGGAGCAGTTCTGCCACCGCCACTTCATCGTCCGCACGGCATGGCTGTACAGCTACTACGGCAAGAACTTCGTCAAGACCATCGTCAACGCCGGCCGGAAATTCGGCAAGCTGGAGGTGGTCAACGACCAGTGCGGCAACCCCACCAACGCGGTTGACCTGGCCCATGAGCTGCTGCAGCTCTGCGTGACCCATGAGTACGGCCTGTATCACTGCACTGGTGAGGGCATCTGCTCCTGGTACGATTTTGCTTCCGAGATCATCCGCCTGTCCGGCGTGGATGCCGCTGTGGCTCCCTGCACCAGCGAGGAATACAAGGCAAAGCACCCGGAAAGCGCCGACCGCCCCAAGTGGAGCGCACTGGACAACCGGATGCTGCGCTGCACCGTGGGCAACGATGTGCGCGACTGGAGAGACGCTCTGGCCTGCTTCTTCGCCCACTGGGACGGCGACAACGGGATGAAAGACTGAAAAGAGGAAATTGAACCTATGAAAACCTATCTGATCACCGGCTGCGCCGGTTTTATTGGCTCCAACTTTGTGCATTATATGCTCAAGAAATACCCGGAGATCCTGCTGGTCAATCTGGATAAGCTGACCTACGCCGGCAATCTGGAAAACCTGAAGGATGTGGAGGGCGACCCCCGCCATGTGTTCGTGCAGGGCGACATCTGCGACAAGGAGCTGGTGGAGAGCCTGTTTGCAAAGTATGATTTCGATTATGTCATCAACTTTGCCGCTGAGAGCCATGTAGACCGCTCCATCACGGATCCGGAGAGCTTTGTCCGCACTAACGTAATGGGAACAACTACTCTTCTGGACGCCTGCAAGGAGTATGGTATTAAGCGCTATCACCAGGTATCTACCGACGAGGTGTACGGCGATCTTCCGTTAGACCGTCCGGATCTGTTCTTCACAGAGGAGACACCGCTCCACACCTCCAGCCCGTACTCTTCCTCCAAGGCAAGCGCTGACCTTTTCGTTCTCGCTTACCACAGAACCTACGAACTCCCGGTGACGATCTCCCGCTGCTCCAACAACTATGGACCGTATCATTTCCCGGAAAAACTGATTCCATTGATTATCAAGAATATCCTTGAAGGTAAACATCTGCCTGTCTACGGCGACGGAAGTAACGTGCGTGACTGGTTGTATGTGGAAGATCATTGCAAGGCGATTGACCTCGTTGTGCGCGAAGGCAAAGAGGGAGAGGTCTACAACGTAGGTGGACACAACGAAAAGACAAACCTCGAAATTGTGAAACTGACTATCTCGACTATTCACCGCTTGATGACGGAACATCCCGAATATCGCCAAATGCTTAAAAAGAAAGTGAAAGGTGAAAACGGAGAAATCTCAATCGACTGGATTAACGAGGATTTGATTACTTTTGTCAAAGACCGCCTCGGACACGACCAGCGTTACGCAATCGACCCGACCAAAATTACCAATGCCTTAGGTTGGTATCCCGAAACGAAATTCGAAGTCGGCATTGTGAAGACTATCGAATGGTACTTGAATAACCAGCCGTGGGTGGAAGAAGTGACCAGCGGTGATTATCAGAAGTATTACGAACAGATGTATGGAGGTAGAGGTTAAGGTTTAGGGATTAGGGTCTAACCGCTAATCCTTAACCTCTAACCCCTCAATTCAGCGCCACCGCTAACAGTAATCCTAAGAACAGCATATTGCGCGACGTCTCGCCCAGTATGCTGTTCAGCTTTTTACCGCTACCTATCTGTATCATTTTGCGCCACGTCAGTGCGTGCATATAGAGATAGACGCAGGGAGCCCAGATAAAGGCAAGCGGCTCTATTTTGCCGGTATAAACAAACCATAGGCTGAGTAAGGCGGCTGCCACACCTAATCCCAGATAGAGGTAACGGCCGAAAGGTTCGCCGAAACGGACAATCAGCGTACGTTTGCCGCTGAGGGCGTCCTGTTCCCGGTCGCGGTAGTTGTTTACGACCAGTAAAGTGTCTATTACCAGACCGCAGATGAACGAGGCTACCCATACGTCGGCCGTAATGGCGTGGGCTTGTACGTAATAAGTTCCGCCTACGGGGATAAAGCCGAAGAAAACCAGTACGAGCAAGTCACCCCAGCCTTTGTAGGAGAGTAGGGTGGTGTATAGGAAAGCGAATATTACGCAGATCAATCCCAGCAGTATCAGTTCCCAACCGCCGTGAGGCAATTGTCCCCAGCACTGCTGCAAGAGTGTGCAACCTATGAGGCAGGAGAATATGAGCATGCCTGCTATCCCCCGTTTCATGGCTGTGGGAGTAATCCAGCCTTGTGCGCAGGCACGTTCGGGGCCGAGGCGGTCTGCACGGTCACTGCCTTTCAGGTAATCGTAAAGGTCGTTGATAAAATTGGCGGCAATCTGCATGCCGCAGGCAAACAGCGCACATAGCAGCGCCGGTATGATGTTGAATGCTTCATCGGCAAATGCCAGGGCAGAACCTGTCAATACGGGAATAACGGCTCCCGTCAGTGTCTTGGGACGGGCGGCAAGTATCCATGCGTGGAACGAGTTGGTAGCTATTGCTTTCATGTCGTACTTTTAGAAAGTTATACTACAAAGATAGCGAAAGGATTTGTTATCTTTGCACTGCTATTCGGGTAAAATTATTCATTGCGTCAAACAATAAAGATAAATCTATGGCTCAGGCACTGTTTTATAGAGGGTTCGGGAGACTGCTGTTTTTTTCTTTTCCGGTATTGCTGTTCTTTTCATCGTGCCGGTCTGCGAGTAATTTTACCTCGCCTCTTCCCGGTGAGTATTCTGTCCGGATATCCGGATTTCCGGCATCCGGATATAAGAATGTGAAGCGCGTCAGGCAGTATGAGTTTGCACACCGTGATGTTCCTGCCGCATTCGACGGTTGCAGGCTGGCTTTTGTCTCGGATTTGCACTACCGTAGTTTGCTGAAAGAGAAAGGGCTGAAGGACATCACCCGCCTGTTGAATGATTTGCAGGTTGATGCCCTGCTGATAGGCGGCGACCTGCATGAGGGCTGCGAGTATGTTCCGGCTGTGATTGCGGCATTGGGAGCTGTGAAAACGCCTCTGGGCACTTATGCCGTTCTTGGAAACAATGATTATGAGGCTTGTTACGATGATATTCTAAAGGAAATGGAGCGTCAGGGCATTCGCTTGCTGGAGCATAAAGCGGATACTTTGAAGCGGAATGGTGAGCGGATTGTGATAGCCGGGGTGCGCAATCCTTTCAATCTTGAACGGAACGGGCAGTCGCCCACGCTTTCCCTCTCTCCCGATGACTTCGTCATATTGCTGACGCATACTCCCGATTATGCCGAAGATGTTCCCATAACCAATGCCGACCTTGTGTTTGCAGGACATACGCATGGCGGGCAGGTAACGCTGTTCGGGCTGTATGCTCCTGTAGTTCCTTCTCGTTACGGGCAACGTTTTCTGAAAGGGATAAGGACTAATTCCGAGAAGCAACCTGTCATCATAACAAACGGTATCGGAACTTCCAGTAAGAATCTGCGGTTGTTTGCACCAAGTGAGGTGGTAGTCCTGACACTGAGAAAGTTATAAGCGTATTTATATTTGTGCCAAGCTTGTGGCACAACTGTGCCATCCTAAAAACACAATTATGCTGTCAGGGTGGAATGGCTGGAGGATGCTCTTGCGTCATCATTCTGATATTACAAACAGATGATGGTGCTGCTGAAAACGTAAAATGGGTATATCCTGCGTTTTATAAGTAAGGATTTATTTCTACATCTTGAGGCTTTTCTTCTACGGTGTCGTCAACCGAAATTCCCATGTCAATTCTGCCGCTGGCGCTGGTTTTTATATTCAGTTTATACCATTTTGCCGCTTCAAGCTGAATGGTTTGCGTTGCTGTACGCACATTGCCTTTATATGTACCGGAAACGGTGCATTTCAGATTAGGATTTTTACTGTCGATGTTAAAAAACGCTGCATCGTATATACTGTTGCATTTGCCGTTACTGTCGAAAGTGATGATCCGTGAAGGTTCCGCCTCTGTAGAAACCTCAACGGTATAACCATTGAAGACTTGTGCAAAGACTTCGTCATAGGCAATACTTACTTTGGCATTGGCCATAGTGCAGGTTACTTTGACGTTGCTTATTTCATTGGTTCTGACTTCAAAAGGAGCGCTTGTTCCGAAGTAACGTATTTGTCCCACTCCGTCATTAGCAGATTGTCCAACCTCTTCCGTGCAGCTTTCAGCCGTAACTGTGTAGCCACTTCCTATGGGGAAGATGAAGGTGGTGTTCTTAAAGGTCAGAAAGTTGGTTGACTCTAATTTCACATTGCCGTTTTGGAGGACTTGTATGTTGTAGTCCTTCGCATCCGTTTCCGTAAGGTCTGTTACCGTGCGGGTGCTTACTTCGATTTCAGGAGCAGTGGAGTTTTCCAGAGTGAGATTAATCTGTCCGCATTCTTGTACCGGTTCATCATTATTGGTGCAGGCTGCTGCAATCAGCGCAATACCTGCTAAAGCTAAAAGTTTCTTCATTGTTATAATTGGGGTTTAATTATTCGTAATCATAGTTTAAGACAACATTATCTATTTTGAGAACACTGCCCACGACACGGTCTTCTCCAAAGGGAGAACTACCGTAACCACCGTTTTCTCTATGCATATTGGAGATAGTGGTATCGTAACCGGATTGAAAAAAGACAGTAATATATTTGGCCTTGCTTTGCATATGCTCTTTATTATATTCAAATTTGAGAGTCTGCGCGGTATACTCCTCTTGTTCGGATGAGTTGAATTCAATGGTACTTGCAATTTCTTTTTTATCCGCATTATATACTTTGGCATAAGCCAGGCACTTGTCATTGATGACAGGGAAATATTTGTAGTCGAACGATATGCTTGTAGGACGGCTTTCATGCTGTATGCCTAATGTGTATGTATCGGTGTTTTTATCGAATGTGCCTGTGAAAAGGTAACCTGCATATGCTGTTCCGTTATCCCGGGTATAAGTATATACTTCATCTCTGCTCCAAGTGCCACTGACTTTTTTGTTGTAGAATGCCAATGTTGAAATTTCTACAGCATTTGCGTCTTTGCTGCTGTCTGCTGTTGGAACAGTACCGGAACACCAGCGCCACCAGACTCCATAACCGACTCCTGTTCCCCAGCCTGTGGCACTTTCCCCACCTTTGGTCGTTCTTTCATTTCTCGTGTTCCAACCTGGAAGGTAATAACAATATAATGGACGGCTCCAACTGCCGTTACCTCCATTTATCTCTTTTTTATTCCAGACTGATTCAAAATTGCCATTCTCCAATTGTTCTGCACTTTCCATTGTTACTTGCTGTGAATTAGTACAGATGATGCTTCCAAAGCGGGAACGGATGGTATATTGGTTGTTGGCAACGAGCCCCTTTATAACAGTCTTTCCATTATCATTTATAGCTTGTATCCAGTTAATTCCGTCCGCTGAAGCTTCGTACACGATATTGGCCAATACTTTTTCCGTCATTTCCGGTTTGGAGCTCATATTCGCTGCCGTCATAGGAGTAATATATATAAATGTACTCCATACATCTCCTTCCATTTGCTCCGGTAGTGTAAAAGAAGGCAAATCGGGATTGCAATTCAGTGTATAGCGATTAGCGACAAGCACGTCTTTTAGTTCCCAAGAGTTCGATTTTGCTTCATTTAAAGTATTCGTACCGGATAATGTTAATGTATAATCCTTGCCTGCCGGTACAAAAAAGTCAGCGTTATTAGGGATTTCTTGTATGCTTGTCCCATCGGAAATCTCGATTTTGTAGGTGTCGTAGTGCTCAAGCAAATTATCGGCTATTGCAGGATGTACGATTGCGCAGGATAGCTTTACGGAAAGGCTCTTTGCTGTTTCCGTGGCTGTTGTAATCCGGAACTCTTCTGTTGCGGCATATAAATAAGGAGCGGTTCCCATGTTTTCCGTTCCATAAGATACTTCTAACCTGTAAAAGCCTTCATCCAATACTAAAGACGTGAACTCTCCTGTTTGGTTGTACACCACTTCTCCGGTCTGCGTATCGGTTATTTTGTATGTCAGTTCAGATGCTGTCGGTGCGGTAAAAGTGCTTGTGGCACGGGTGACAGTCTCTGCTGAGGCTTCTGCCGAAATATCCACATCTTTCAGCACGAGCCGTCCTTTGCCTTTGTACGAGGGTTGCAAAACGTCTTCCTGGCAGCTTGCAAACCCAAGAAACAGGCAGAGTATGAATATGTATCGCATTGCGTTTCTCATATCTTCTTATTCTTTTCAATAGTCATAATCCAAACTAAACTCATCTACGTGAAGTGTGCTTCCTCTGCCCCCTACGAAGTAGTCGCCATATTTACTTGCCGAGCATACGATGACAATGTAGGTAGGTACACGGTTAGTAACACGGTAGTCCAGGTTCAATTCGAACTTTTTGTATTCCGTTACTGTTGTTCCGCTGTACATTTCGGCATAGGCGATGATATGCTCGTCGTTTTTGTCAAACAGCTTTCTGTTGGTAGGGCGGGTGCGTATCTCTATCGGTTCCGTCCAATCGCCCAAAGCGATGTATATGGCACATGTATCGGGCTTTCCTTTGTAATTTTGGAAACGCGTATAGTCCTGGCTGCCTTCGGCTGGCAAGTCTGTAATAGGTGCGGTGGTATATTTGTAGTATCCTTTCAATTTTGTCGGGCGACCTGTAAATGGCTGGCCGAAGTTCAAAATACCGTTTGTACCGTCCACCTTGATGAATTTTCCCGTAAACAGGTTGCCGGCAGCAAATTTCACGATTACATTCTTCGATTCCAGCCTGGCTGCTTTGCCGCTTCCGGCAGCGGTGTCATCGGTGGGGGTGGAATTGCTCTGACTGGCTGTGGTAACGCCTATATTGCCGGTATCCCAAAATGGCGTACTATTTTCTTCCCAGGGGTTTGCCACTTTGCCATCCATGCTCCAATAATCGAAAGAAGCATTGGGCAGTTCTATTGCCGCTGTAGTGGTGAAGGTCTTTTCCGTACTTATGGAAGTTCCCGAATATGCACGGCAGACATAGGCGGTCGATGCTTTCAGGTGAGGAATACGGGCCGAGAAACTGCCACCGGTCGCTATCATATAGGAAGCATCTACTTTCTGCCACTCTTCAGAGGTTGCCTCACGTATTTCGAAGCCGTTGTCTTCGCCTTCAAGCCCCTCTCCATACAGCCAGGCTACATTGACCCAACCGTCTGCCGATGTTATCTTGACAGCATCTGTTTCGAACACATTGAGTGTCCAGTCTTCCAGTATATCCCGGTAAGTGACGATTACGATTTGCGGTTGTCCGCCTGTAAAGTTCATTACCGTGGCGTTGCCGTCGTATCCGTGTATGGTGGAGCCGGTAGGTCCTAACTTTAGTTCTTTGATTTTAATTTTGGACAAATCCTGCTCTTTGCTTACATAGGCAATGGCTCTTCTCTCTTTTTCGTTTACATAGAAAATGGCCTCACCGATTTGGCCTTCTACAACAAAACGGCGGTCAATCGGCTGTTTGGCTATGATTTTCCACGGATAATCCTGGTAGAGGGACAGGATAACCGTTTGAGGATTTGTCAGGTCGAAAGTCGTGTCCGGACGTAAGATGCTTTTTGCACCTTCCGTCATTTCCACTTTCCTGATATATACTTTCTTCATATTTACGGTATCGGCAAGGGTCACTGTCACTGTACGGTTCTCCGTACTGATAACTGCTCCTGTAGTTTCCCCCTCTACTTCGAGCGCAGTGATGTCGAGCTTTATAATAGGATAGGGTACATTGTTCTCTATGCAGGAGCTCAGCAGCCCTGCCAATATCAGGAACAGTCCGGTTGCATATGTTTTTATTTTCTTCATGTATCTTACAGGCAAAGTGTAATTCCTATATTTATGTTGAACAAGTTTATTTTGAAGTCGGCGCCGCTGGCAGTGCGTTTGCCTGTTTCACCTTCATTGTTCTTCTGTTTTTCTATTCTGTACTTGAAGCCGACAACGCCGAATGACATCTCGGCGCATACATTCTCCATGATGAATACGGCAACACCGGGATTCAAACCCAGATGTATCTCGTGTATGGTGGTTTCCGTGCGTTTCAATGCTTCGTCCTTGCCACGGGTGAAAGTGCTGCTGCCATTGTTGTAGGAAAGCGAACTTTCATTGAAGAATCCGAAGCGCTTGCCTCTGTCCAGTCCCACATACGAACGGTGGAACAGTGCGATGCTATACGAGTCTTCCGAATAGCGTATGTCTTTGAGGTCGAAACTCAAATCGTCGTCAATGTTTAGCGATATGTTGCCCAGGTCGGCTACGGTGTGGTTATACCCGGCTTTGAGTCCGACTATGACATTGTCCTTGAATGCATAACCTACAAATGGTCTGACGGATATTGTACGGAAGTTGCAATCAAAGTCTTTTATCAATGAGAACAGCATCCGGCTGTCTTCGCCGTCATAATTGATATAGGAGAACGTAAGTCCGCCTACCCATTTCTTTTTGGGTATAAAACGGTAATTGATAATTCCCCGGTCGAAGCGTCCGACCGGTTTGGTATAGATAATTTCCGAACTGTCCGGTTGAGCTGCTTCAACAGCCGGCCGTTCAATGTATATCGTGTCGTGTACATAAACTGTCCGTACCCGTAACGAGTCGTGCGCTTGGGATAGCGCTTCCTGCGTTTCTTGTGCCCGGACTGTTTCCATACCCACTATGATGCACACCATATATATAAGTAACTTCTTCATCCTTAATTATAAATAAAAGGCCAGTCCCAGACCTATGGAAAACAGGTTTATCTTGAAATTGGCGCTACTTGACGAATGTTCGCCTTGATACACCTGGTTGGTTGTCTGTTTGGTTTTACTGAAGTTCAATCCAAGCACACCGATACTGACTTCTACGGCAGTATAGTTGTTGATGAATGCCACAATGCCCGGTGCTGCTCCGATGCTCATGCCGGTGGTTGTGGCGAAAGTTCCGGTGACCGACTCGTCCTTTCCGTTTATTACTCTGGATTGGCTGCCCGACCATTCCAACTGGGTTTCGTTAAAGAGTGCAAACCGCTTGCTTTTGCCCAAACTGATGTAGTTGCGCAGTATCAGCATACCTGAATATGTGTGTTTCAACTGATACAGGTCGTTGATGTCAAACTGATTGTCATCATCGATATTCAGCGTCAGGCCATCTATCTTTATCAATGAACGGCTGTAGGCAAACCGACCTCCGGCCGCTATATTGTCTTTAAACGCATAGCATACCAGGGGACTGACTTTGAATGTATAGCCGTCGGATTTGAATCCGTCGATAATCAGGAACTGGTAGTTATCCTCGGTATGTTCGGAGTAAGATATCGAACTGCCTGCTATCCACTGGCCTTTGGGAACAAATGTGCTTTGTTCGATTTGGCGTTTGAATTCTTGCGCTTGGACTTTACCGCCTGCGATAGCTGCCAGGGCTAATGTTATGATGATTGCTTTTTGTCTCACTTCACAGATGTTTTTATTCATAAACTAATTCGAAGTCGTCGAGCCACATCGTACTTCCTGTTCCGCCACTGAAATAATCGCCGTACTTACTGGATGAGGCTACGATGATGATAGCTGTCGGCTTCCGGTTGGTATAACGGTACTCTACCGGAATGTTGAATTCAATCATTCCTTCTCCTTCTGTCGAAGATGTGAAGTCCTTTTCACCATAACCTATGATATACTCGCTGTTGACATCGAACAGTTGTGCGCTGCCCGGAGTCTTATAGTTGGTTCTGACTATTACAGGCCATGTCTCTCCGCCGTATGTTTCGCCGGGCCAGTTGCCCAATACGATAAAGATGCTTCCTATATCCGGATCGCCTTTGTCGATAAATTCGCAACTGTTGTCGTAATTCACGGTATTGGATTGGTAGCGGACATATCCGCGCAATGCCGTAGGACGGGATTCGAACGGGCGTCCCCAACCCAGTACACCATTACCTACGACACCATCCATATTGGTAGCCAGGTATTTGCCGGAAAATACATTGCCGGCTGCAAACTGCCCGATGCCTAACATGCTGGCGAATTTGGATTCCAGTTTGGCTGAGTAGCTACCGCCATGCTTCACAGAACCGTCCGCGGTGGTTATATCCGTTCCGGCCTTTTGTGAACCGTGGTTGCCGGTATCCCAAAACATCGTTCCGCCGGATTCGTATACATAGGTCGGCTTGGAACCATGCCACTTCTCAAACCCGGCATTGGGAAGTTGGGCGGCTTTCTCCGTAGTGAATCTGCAAACCACAGAAGATGCCTTTTCTCCGGCAACCGCTACATATTCATAGGTGGTAGCCACTTTCAGACCGGTGATGGCAGCAGTCATTTCTTTACCGTTCAAAACAGCTTCCACTTCCTTCCAGTCGGATGAGCCGGTTATCCGGTAACGGAATATCAAGGGATCGGATGTTTCTTTCATCAGACCGCCCCGCAAGACTGCTCTCGATGTCCATATGTCACCTTCTGTAACCTCTTTGGTCAGCACCACTGCATCGGAAGCGGATATGGATAATACTCCCTCATTGGTGCGGTTGCGGACATCGGTAGCATGTAATATTATGTTATAAGTCCCTTCTTTTGCTGTGATATGTTTCATTAAACCGTCTGAAAACGTCACACGCATCGTACCGACATCGCTGCCGGTATTGTATTCGGATTTGTATGAC
>ENA-OZRB01000431-OZRB01000431.1-human-gut-metagenome-genome-assembly--contig:-NODE-431-length-11730-cov-5.219957_pt1 | contig 11730 bp, 10 predicted proteins | sample MGYA00243782_ERZ653934 | MGnify/ENA primary metagenome ERZ653934 (study PRJEB26926, sample SAMN06164535) | human gut metagenome | biome: ENVO:00009003; feature: ENVO:2100002; material: ENVO:00002003...
AGAGACAGTATTAATTTAGACTATGGGAGAAAAAATAGGATACGCTAGGGTGAGTACAAGAGAGCAGAACCTCTCTTCTCAGGTTGATGCACTGAACAATGCCGGTTGCATCCGGATCTTCACGGACAAAATCTCCGGAAAGGAGTTCAAGCGTGAAGGTCTGACTGCTTGCTTAGATTATCTTCGTGCTGATGACACTCTTGTCATTTACCGTTTGGACCGACTTGGCAGATCAGTCAAGGAAATGCTCGACCTTTGTGCCAAGCTGGAAATGCGGCGCATCAAACTTGTTTCCCTTCAGGACAATCTCGATACATCTACAGCTGTTGGCAGATTTACCATGCAGATACTCGCATCACTGGCCGAGTATAACCGCAATCTTATTCTTGAAGGATGCAAAGCCGGAATAGAGGCAGCCCAGAAACGTGGTGTCAAGTTCGGGAGACAGGAAGGTACCAAAATGAAGAAACCTAAGAAAGAAGCTGTAATTCAGCTTTACAAGGCCGGCACTACTATAGCGAAGATTATGGAAATAACCGGCATCAAGGCAAAACAGACCATATACAATTATTTAATCGAAGATAATATTCAACCAAACAGAAAATAGCAGTGATATGAAATGTCCATATTGTGGGTTTGATAATAGCTTTTATGGAACGGATAGTAATATAGTTTGTGCTAATTGTGGTACAATATATGATGCATCTGATATTAGGCAATTATCAAAAGAGGAAATAGATGATATTAATAGTTCTATTGATAGGATAAACAAGTGTGATATCACATTACTTTTCCCTAAAATTAAGAATGCTATTGACAAAGGTGAAACATCATTCTTTGTCAAAAAAGAACAATTTTATAGTGATTGTGAATTTAAGCTATTGAAAGATATACTGAAACTAATAATCTTTTTCTGCTCATTTAGCCCCAATCCCATCTTGAATCTGTTCAACCAATCAAAATTTACTAATCCTTCAAACTGTCCTAATGTATTCAGAACCTCACATAACAGATTCTTTTCGTCACTACTCAGTTTTTTTGTAAAGATTGAAAATGAAGGATCAGAGTATCTGATACATCTTTTCCCCTCGTATCTGAATCTGTCTATATCTGCAAAGAACGGAGCATATTCCAGATAGTTAATATCCATCTCTATACAGCGTTGAGATACAGTTGGCTGCCCCATCTCGATAAGACTTTTATTGCACCTCTCTGTTATATCATGGATATCATAATAGTGATGTCTATCTGATAATAGTTCATCTATGAGTTTATATCTTGAAACTGCATTCTTGTTACTTGGCATAAACTATATCCATATTTTAAAGTTAAAATCCTATTCTTCAATGTATTTTATGGCCAAATTTATCAGAGCCAGGCATCTCATATACCAGTATTCTTTCATTCTGACATCTTTAATAGCAATCTTTCCTGTCTCAAAATGCCTGATTTGGTGCGTATTTCCAAATTTCGTTAGATAATCAAATTCGTTTCTAAAGGTATCCGCCATTTTTGTGTCACCTTTCGATATTTTATCTATTACCATTTCTATGGATCTCTTTTTATCTGCCAGATAATAAGTTTTCAACTTCTCTAAAGCATCCCAAATCTTTTCAAGAGCTATTTGTTTGCTCTCTGAATCCCCTTTTCTGAAATATGTTTCAGCGATACTAATTAATTCTCTTAAATCAGGTTCTTGGGTTTCTACAGCCTTAACAGCAACTGTAGTCTGTATCATCATTTTCCCATCTACTAGTTTATAATTCAGCCCATCTAGAATAGTGTTTATCTCATTTTCAAAGTCTGTATCGTTATATTCTGCGTATAACTCTATTATATCAAAAACAGTTTTAGGGGACGAGTTTAACACAAGTCTATCAAAATCCTCTTCCTGAATATAACTTCCATTATCATCGTATGCTTTTGGTATATAGAATATCTTAATATCTTCAACTACTGCTTTACGAGTTGTAAGTTGATAATTATATCCTGTTTCAGTATCAAGATTTTCAATACTTTCTTTTTGAGTCATTAATTCATCTAGTTGATGCCTTTTTACCTTAGTGATTTTGGGTACTGTAATATTTGTGTCTTTATATCTTTGTGAAAATGGTATAAATGTTTTTGCTTTAACTTCTGTTTCTGTGAGTTCTCTCCATTCATATACTTCTCGCCCAGAAATATATTTTGAAATATACAACTCATACCCATCCTTACGTAGTAAATTTTGTATTTTTGCCAAATACTCTTTCCAGTATCCTTCCTCGTTTCTATATGATGCATGAAAAACTGTGCATAGAAATTTTAGTAGTGTTTCATCATCACCATTATTGAGTCCAAACCTATCATCTGTAAAGATCCAACCATATTCATAATCATCATTGTTTATTGTATGTTGCCGGATATCATCTTCTGCGTTTAAATATCGTAGGTCATCGCTAGGCATTGTATCTAAAGGATATATTTTCTTCAGAAAGTCCAGTTCAGTGAGGTCACCATGATATACATAAAAGATCTTTCCATCGTCTGGAGAATTATATTTTGAATCCCACAAACAAATGGTATTATCTATATATCCTTCTTTAAATAGCTTAGCTATACCTTTTCTTGTGATTTCAGTTATTTTCTTTAATGCCATATTGAAATTCCTCATATAAGTTTGGTTGATATTTAGAAGTAGCCTGTCTGTTTTAGATAAGCTACTTCTAATGAAAGAATATCAAGATATAAGTCTAATCTTCCCGGTCAACAGTTGTTGCATCATACCCTGCTTTATCTGCTCATACTTAGCCTTTTTACCTTCAAGAGACTCTATTTCTTTGTCTATACTTGAAAGTACTTTTGCTATTGCCTTCTGTTCGAGAATATCTTTGGGATATTTCATAATTACATTTGATGCAATATCTTTATTTAAATTTAAAACACTACTCCCTGCTGCTTTAGCCTTATATTGCTGTAAAATATAATTACTTGATAACGTATAATATAAAAAATCGCAATCACAATATTGTTGATAATCTTGTATAACTAGCCAACCATCATGAATACATCCCGAGGTTTTTAATATATAAGGTCTCCCAAAGCTCATAGAGTTTGATAATAGAAAATCTCCACTTTTGACATACCTAGAAGAAGAAACACCACTAGGCTTTATTCTTTCTTGAGTTTTATATATGTATTTAGCAGACTTATCTACATCTCCAATTTTAATCCAATTTATTCCATCATTCATAGTAGTAAGATAATTTTCAATTGGCCTTGGTGAACCACCCCTATATATTTTACTTATTTCTCCCAATCGTCTTTCAACCCACTCCCCAGCAAACCCAGGCAATCTCTTCTTACCTGTCAGCAGTTCCTGCATAGCCCCCTGCTTAATAAGCCTTTTCTTCTCAATCAGCTTATCAAGGGAAAGTAAGAGATTGTCTATTGAGGTAAGAGCCGAAGCTATTTTGTTCTGTTCGTTTTCCAAAGGTATGCTGACATATGTATCCTTTATAGCACCTTTTGATACAGAACATACTTTAGTCCCTTGTATTAATGGTAATATTTGATTATGATAAAAAGTTGAATTGAAGAAATATCCGAGATATTTAGGTTTGAATTCAATGATAGGTCTTATCCACATAGTATGTAGACCTGATACCAGCTTTCTATTTTCAATATTATATAATTCTGTGGCTTTACATACCATCTCATCCTCTGCCGTATCAGCTATAAGAATATCACCATCTTTAGCAAATTCATTAAATTTACTATTACTAATAATACTATCGTTTATAAATGGAATATCATTATTTTTAATATCCAAAATTGAACCGTACTTAATGAGAATGTCTCCATAATGTACATTCATTACCGTACCTTGATTCACTAGATTATCTCTTGAAATAGTGTTATTAGGGATAAATTTAAAAATAGAACCTAATTTTCTAATCTCCCAGTCCTCCGGTATCAACCCTATTTCTGTCTGCTTAAACCTCGTTTCCTTCATTTCAAGTCCTCCTCATTTGAATGTTGTGCCTGTTCTTTTGCCTCATTTATCTGCTCCAGGAGCTGTTCTTTTGATGGCAGATACAGTTCATACTTGCTGGCCAGAATAGTCTTGTTGTCCTCTGGCAGGGACATCCTTACAGCTGTATCGTTCTTGTCCGAACATAGGAGAATACCAATGGTCGGATTTTCATCTTCCAGTTTTACGCATCTGTCGTAATAGTTCACGTACATCTGTAGCTGTCCAAGATCCTGATGTGTCAGTTTATGATTCTTTATCTCGATGATGGTAAAACATCTGAGTAGCCTGTTGTAGAATACCAGGTCTATAAAGAACTCGTCATCCTCGATGATGATTCTTTTCTGGCGGGCTGAGAAAAGGAATCCGTTACCCATTTCCAACAGAAACTCGGTTATATGATCCATGATGGCGCTTTCAAGGTCTTTCTCATAATAAGCAGCTTTACGTTCCAAACCCAAAAACTCTAGGTACATAGGGTCTTTTACGACCTCTTCCGGACTTTGCGGTATCCTTTCCCTACGTGCAACGGATAACACCTGTTCTTTGTTGTTGCTCAATAGCAGCCTCTCATACAGCTTCGAGTTTATCTGCCTTTCCAATTCCCTTCCGTTCCAGGCGTTGTTGACTGCTTCCAGCTCATAATACTCACGTTTTGACTGGTCGCTAATGGATATAAGCATCTTATACTGAGACCAGTTCAATTGCGTCCGCAGTGCGGACGCATTCGGATAGAGTTTATAGAACTGTCGGGCTCTTTCGAGCTGTCGCTTCGAAAATCCGCTCCCGTATTCCGGCTCAAACTCACTGGCCAGTCTGGTTAGCAGGTAGCTCCCGTATTCAGCCCTGTCTTCTCCTTTCTGTTCGTCTTCGAATATCCTTCTGCCGATGCCCCAATACATCTGGACACGGCAGAAATCAACACTTCTGACAGCATTGTTCTTGCTCGTCTCGATGATAGACTTTATATCGTTGACAAGCTCATTATATCTGAATTCGTACTTTTCTTCCATCTTGATGTCAAATTTCAAATCCCATTTCTTTGAGGTAGCCGCTTACCTCTTCCTCATATCTGTTACATTCAGAAGAAAGATAAGACAGGGTGAACTCATATCTCTCCGCAAGTGTTATGACTTCATTAGAAAGCTGATGTGTCACCTGTTTCATTTCATCCAATATCATGTCGCTTATCGTAGAAATCCATTTCTTATCGACAACAAGGTGCTTGATTTCGTCCTCTGTCAGTTCCTGATACTTTTTCCGAAGGGCTGTGGTAAGATTGTTCTTTTTATCTTTCACATCCTTATCCAAATCCTTCCTTTTCTTGTCTTTAGCCTTATAGGATGCAGACTTTTTAAGCTGGTCCACGATTTTCTTTAGTTCATCTTCATCTTCCTCACCTGACTCTTCTTTAGCCTGTTCCATCATTTCCTGCATTTCGCTGTATAACTGTGCGGATTCAGTGGAGAGTCTTTCGATTTCAACCAGTTCATCATCGAAATATTCATCAAGCACTATTGATACGGGCAGAAGTTCACAAGTCATATCCTCGTATGTCGGATTCTTTTTTTCTCCGGTGGCCAAGGTTACTTTCCATCCGTCACGTGAAATCAGATAACAGTCGTCCTGCATGGTGTCGTTCCAGTATGTCATTAACTGCTGATAAGTATCATATTGGTCAACAAGACTTCTGTCTTCCTTCATGATATCAAGCAGGGATTCCGACCATACTGTTATCAGCTGTTTTGGCTTGACATTCTCACATAGTGAAAGCAGTTTAGGTCTGACTTCTTCGGACCATTTCTCTATAGAATCTTCAAAATGGGAAAGCTGATGCTTAAAGCTACTCTCAAATGCGATAGTGTCTGCTACCTCATTTTTATCTACCTTCAGGTTGTATTTGTCACCGCATTTCTCAAACAATGCATCTTTTAGACTGACGCATACATCCCAATAGCCCTGCATCTTGTCAATGTCATGTGCCGGGATGCCTCCATGAAGGTGAGAATCTATATCCTGCTGTATTTCTTTGTCTTCTGCCTGTATGTAGCGTGGAATATTCAGGTTGTATTCATTTCTCTCTATCTCTTCATTTGATACGAAACGAGCATAATGAGGCACATCCTTTCGTATATTCCAAGTATCTACGATTCTCTTTATATCCTGTTCTCTCAGGCGGTTCTTGTTTCCGTCTTTTACGAATCCGTCTTTGGCATCTATAAAGAAAATACCTTTACGGTCAGACGCTCCGGCTTTGTTCAGGATGATGATGGATGCAGGAATACCTGTACCGAAGAAGATATTGGCTGGCAGGCCTACTATTCCCTCGATATAACCTTTCTTAATGATGTGCTCTCTGATTGTAGCCTCAGAGTTTCCTCTGAATAGCACACCATGAGGCATAATACACGCTCCACGACCTGTACCGGTCTTCATGGATGCAATCAGGTGAAGCAGGAATGCGTAGTCACCACATTTGGCAGGAGGGCACATGTCCTTACTCCAACGGTGGTATTTGACATCATCTTCTCCAGCCTCCCCAATCCAATCGGTAGTTGAGAAAGGTGGATTGGCAACGCATACGTCAAATGTCTTAAGGTTTCCACCTTCGGTAAACTCCGGACTGTTCAATGTATCTCCCTGTTCTATGTTTGCCATATCCACACCATGCAGAAGCATATTCAATATGGCAAGTGTCGAAGTTGAGTTGTCTTTTTCCTGACCATATGGTGTTGCCCCGTTGGGCGTTTCTGAAACTGCTCTTAAAAGCAATGAACCTGAGCCGCATGTGGGATCATATATAGTTGTTGAAGGGGAACTGAATTCTTCAAGATGCAGCAGCTTGGCCATAGTACGGCTGACTTCTGCAGGAGTATAGAACTGACCTTTGCTTTTGCCGCTTTCAGCCGCAAAGTTCTTCATCAGATACTCGTATGCATCCCCAAGAATATCATCATCCGCACTTCTGTTCTTGCTGAAGTCAAGGTCATTGCTTTCAAATGCCGCTATCAGTTTGGATAGAGTATCTGTCATCTCCTTGGGCTTACCCAGTTTGGCAGGGTCATTGAAGTTCGGTAATACCAGTTTGCTCAAGAACATGCTGTTGGCTGACTTTATGGCTTCCAGCTTCTTGTTAATCGCTTCCCCTATGCCCTCTTCTCCCTTCAGTTTTGAGAAGTCAGAGAATCGGCAACCTTCTGGTATGCTAAAGAGACTGTCTTCATCGTCTTCCTTATCAGACAGATACTTTACGAATAGGATGATTAACACATAGTCCTTATACTGGCTTGCGTCCATTGAACCTCGCAGAGCATTGCAACTGCTCCATAATGTGCTGTATATCTGAGATTTTTTTATTGCCATAATTGTTGTTGTTTATAGGTTATTTGCAGCTATGTTATGTACTATATAGCTTTGTTCCTCGTTACTGTTTGTCCCTAATATCTTTTTCAGTCCTTTAATGCATTTGAATCCGGCAGGTTTTGTAAAGTCTTTCCATCCGTCAAAGACCTTGGTCATAAAGTATTCGTTTATCTCCTTGATTAGAGGAACGATTTCACTTTCTTCCACAAGGATAGTCCAGTCACTCCTGTTGTTCCAGAGAGCCTTTTCAAAATCACTCTCTACGCCCTCGGGGGTCTCATTCCTTTTATGCATAGACTTCATCAGCTCAATCAGCTTTTTGATTGTTTCCGTTGTAACTTTTGTCTCGTTCTTGATTTCGTCTATGATTGCTTGCAGTCTTTCAGCAAACAGCAAACGAATCTCCCATTGCCTTATCCTTCCGTTTCCAGTCATTGATGACAATCCTTTCCTTTGCTATTATCTTTTCCGCTGCTGCCTTGGCACTGCCTCCGGCTTCTTTTTGAGCTTTCTTTGCCGCTTCTTCTGTATCACTATCTGCTGTGAGAAGATCCAAAAATGAGAAGTCCGCTGTAGCAGGTATAATACACTCAGCTTCATCAGCCCTTATAAATCGATCTAAAAGTCCTCTCATCTGGGGGTCATACATTTTCACATCAAAGTCTTCCTCTGATGCCTGCTTCACTCTGAGCATCAATGACGATGCTTCACCGACCTTCTTATGCTTTGCTTCGGCTTCTTCTTTAGTATATCCCGCTCTTATTATATAGTCAGACAGGCATGAATAGGATGATGCCAGAGATTGCACAATCTTATAGAAAAGCATTCGCCTTTCCTTTGCTGGGTCATTGTCAAAATCTGTTTGGAAATATTCGACAACTTCATCGGCTGTGTTCATTCCCATTCTTTCCCAGTCGGATTTGATAGCATCGTATGCTTCTTCGGCTGTTTTAAACCTTTTCTTGTTTTTGGTTATTGCATCCTCCAATAGTCCTTCTATGTCTTCCGGGTCATATCCTGACAGACCGCCATTTTCATCATTAAAGTTTGTTATGGCATCCTTTATATTGTTGAACAGATGCTTGAAGTCAACAATAAGGCCGAACTCCTTGTGGGTGAAGATAGTCATAGAGTTGTTGTCATCCGGATCTTCCTTCAGGTCCACCCCCAGTCTGTTTACCCTGCATATCGCCTGAAACAGATTATGGTCTCTCATATCCTTGTCGATATAAAGATACGTTGCCGAAGGTGCATCAAAACCGGTCAGCAGCTTGTCAACGACAATGAGCAGCTTCATACGTGAAGGCTGCTTCGTAAACAGGCGTTTTGCCTTGGCTTCATACTCCGTTCCATTCTTTACATCCAGGTCTGTAAGAGACTTCTTGAACATCTCGTTCTTATATTTTGACTCAAGTACTGCGGTATTATTCCCGTCCTCTTTTTTCCTGAGGTCATAATCGGATGCTGTATAGCTTGTTACCACAGCAACCCTGTCCCTTAGTATATGGTTATCTGCCTTATACTGAAAGTATTCATAATACTTATAGGCTGAATATACACTGCCGGCTACAAGCATGGCATTGCACCAGTCCTGGTTAAGCGGGTACTGGCTCATATCATCGAAGATTGAGTTCGCAATACGCTCTATCCTTTCCTTGCTCGAATAGACCTTTTCCATGGTTGCCCATCTGCTCTTTACCGATTCCTTGTTTTCCTCTGCCACATCCTTAAGCATATCAGCCAGTATGGAATCCAGCTTCTCCTTGCTGTGCACTTCCTGCTCCACATCCCTTGCTTCATACTGCAGGTCAAGAATAACCTTGTCATCAACGGCCTCCTTGTGCAGATACTTATGTATGAACTGGCCGAAACGGTGTTCCGACTCATTCATAACCTGGTTGTACTGCACATAACCGCCTTTTGTCTTGTCCGTATGAAGCAGTGGTGTACCGGTAAATCCGATGAACATAACGTCATTACCCATGATGGCACGCATTGCCTCATGCAGACGGCCTCCCTGTGTACGGTGGCATTCATCTACAAAAACGAATTTATTCAGACCCTTGGCTTCAAATCCTGACGGATACTTTGCCTTCAGGATATTCTGCAGCTCTTCAAGGTACTTTTCCAGAGGAAGCTGTGCATTGTCATCACCCTCTACTTCCTCCCCGGTAACGGGATCAATATGTCTTCCGAATTTATGTATCAGTGAGCAGATAAGCCACTCTGAACCTTTCTGGAGTGTATCAAGCAAGTCATCCGAACTCTTTGCCCTATGTATGCTTTCCTGGGCTCCCAGAAAGGTGTTGTTTATCTGCATGTCAAGCTCTGTACGGTCTGTAATGACAAGTACCCTTGCATCCTTAAAGTTCCTTCGTATGTATTTGGCAAGCCATACCATTGTCAGGCTTTTACCTGAACCCTGGCTGTGCCATATTACACCGCTGTTTTTTTCCGAAAGTCTTGGCTTGGCCGCCTGTAGTGCATGATACTGGTGCGGACGCATTACCTTCTTTGTTCCGCCGTCATTTATTACTCCATACCTGAACAAATCGAAGAATGTCTCCTTCTTGAAGAATTCCTCAAATGACTCTTTGTCCGTCAGTGATACCCCCACCTTATGGTCATCCCTTTTCCATGGGCACCAGAATTTCTGCGGTGTAAGGATTGTCGCATATCTGAATCCGTTCTTGTCACTTGCCGCCACAGTAAACTGGGTCGTTGTGAAGAACGAAGGTATAAGGTCTATCTCATTGCTCAAGTTCTGCTTTATCCCTTCCTCTAGCGAGACTGTACTTCTTTTCAGTTCTATGACACAGAGGGCGATACCGTTCACATAGACAACCAGATCCGGTCTGCTGTGCTTTCCGGTCAGTTCATCAATGTAGCTTACTTCTTCCGCTATGGCAAAGTTGTTGGCCAAAGGGTTGTTAAAGTCGAACAGATATACATTTTCATGATGGTGTTCAGCATCCGGCTGTATTGCGATATGCGTTGTAAGCACCTCATACAGCTTGTTGTTTGTGTCGGCAAGTATGCCACGTTTGCTGTCACTCAGTCTTGCCATTTCCTTTGTCTGACGGATGGCTTCCTCAATCTGAATCTTTGTATAACCATACTCTTTTGACGAGAGGAATCTTCTGAGTTCAGATTCTATTATCGGGGTATTCTTCTCCCCATTTTCCCTTGTCTGAGAGTTTTTGGGATATTGGAATGAGCCTAGATACTCATAGTTCAGCCTTTCCCTGAAGAGCTTCACTATCTCATTCTGATATTGCCTTTCCTTTTGTGATATATAGTCATTCATATTTGTCTCACTTTAATCTTAACTGATTATCGGATATTCATTAAGCATATCCTTTATTCTTTCCCATCCCGGCTGGTAGGTGTTCAGAAGCCTGTAGAACCGGTCGGTATGGTTCCTCTCCATAAGGTGAATCATTTCATGTATGACTATATAGTCAATACATTCTATAGGCTTTTTTGCGAGTTCAAGGTTGAAAAGGATGTGTCTCTTCAACTTACTGCAACTCCCCCATCTCTTGGGCATTGACTTTACTTCAAAAGAAGGTGGTTCAATCTGCATTCTTTTACACCATTTTTCTATAAGTGGCGGTATAATCTCTTTCAGACTGGTCCTGTACCACTCTTTCAGCAGGTCTTCCACATTTTCCCGTCTTCTACAATATACTGCGATATAGTCTCCTTCAACTGCAACCTCCTGCTTGCCGCTATTTCTAGGTTCTACTCTTAGTCTGTACAGCTGCCCTTTAAAGTAGTGGGCTTCTCCGCTTACATACTCCCTCGGTTTCTGATAGTTGTGGCTTCTGGCTTCCTCAATCTTGCTTTTCAGCCACATATATTTGGAAAGAATGAACATCCTGGTCTGCTGTTCACTCATGCCTTCAGGAACACTTGCGTGTACATTCCCCTCAGGTGGATAAACCGACAGGTGTATATGCTTTATCGGTTTATATTCAATCTCTATGTTTATTCCGTTGACTTCCATCACTGCACAGAGTCTATATTCAAGAGTTCCTTTACATCTACTTCCAGCAACTTGGCTATCCTGACAAGATTGCCCAAATCCGGCTGCGAAGTATTGGTACACCATTTTGAAACGGTGGAAGGATTAATCTTCAATTGCTCAGACAGCCACTTGCTTGTCCTTTTCTTCTCAACCAATACTATTTTCAGCCTATTAATATCTTTCATATCGACTTATTTCTTTGAGTTTCCCCAAAGATAGTGAAGAATTTTCACTTTTATATCTACATCAGATGACTTTCTTTCTTCTCTTCCACGGCTCTTTCATTTAAAACAACCTCTATAATCCTTGTTATTCTCCGAAAAAC
>ENA-OZRB01000432-OZRB01000432.1-human-gut-metagenome-genome-assembly--contig:-NODE-432-length-11730-cov-4.255931_pt1 | contig 11730 bp, 8 predicted proteins | sample MGYA00243782_ERZ653934 | MGnify/ENA primary metagenome ERZ653934 (study PRJEB26926, sample SAMN06164535) | human gut metagenome | biome: ENVO:00009003; feature: ENVO:2100002; material: ENVO:00002003...
TGCCCGAGCCGTGCCAAGCCGACGAGACGCTGCTCGCCCGCTTCGAACTGGCCAAAGAGGTGATCTCCTCGGTGCGCAACATCCGCAACCAGAAGAACCTTCCGCAGAAGGAGGCGCTCGCCCTGCATGTCATCGCCGACGAGAACTACCCGGTCGAATACGCCCCCGTGCTGCAGAAGATGGCCAACCTCTCGCAGATCGTCCCCGTCACGGAGAAGGACCCGACGGCCGCGGCTTTCCTGGTCAAGACGACGCAGTACTTCGTGCCGATGGCCGGACGCATCGACGCCGAAGCCGAGCGGGCCAAGCTGCAGCACGACCTCGAATACTACGAGGGTTTCCTCGCCTCGGTGATGAAGAAACTCTCGAACGAGCGCTTCGTACAGTCGGCCCCCGAGAAGGTCGTAGCCAACGAGCGGGCCAAGCAGGCCGACGCCGAGGCGAAGATCGCCGCCCTGCGCGAACAGCTCGCCGCCCTGAAATAGGCCGTTCCGGCGGCGGAACGGCCGGTTCCGCCGTCAGGCATCCATCGAACCCCTCCCCGCAAAGGAGGGGTTCGAAGTACCGGCCTCATTACCCAACCGCATCATCGAGAAGCGCACAGTGCCACAGATCATGATCTACACCGACGGCTCGGCCCTCGGAAACCCCGGACCGGGCGGCTACGGAGCCGTCCTGCTCGCCGGCCCCCACCGCAAGGAGCTCGCACAGGGCTACCGCCTGACGACCAACAACCGCATGGAACTCACGGCCGTCTGCGTGGCCCTCGAAGCGCTCAAGTTCGAGGGGTCGGACGTCACCCTCTACTCCGACTCGAAATACGTCGTCGATGCCGTCACGAAGGGATGGGTCTTCGGCTGGGAGAAGAAGGGGTTTGCCGGGAAGAAGAACCCCGACCTCTGGCAGCGGTTCCTGCGCGTATACCGCCGCCACCGGGTCCGCTTCGTCTGGGTCAAGGGGCACGCCGAGACCGTGGAGAACAACCGCTGCGACACGCTGGCCGTGACTGCGGCCAACGACCCGTCCCGCTGGATCGAGGACACGGGCTACAGACCCGAAGCCTGACCACGCTGTTCCGGAAGGCGGGCCGATTCTCCGAAATTTCACACTTATTTCGGTTTTCGGGTTATTATTCATATCTTTGCGCTGACAATTGGCGTAACCAAACCCCTCGCACGGAATGTTCAAAACCTACATGCGGCTGCTGGGCTTCGCCCGGCCGATCAAGAAATACGCGATCCCGTACGGCATCTACTCCCTGCTCTACGCGTTGTTCAACTCACTGACGTTCATGCTGATCATCCCGATCCTGAACACGATGTTCGACGACGGCTTCTCGCCTGAATACGTGGAGAAACTGCCGCCCGTGGAGCTGAACCAGGAGTACCTGACCACGCTCTTCAACTACACCTACTCCCACCTGTTCGACACCTACGACCGCCAGAACGTACTGCTCCTGCTGGCCGCCGTCGCCATCATCATCAGCTTCCTGAGCAACCTGTTCCGCTACCTGGGTTCGTGGACCATCGAGAACATGCGCACCCGCACGCTCCAGAAGATGCGCAACGAGATGTTTTCGCGCGTGATGGACATGAACGTGGGCTACTTCAGCGACCAGCGAAAGGGCGACATCATCTCGAAGATCACCTCCGACGTCGGCGTCGTGCAGTTCTGCATCACCAATACGCTGCAGGTCTCGTTCCGCGAGCCGTTCCTCATCGTCGGCTACATCGTCATGATGATCGCCATCTCGTGGGAGCTGGCCATCTTCTCGGTGCTCTTCCTGCCGCTCGTGGCCCTTCTGATCGGCAACATCGTCAAGCGGCTCCGCCACCCGGCCCGCACCAACCAGAAACGCATGGGCGAGATGGTCTCGACGCTCGACGAATCGCTCTCGGGCATCAAGGTCATCAAGAGCTACAACGCCACCGAGTACATCAAGCAGAAATACTACGACATCAGTGCCGACCTGGCCCGTCTCACCCTCTCGATGGCCCGGCGCCAGCAGCTGGCCTCGCCGATGAGCGAGTTCCTCGGCATCACGGCCGTGGGCGTCATCCTCGTCTTCGGCGGTGCGCTCGTCTCGCGCGGCGCGCTCGACCCGGGCGGATTCATCGCCTTCGTAGCCATCTTCTCGCAGATCACGCGCCCCGTCCGCACGTTCATCGACCAGTTCGCCAACATCAACCAGGGCATCGCCGCCGGCGAGCGCATCTTCTCGATCATCGACACCAAACCCGAGATCGAGGACAAGCCCGACGCCCGTGAACTCAAGGGACTCAGGGACAAGATCGAGTTCCGCCACGTACACTTCTCCTACGACGGCTCGCGCGAGGTGATCGACGACATCTCGTTCGAAATCCGCCGCGGCCAGACCGTCGCGCTGGTGGGCCCCTCGGGCGGCGGGAAATCGACCCTGAGCGAACTGCTGCCGCGCTTCTACGACCCGACCTCGGGCGAGATCCTCATCGACGGCATCTCGCTGCGCGACTACACGCAGGACAGCGTACGCGCCCACATGAGCGTCGTGGCGCAGGATACGGTGCTCTTCAACGACACGATCGAGGGCAACATCGCCATGGGACGGCCTTCGGCCACGCACGAGGAGATCGTCGAGGCGGCCAAGGTGGCCAATGCCGACAGTTTCATCCGCGAATGTCCGGAGGGCTACGGCACCAACATCGGCGACCGCGGCGTGAAGCTCTCCGGCGGACAGCGGCAGCGCCTCTCGATTGCCCGCGCCGTGCTGAAAAACCCCGACATCCTGATCCTCGACGAGGCCACCTCGGCCCTCGACACCGAAAGCGAGAAACTCGTGCAGGACGCCCTGAACAACCTGCTCAAGGGCCGCACCTCGGTGGTCATCGCCCACCGTCTCTCGACGATCCACAATGCCGACAAGATCATTGTCGTGGACCACGGCCGCATCGCCGAGCAGGGCACGCACGCCGAACTGATGGCCCGCAACGGCATCTACGCCAAGTTGATCGAAATGCAGTCGTTCGACTGATCCCGCCCCGGCCGCAGCGCCGAGGCACACACCGCAGCCATCCCGCGACTTCGCGCCACCGGGCCGAGGATTCGCGGGATTGTTGCATCATTTCCAAAACTTTTTACTATCTTTGCGAGTTGTCAGAAAATCAGTAAAAACACCATACCGACATGAAGTTCAAGGAGTACAAAGGGCTCGACCTGGCAGGCCTCGCCACCGAGGTGCTGAACGAGTGGGACGCCCACGACACATTCCACAAAAGCATCTCGACCCGCGAAGGGCACCCGACCTTCGTCTTCTACGAAGGCCCCCCTTCGGCAAACGGCATGCCGGGCATCCACCACGTCATGGCCCGCACGATCAAGGACGTCTTCTGCCGCTACAAGACCCAGCAGGGATACCTCGTGCACCGCAAGGCCGGATGGGACACGCACGGACTCCCGGTGGAGCTGGGCGTCGAGAAGAAGCTCGGCATCACGAAGGAGGACATCGGACGGAAGATCTCGATCGAGGAGTACAACCGCGCCTGCCGCGAGGCCGTCATGGAGTTCACGGGCATGTGGGAGGAGCTCACGCGCAAGATGGGATACTGGGTCAATATGGATGACCCCTACATCACCTACGACAACAAATACATCGAGTCGCTGTGGTGGCTGCTCAAGCAGCTCTTCGACAAGGGGCTGCTCTACAAGGGCTACACGATCCAGCCCTACTCGCCGGCCGCCGGCACGGGGCTCTCGACCCACGAGTTGAACCAGCCGGGCTGCTACCGCGACGTGAAGGACACGACCGTCGTGGGCCAGTTCCGCATCACGGACCCCAAACCCGAGATGGAGGGTTGGGGCACCCCCTACTTCCTGGCATGGACCACCACGCCATGGACCCTGCCGTCGAATACGGCGCTCTGCGTCGGCCCGAAGATCGACTACGTGGCCGTCCGCACCTGGAACGCATACACGGGTGAGAAGATGACCGCCGTACTGGCCAAGCCGCTGCTCTACGCCCATTTCAACAAGAAGGCCGAAGGTCTCGCCCTCGAGGAGTACAAGGCCGGCGACAAGCTCGTTCCGTTCCAGGTTGTCGGCGAATACAAGGGAACCGACCTCGTAGGCATGCACTACGAGCAGCTGCTGCCGTGGGTGAAGCCCGTCGAGACGGATGCCGAAGGCAACTGGCACGACGCCTCCGACAAGGCCTTCCGGGTCATTCCGGGCGACTACGTCACCGTCGAGGACGGTACGGGTATCGTACACATCGCGCCGACGTTCGGTGCCGACGACGCCTTCGTGGCCCGCGCCGCAGGCATTCCCTCGCTCTTCATGATCAACCGCAAGGGCGAGACGCGCCCGATGGTCGATCTGCAGGGCAAGTTCTACCTGCTTGACGAACTCGACGAGCGTTTCGTCAGCGAGTGCGTCGATGTCGATCGCTACAGGGAATACGAGGGCCGCTGGGTGAAGAACGCCTACGACCCGCAGTTCACCGTGGACGGCCGGTACGACGAGAAGGCCGCCGCTGCGGCCGAGTCGCTCGACATCTACATCTGCATGAAGATGAAGGCCGCCTCGAAGGCTTTCAAGATCGAGAAACACGTACACAACTACCCCCACTGCTGGCGCACGGACAAACCCGTGCTCTACTACCCGCTCGACTCGTGGTTCATCCGCACCACGGCACTCAAGGAGCGGATGATCGAGCTCAACCGCACGATCCGCTGGAAACCCGAATCGACCGGTACGGGCCGCTTCGGCAAGTGGCTCGAGAACCTCAACGACTGGAACCTCTCGCGTTCGCGCTTCTGGGGCACGCCGCTGCCGATCTGGGCCACGGAGGACCGTTCGGAGCTCAAGTGCATCGGCTCGGTCGAAGAGCTCGTCGCCGAGATCGAGAAGTCGGTGGCCGCAGGCTTCATGAAGGAGAACCCCTACAGGAGTTTCAAGGTGGGCGACATGTCGAAGGAGAACTACTCGACCGCGCACATCGACCTGCACCGCCCCTATGTCGATTCGATCGTACTCGTCTCGTCGAAGGGCGAGCCGATGCGCCGCGAACCCGACCTGATCGACGTGTGGTTCGACTCGGGAGCCATGCCCTACGCCCAAGTGCACTACCCCTTCGAGCACAAGGAGGACTTCGCGGAGGTCTACCCCGCCGACTTCATCGCCGAGGGTGTGGACCAGACGCGCGGCTGGTTCTTCACGCTGCACGCCATCGCCACGATGCTCTTCGATTCGGTGGCCTTCAAGAACATCATCTCGAACGGCCTGGTGCTCGACAAGAACGGCAACAAGATGTCGAAGCGCCTGGGCAACGCTGTCGATCCGTTCGAGGTGCTCGCCACCTACGGGCCCGACGCCACGCGTTGGTACATGATCTCCAACTCGCAGCCGTGGGACAACCTGAAGTTCGACCGCGACGGCGTGGACGAGGTGCGCCGCAAGTTCTTCGGCACGCTCTACAACACCTACTCGTTCTTCGCACTCTACACCAACGTGGACGGATTCACCGGACGCGAGGCCGAGGTGCCGATGGAGCGGCGCCCGGAGATCGACCGCTGGATCATCTCGCTCCTGAACACGCTCGTCCGGGAGGTGACCGACTCGCTCGAGAACTACGACCCGACGCCGGCCGCACGCGCCATCCAGGAGTTCGTAGGCGAAAATCTCTCGAACTGGTACGTCCGCCTGAACCGCAAGCGTTTCTGGGGCGGCGGCATGACCGAGGACAAACTCGCCGCCTACCAGACGCTCTACACCTGTCTGGAGACCGTGGCCTTGCTCTCGGCGCCCTTCGCACCGTTCATCTCCGACCGCATCTTCACGGACCTGAATGCCGTAAGCGGCCGCCACACGGACGAATCGGTACACCTCGCAGCCTTCCCGAAGGCCGACGGGACGCTGATCGACTCGCACCTCGAGGAGATGATGTCGCTGGCACAGAAGGTCTCGTCGATGGTCCTCGCCCTGCGCCGCAAGGTGTCGATCAAGGTGCGCCAGCCGCTCATGAAGATCCTCATCCCGGTTCTCGACCGACAGACCGCCGACTGCATCGCCGCCGTCAGAAACCTGATCATGAACGAGGTGAATGTCAAGCAGGTGGAGCTCATCGAAGATACCACGGGCATCATCACCAAGCGCATCAAGCCCAATTTCAAGACCCTCGGGCCGCGCTACGGCAAATACATGAAGCAGATCGCCGCCATGACCGCCGAATTCTCGCAGGAGCGCATCGCGCAGATCGAGGCGGCTCCCGAGACGGTGCTCGACCTCGGATCGGAACAGATCACCGTTACACCGGCCGACTTCGAGATCTCGTCGGAAGACATGCCCGGATGGCTCGTGGCCTCGGAGGGCAAGCTCACCGTGGCGCTCGACATCACCGTGACGGACGAGCTCCGCGCCGAGGGTATGGCACGCGAGTTGATCAACCGCATCCAGAATATCCGCAAGGAGTCGGGATTCGAGGTGACGGACAAGATCCGCGTCGAGATCGAGAACAAGCCGTGCGTGGCCGAAGGCATCGCCCGCTACGCCGACTACATCGCCTCGCAGACGCTGGCCGTCGAGGTCCGCAGCTCGGACGATCCGCAGGGCGAGGCCGTAGTGGCTTCGGACGTGGACGAGGAGCCGATCCGCATCGCCGTGACGCGCGTGTAGCCGGACTGCGGCGCCGATTCCGGGTTGCAGATTTGGTATTTTCGGAATATTTGCTTAATTTTACATAAAACCTAAAGCAACAGACGAACTATGGCAGACGAAAGAACCCGATACAGCGACGCCGAACTCGAAGAGTTCAAGCAGTTGATTCTGAAAAAGCTCGAGAATGCGCGTGCGGATTACGAACTGTTGCGTTCCACCATCACGCATACGGCAGACAACGATACAGAGGATACCTCGCCGACATTCAAGGTGCTCGAGGAAGGCGCCACGACACTCTCGAAGGAGGAGAGCGGACGTCTGGCTGCCCATCAGATGAAGTTCATCCGCAACCTCGAAATGGCCCTCGTGCGTATCGAGAACAAGACGTACGGCATCTGCAAGACGACCGGGAAGCTCATTCCGAAGGAGCGGCTGATGAAGGTTCCCCACGCCACCGAGTGCATCGAGGCCAAGGAGGCCCGCAAATAAGCCGCGTCCGAAGCCCCGCAGGTCGGGAGTTTTCCACACAACCTCCCGGCCGGGATGCCCACAGGCTGATCGTATGCCTGACGCACACCTCCAACCGGATAACCGGGGAGGAGCAGGCAGGCGGAAGAGCGGGTCTTACCCATAAAGAACAGACGGTTCTTCGACGCAAAACGACAAAAAAAGCCCGCATGATGCGGGCTTTTTTTGTCATCCGCCACATTCGGATACCGACCATCCATACTTTTTCGGCGAAAAATACGTTATCTTTGAACCGATGTTTACCCGGTTCTGCATATCCGCATTGACCTTGCTCGCTGTGGCGTCCGTCTCCTTTGCTCGCGTCGCGGGTCCCGATATGCGCTCACCGAAACGGCCTCATTCCGACAGCATACGGATCCGGCCTACGGCCCTCTTCACCCCGGACAGCGCCCGCATCTCGAACCCCGAAGCGGCTGAACGCAACAAAAGGCTCTACGACAGCATACGCTCGAAGACCACCCGCCGGCGTGTCCCCCGCATGCTTTACCGCATGCTTTTCGTCCGCCCGGTGCTGGACACGACGTCGAACGGAACCGTCAGGGATGAGAGCCGCCAGCTCGAACCCTATGCCGGTAAAACGATCGGATCGATCTCCATCGAACGCTCACAGGTCTTCGACGAAAACGGCAACTGGCTCGAACGCGCCGGCAACAACACCCACATGCTGACCCGCGAGCGGGTCATCCGCCGCGACCTGCTCTTCCGCACGGGCGATACCCTCGACCCGCAACTCGTCGTGCGCAACAAGCAACTGCTGCGCTCGCGCAGCTACATCGCCGACGTGGACATCGCCATACAGACCGACACGCTCGACACCACACAGGTACACCTCACCGTAAAGACGCGCGACAGCTGGACCATCTCCGTAGACGGAGCGCTCCACTCCGAAGGGCGCACGATGGTCGGGGTCTCCGACGCCAACATCTTCGGATGGGGCAACAGTCTGAAGGTGATGACCAACTTCAGCCGCAAGGACTTCTCCTACGGCGGCAACATGGTCGAATACGAAATCCCCAACCTGCTGGGTACCTTCTACACGGCCGATTTTGCCGCCGGGCGCGACTTCTACAACTCGACCCTCGAACTGGGCATGCGCAAGGAGTTCCTCCGCCCCACGGACTACGAGTTGGGCATCACCTACAGCGACAACAAGGCCAAACGATACATGATCGAGGAGGACTCGTCGGAACTGGTCAAGGAGCGCAACCTCGACGCATGGGGAGGCTACTCGCACTACCTGCGGGGAATCCGCTCAAGCGTCTACCTCACCGGGCGCTACAACTACCGCCGCGTCAGCCTCCGCCCGCCCGTGGCCGTTGATTACAACCCTGCCCTGCACGACCAAGACGTCCTGCTCCTCGGCGCCGGTCTCTACCGCGAGCGGTTCTATACGGCCAACATGGTCTATGGGTTCGGTTCGCGCGAGTACCTGGCGACAGGCTACAAGGCGGAGTTGGTAAGCGGCTATTCATGGGGCGAGTTCAAGGATGCCATGTATCTGGGAATGAGCTACGAAACGGGCGGATTCTCCCGTTTGGGCTACATCATGGGCGGAGTGACGCTCGGAAGCTACATCGACCTGCAGTCGGGCATGTGGCGGCAGAGCGCCGTGGATGTCGATCTGAGGTGGTTCTCAAATCTGTTCCTGTTCCGCCGGAGCCGCATCCGCCAGTTCCTCTCGTTCAACTACACCCAAGGATGGAACCGTGTCGGGGGCAGCGACGAAAGCATCCGGTTCACCAGTGAAAACGGACTGCAGGCCCTCAACGAATACGTCATCGGCACCAACCGGATGATCATCAACACCGAGACCGTCGTCTTCACCCCCTACCAGCCGCTGGGATTCCGCATCGCCTTCTTCGGATTCGCCGACTTCGGCCTGCTGGGATACTCACCCAACATCTTCAAGAACGACTTCTTCACCTCGTTCGGATTCGGCGTAAGGCTGCGCAACGAGCGCCTCGTGTTCAACACGATCCAGATCCGGCTGGGGCTGGCACTGGGCAAACACGGACTGGTCGAGAGCGAATACTTCCGGCTGTCGAACGCCACACGGCTCGAGCAATACCGTTACCGCCCGACACGACCCGAGATCGTAGGTTTCGAATAAGGGGCTCGCGGAAAAACAGGAAGCGGGGCCGCTGACCGACGCCCCCGCTCCCGAACATGAACTTTTTATTTCGTATCCGGTCTATTTGCGTGTCTTGATCTCCACCACACCCTCGCTTGCCTGCTCGCCATAGCGGCGCACGGCCTTCTTGCCCGTGAGAACCTCCATGTGGCGGATCTTCTCGGGATCGAGCCGATCGACCTCTTCCGACGAAGCCTCGCGGCCGTCGATGTAGACTTTCATCCCGGCAAAGGCACCCTTCCCGATCGAGGCATTCCGGATCACGATGCCCAACCCGTCTTCCGATCCGAGCCGGTCGGAAAGTTTGTCCAGTTCCTTGAGCCGAAGCTGGGCCTCCTTCCATTCGTCGCTGTTGAAATACTCGCCGGATGCCTCCATCTTGCGCAGAGCCTCCTGCCACTCATCGCTCTTGAAATAGGCATCCATCTTACGCTGGGCCTCCTTCCATTCGTCACTGTTGAAATACTCGCCGGATGCCTCCATCTTGCGCTGGGCCTCCTTCCACTCGTCGCTCTTGAAATACTCCTCCATTCGGTCGAGGCTGCGCAGCACCTCCTTTCCCTCCTTACTTTCAAAATAGGCCCGGGCCTCCTCCGGCGAAAGGACGCGCACACCGTCCGACTTCTTCTTGGTCCGGATCTCAATGACACCCTCGTACCCCTGACCGGCATATTCCGAGGGAATATTGTCTTTACCCTTGAGGACCGAGACGGATTCGATCCGCCCGGGATCCAGCGAACCGATCTCCGGCACACGCTCCCCATCCACCAGGTAGAGCACATGCTCCGGCAGGGCCCCTTCTTTACCTACAATGTGGATTGGAGCATCGTCCGAGGAAGCATAGCCGACAACGGTAACATCGTCCGCATCGGATTGCGGCGTCCCATTTCCCTCTTTCTTGAGTTCGACCAGAACCACCCCGTTGCGACCCTTGTCGCCGTACATCCGGATTGCAGTAGAATCCTTCAATACCGTGATCGACTGAATCTGCTCGGGAGTGATATCGTTGATCGAGGATGCAGGCTGCTCCCGGCCATCGACCAGGACCAACGGATCGGCACCATCGGGGGCCGATGTACGGATTTTCAGATTTTCTTTCTTACCTTTGTCCTCCGGAAAGAGATAGACGGTTTCGGCAAAGGCCCCGAGAGCCAGCGCCGTGAGCGGCAGGAGCAGAAGCACGCGGGCTCCGGTCCACCGAGACGATTTTTTTCGCAACATCATGGTAATACGGTTTTTAAGTTTACTGTGATTGAAGCTGTTGGCAATTGAGTACCACCTCCCGCCAACAGCTTTCCTTATAAGAAGCAATTGGTAACTTTTCGCATCGATACCGCCCGAGATCACCGCCTCGTCGGCCTCGTATTCGTGAATATCGCGCAATTCGCGCCGCAGGAGCCACATGGCCGGATTGAACCACTGGAGGCACCCGCAGAGATCCGTGAGCAGCAGGTCAGCCGAATGGTGCATGCGGACATGGGCCCGCTCGTGGAGCAGGATCGCCTCGCCGCAAACCGCCCGGTCGCGGTCGGAGAGCACGATGAAGCGCCCCCAGCTGAACGGCCGCACCGAATCGCCGGCATGTACCAGGACGGTCCCGTCATCGAGCCGCTCGCGGCGGTCGCAACGACCGATCAGCCGGGCCACACCGCCCAACGACCAGCAGAGCCGCACAAACGCCCCTGCCACTCCCACGGCAAAGAGCCCTCCGAGCAGCCGCTCCCACGGGAACGCATGGCCTTCAGCCGGAAGGTCCGCCGCAGTGGAAACTGCCGGCAAAACCGAAACGGGCAGCGCAGGCAGTGTCCGGTAGACCGTGATGACGCAAAGCGGCAGCACGAACGAGAGCACGATGGCCCCCAGCACCACGATGCGGTTGAACCGATGGAAGGTCTCGCGGCTCAGCAGCAGTTTGAAGAAGAGGTAGAAAACCGCCAGGCAGGCCCCGACCTTTAGGCTGTATATCGCCAGATCGTACCACATGGCTACCGTTGGTTCTGGTTTTCGATGCGGTCGATCAACTCGCGCAGTTCATCGACCGAGATCTTCTCCTCCTCGACAAGCGCCGAGACGGCCCCCAGGTAGGAGTTCTCGAAATAGCGGCTGATGACGCTGCCGAGCGTCTGCCGCGAAAACTCCTCCTCGCTCACCAGCGGATAGTATTGGTAGGTCGCACCATAGGCCTTGTGCCCGACGTAGCCCTTCGATTCGAGGGCACGCACCATGGTGGACAGGGTGTTGAAATGGGGTTTGGGCTCGGGCGCCATCTCCACCAGCTCGCGCACGAACAACGGTCCCCGCTCCCAGAAGCAGCGCATCAGCTCCTCCTCGCGCCGTGTCAGCTTTTCCATCGTCATCGGTTTTCAGATCCGCCCCGGAACTGTTCCGGGGTTCCGACAACAAAGGTAAACAAAAAACCGGAGGATGCAACTATTTTACAT
>ENA-OZRB01000434-OZRB01000434.1-human-gut-metagenome-genome-assembly--contig:-NODE-434-length-11701-cov-4.285334_pt1 | contig 11701 bp, 6 predicted proteins | sample MGYA00243782_ERZ653934 | MGnify/ENA primary metagenome ERZ653934 (study PRJEB26926, sample SAMN06164535) | human gut metagenome | biome: ENVO:00009003; feature: ENVO:2100002; material: ENVO:00002003...
GATTATATTATTTTACAATATATCATTGTTTTGCTTGATAATCGATCATTCAATGTACAAAGTTCCTGTCGTCTGTTCAATCAGATCGGACTTATGAGTCAGTTCCGGATTGAATAGAAACCAGCATTGAGTCAAAAAAAATGCAGAAATCGTCTGTCATATCATATAATTCTGTAATTTTGTTGTGAAAGCCCTGTAAAACTAAAACAGCATTTCCAAGTTAATCTTTTAATACTAAAAAATACATATAAGTATGAAAATGAATTTCCATTGTTTTGAGAATCTTATCCCGATAATGATTCTCGCGCTTTTCTTGAATAGCGGACTGATAAACGCAACCGAAGTCGGAAAACGTACTGACCCATTGGAAGCATCAGCCTGGAACGAATCCAAATGGATTTCAGCAGTAGACGCCCCTGTAGTGAAAGGACATAACAACGGTCGCGCAGCTGATGGTGCCAGTTGGTTCGTGTCTACCGTGAAAAATGAACAGAAAATAGTCTCCGCCAAGTGGATGACCGCTGGACTGGGAGTTTACGAGTTGTATGTGAATGGGAAACCTGTAGGCGGGGAATTTCTGAAACCGGGCTTCACACACTATGCCAAGACCAAACGTTCTTTCACCTATGATATTACAGACATCATCCGTACCAAGCCAAACGCCGAGAACATGCTTTCCGTACAGGTGACGCCAGGATGGTGGGGTGACAAAATCATAACTCCCGGAGGATATGACGGCATGATAGGCAAGAAATGTGCCTTCCGTGGTGTACTGGAACTAACTTTTTCTGACGGAACCAAAAAGCGTTACGGTACTGACCTTAAAAACTGGAAAGCCGGAATTGCCGGCCCGGTGAAACATGCCGGCATCTTTGACGGAGAAGAGTACGATGCACGCGAACGGATGGGCTACGAATGTGTGGACAAACTTTCCACCCCCGAAGAGAATACAGAATTCTCCGGCGACATCCTGCCTTCAGACGGAGCGGAAGTCTATCTGCGTACAGATCTTGCTCTTGCTCCTATCAGAGCATATATTTGGAAGAATATAGAAGGAGCGAAAGAGAACGAGTTCGGTAAGGTAATTATCGCCCGTGAGTTCGCATCGGGTACGGAGATGACCGTAAGTCCGGGAGAGACGTTAGTGGTGGACTTCGGGCAAAACTGTGCCGGTGTACCCTCTTTCGTATTCAAAGCTGCCGAGGGAACAGTGTTGACCTGCCTTCCCGCAGAGTTGCTCAATGACGGCAACGGTGCTAAGATTCGTGGCATGGACGGTCCGGAAGGAAGTTGCCATCGCGAAAACCTGCGCATCCCCCACACCGGTATTCGTCTGGATTACACCTTTGCTGCCGGAGATAATTATGTGACCTACTACCCTCATTGCACCTTCTTCGGCTACCGCTACGTCTCCATAACTGCCACCGGAAATGTCTCTATCAAGTCGTTGAAGTCCATCCCCGTTACTTCCATCACAAAGAAAATGGAAACCGGCACTATCACCACAGGTAACGACCTTGTGAACAAGCTCATTTCCAACACCTATTGGGGGCAGCTATCCAACTACCTCTCAATACCTACCGACTGTCCGCAGCGCGACGAGCGCCTGGGCTGGACAGCAGACACACAAGTGTTTGCCGAAACCGGTACGTTCTTTGCTAACACCATGAAGTTCTTCCACAAGTGGATGCGTGACATGCGCGACACCCAAAACAGTTTGGGCGGATTCCCCGGAGTGGCTCCCTTGGCACAATACGGTGATGAGAAAATGCGTTTGGGTTGGGCCGATGCCGGAATCATCGTGCCTTGGACGGTATGGAAGCAATTCGGTGATACGCAAATTATTGAGGAGAGCTGGAACGCCATGGACCTGTTTATGAACCACATCAACGACACCAAATATAACCACGAGACCCTCTGCGGTGAGAACGGCAACTACCAATGGGCTGACTGGTTGAGCTACGAACCACTGGAAAGTTGTAGCGGACTCGCTTTCTCTCCCCAAGGCCCGCTTCCTGATGCCGTCAGCTATTGGAACTATTTGAGCGCTTCCTACTGGGTGATAGATGCTTTCATGATGCGGGATATGGCTGCCGCCACCGGTCGCGATGCCGCCAAGTACCAGCAAATGGCCGATTCGGCAAAGGCATACATCAAAAAGAACTTCCTCAACGAGGACGGCACCTTCAAAACCGCCATCCTCAACACTATGCAAACTCCTGCCTTGTTCGCCCTAAAGAACCAGCTTGTGGAAGGCGAAGCCAAAGCGAAGATGATAGACCGCCTGCGCGAAAACTTCGCACAGCACGATCTTTGCTTGCAGACCGGATTCCTGGGCACATCCATCCTCATGGCCACCCTCACGGAGAATGGCATGGAAGACATTGCCTATGAACTCCTCTTCCAACGTAAGAACCCCAGCTGGCTATACTCTGTGGACAATGGAGCCACCACCATTTGGGAACGGTGGAACAGCTATATGATAGACAAAGGAATGGGACCGCGCGGCATGAACAGCTTCAATCATTATGCCTACGGATGCGTATGTGAATGGATTTGGGAAACCGTTGCCGGCATTGCAGCCGATCCTGCTACTCCCGGCTTCAAGCATATCATTATGAAGCCCATTCCAGACAAGCGATTGGGACACGTAACTGCCGAATATCGTTCCGCTGCCGGACTCATCAAGAGCGCCTGGAAATACGAAGGAGATACCTGGATTTGGGAATTCACCATTCCTAAGGGTGTTACCGCTACCGTAACCCTTCCCAGAGAGATGAAGTCAAAGGAGTATGGAAGTGGAACTTACAAGGTGACCAAATAGTTCTTCATATAAGAATTTGATAGTAAGGAGATGTATCGAAACTCTCTTTTAACGTGATTACCCTCATTACAGATAGCTGTGATGAGGGTAATTCTTCATTTTTATAATATATGGTTATATCTTGTCTTTCTCTTCTTTTTCTATCATCTCGTCGTAATATGTCATGCGTGCAGCACATTCCCGGATAGTCACTTCGCGCAGCACCTCTGTTCGTGCCAGCATATACTCGTATTCCTCTTTGTTAACGGTGAACAGCCGGTTGTATCGCGCTTCGATATATGCCCTGCATAATTTATCAAACGCTTTATTTTCTTCGGGAGTATTGGTAGGAAACACATTAGCAAATCCTCGTGAACAGCTTCTGACCATCGCTCCCAGTACTTTCAATTCATGAGATTTAGGGCGAATACCGCTATACACAAGAGTAAACGTTTTGTAGTAACGTTCGCAGGCTTGATGTAATAAGAAAGAGCCATATTTAAAATTACCTTTTTCGTAAGCAGTATGCCCCGAATCTAGAAAACATTCTCCCATGTAGAAACATTCTTCATATTCTTCCTCTGCATATTGCTTAATCTCCCGATACGGCAACTTCTCAGGTTTACCAATCTGAAACGTACCATTGTCATACAATAGAATTCCGTCTTTTATAATTTCATAAAAGAAATAATGCTTTCTTCTTATAGCTCTATTAATGGTCACTGGAGTTTCTACAATAATATTAGGCGGTGCCGGATGCCGCTTTCCTTCCATTCTTGTATCATATTTAGGAACGATCACCTCGCGCGCATGCCTCTCTGCTTTATTTGCGTCTCTCGTATCACATATCACCAGAATATCCAAATCACTTTGGTAGTAAGTAGTTACTCCACGTTCGTCGTATGTTTCATCCCAGATGACATATTTTCCCCGCGCATAACTTCCATACAAGATAATCATACGCACATTCGTAAGATTCGACAATATCAGCTCTTGCAACACCGCCAACTCTTCTTGCGTGCGTTTGGGCAAACGTTTTATTGATCTTTTCATATTGTTAGCCTATCTGTTTTTTGCATAATGCGCTTGTAATGCGAGTGCCTTTTTTGTATTAAACCTCTTCGCATATCGGCATATCCATTCCTTTGTACACCACCACAATCTTATGAAGCTGTGTAGTGCCGACTGCTCTCTTCACCGTATCAGTGTCAGCATAGCGATTGGCTTGGTCAATAGCTTCCTGTCGCAGTTCTTCCACGCGGTTTTCGGGATCTTTATACTTGGCATACTTCAGTTCCACAATGTAGCTGTGCTTCATGTCTGAATAGATATCCAGTAGCGGACAGAGGAAAATATCGACATAACCTGCCTGTGTGTCCTGTTCGGAAATGGGACGGTAGAAACGGTTTTGTGCCGTCATGGCAAGCGTAAAGCCGTGGACAAAAAATTCACCTTTCTGCTTGTCTCGCTGGGAAGTGTAGCGTTTCAGGCAGTCGGCAATATAACCGAAATAGGCTTTCCAGTCGCCATCGTAGGCAAGAGCACTGGCAAGTTCGTTTTTTTCGTAACTACTGAAATTGAGTTCGGCTTCGTTATAGGTACTTAGCAGATAAGTGTAGATTTGTTCGCGGACTACCTGATTAGGGATGGTGAGTTTGGTCTTTCCTTTATACGTGCCGCTAATGGTGAGCATACCGAAATAGTAGAGCAGGCTCACAAAGTTGTCGGGGTTGGTGATATTGACAGCAGGAAAACCTTTTTTCAGATCTCCGGTGACGTAGCCTTCGCTCACCAATGTCTGTATGATGGAGGCATCATGGGCAAACTCTTTGTCCTTCCGGATGAGCATACGTAATTTTTCGTAGTCGATACGGATATTGTCTTCTACCATATCCCGGGGGGCTTTGCCTCGTTGAATATAATTCTTGACGAAGTAGAGTACCATATTAGAGTTGTACATAGTGGTTTCACCATAACATTCTTCCGCAAAGCAGTAGTTGTCATACCAAGGTTTCATTATTTCTATCAATTCGTCCACACTGTGGTTGAATGGACTGGTGGTGGAATAATAAGTGAGCATTTGGCGCACTTCTTCTTCCGTGAAACCTATCATCTCGTTGAATTCCGGTGTGAGCGAGTAGTTGGTTCCGATATTGAAACCACTTGTGAGGTCGTCCATTGTCACGGGGCTTACGCCGGTGATGAAACAACGCTCGATGCTGGAATAGGTTCCGGCTTTGATTTTATTGAAAAAAGCGCGCAGATAACCTTCGCCATGTGTTTCGTCCGTATAGCGGTGCAGGCTTTCTATATCCGAGAGGATAGCATTGGTGAAATGGTCGTATTCGTCGATAAAGAGGTAAATACGTTGGTTGGTCTTATTACATTCTGTGAACAGGTATTCAAATTGTTCGACAGCTCCTTCTTTTTTGTCGAGTTCTTCCTTGATGCCTTTGGGGAGATAGTCGGCGTAAATGTCACAGAAATAGTCGAACATTGTTTGGCAATGCGCGTCCAGCCCCTTGCGATAGTTGTGCAGTTCGCCTACTATTCCGGAGAAGTTGAGGTATAGTACCAGATAGCTGTTCCGGTCGCGCGTAGGGTGCTTTCCGATGTAAAGGTCGCCAAACAGCGCTTCGAACTTATCCTTGGCAAGTATATCATAATAGTGCTGCAACATATTTACAGTGAGGCTTTTGCCGAAACGGCGCGGACGAATAAAGAAGAAAAACTTGTCCGCTTCTTCTATCATGGGTATAAACCGGGTTTTGTCCACATAATAACAGTCGTCGCGGCGGATTACTGCAAAGTTCATCATGCCGTATGGGATACGTTTTCTGTCCGGTGCTATATATTTTTCCATAACTTATACCTTATTTTAGGAGCTTTCTTTGAACATAAACAAAGGTACGGGCTTTTTGTTACTTCTCCAAACAAACATTCCATAACTTCTCGCTATCTTTGCACTCTATTAAACAAACATCACCACCATTATGGAATTGAAGCATGGATATTACCATCTGATTGCGATACTTGTAGTTGCTATCTGGGGATTGACTTTCATATCAACCAAAGTATTGATTAATCACGGACTGACCCCACAGGAGATATTCTTCTATCGTTTTCTCATTGCCTATCTGGGCATTTGGGTGATTTCTCCCAAACGTCTGTTTGCGGGTAATTGGAAAGACGAACTTTGGTTGATGGCAGGAGGTTTCTTCGGTGGTTCACTCTATTTCTTTACAGAGAATACAGCTTTGGGGATCACACAAGCATCCAATGTCGCTTTCATCATTTGCACAGCTCCCCTGCTTACTACCATTCTTTCCCTCCTCTTTTATAAGAGTGAAAAAGCCACCAAAGGTTTGATTTATGGCTCCATATTAGCTTTAATCGGGGTGGGACTGGTGGTCTTCAACGGTAGTTTTGTACTCAAATTATCTCCGGTAGGGGATTTGCTCACTTTACTTGCCGCCCTGTCGTGGGCATTTTATAGTTTGGTGATAAAGAAAATGACAGGGCGTTACCCCACAGTATTTATCACCCGCAAAATATTCTTTTATGGAGTATTAACCATACTTCCCGCCTTTCTTCTTCATCCGTTACAACCTGATTTCGATGTACTTTTAAAACCGGTTGTATTATCCAATCTCTTATTTCTGGCCGTCCTGGCATCCTTGGTTTGTTATGTCCTTTGGAATGTGGTATTGAAACAGTTGGGAACCGTTAGAGCCTCCAATTATATCTATCTCAATCCGTTGGTAACAATGGTGGCATCCATAATCATTCTTCACGAACAAATCACATGGATTACATTATTGGGAGCAGGTTGCATTATTTTTGGAGTCTATCAGGCAGAGAAAAAGTGGAAGAGTAAAACTTGTATTTAGTTTGTATTGTTATTTTTTATGTATTCGGAAGGCACATATCCGAACTCTTCCTTGAAATATTTTGCAAACTGCTTGGGAGAAAGTCCTATTTGATAAGCTATTTGGGAAACATTCAGCTGACTTTGCTCCAACAGTTGTTTTCCGCGTTTGACACGTAGTATTCGTATAAACTCAAGAGGAGATTTGCCGGTAATCATTATTAGTTTCTTATAAAGATGTCCGCGGCTCATCCCTACATAAGAACTTAGTTCTTCAACAGAAAATTCGGAATTATCCATATTTTCTTCAACTGCACGGATCGCTTTTTCTATGAGTTGTTCGTCCAGGGAACTTACGGTTATTTCACTCGGAGATATGTCAATGGTTTTGAACTTCTCGTGGTTGTTTTTCGTCCATTTTAGTATCTTTTGAATACGCAGAAGAAGTATTTCCAAATTGAATGGCTTAGTAATGTAATCGTCCGCTCCTTCTTTTAATCCGCTTAATTCATGTTCGTCGGCTGTGCGTGCCGTTAGTAGAATTACAGGGATATGAGAATAACGGATGTCTGTCTTTATTTTACGACATAGTTCCATTCCATCCATTTCGGGCATCATAACATCGCTGATGACAATCTGTATGGATTGATGGGCAAGTATTTCCAATGCCTCTTTTCCATTGGGTGCGTCAAATACTTGATAAGTGCCTTTAAGGCAGTTGATAAGAAAGTTACGAAAATCGTCATTGTCTTCAACTATTAATAGGGAAGTTTTATGAGTATCTGTTGTGTCGGACACCTCATCAACTGCTTTTTCCCGGATTTCAGCCTCGTCTTGTTTTTCATCATTGACTGCATAATTGTGGGTGACAGGAAGAGTGATGGTAAATATCGTCCCTTGAGGAATATGGTTTTCCACCGTGATTGTCCCGTGATGCATAGTGACATACTCTTTCACAATATGTAGACCGATACCGTTTCCTATATAGGTAGTGGTAGAATGTTGTTCTTGAAAAAAACGGTCGAATATTTTATCTTTATTTTCATCTTTAATGCCGATACCGGTATCGGCAACCTGTATTTGTGCGTTCTCTGTTCCATTGGCTGTTATCTTGTCCAGTGCAACGATGACTTCTCCATTCTCGTAATTGTATTTTACAGCATTGGATAAAAGGTTAAGCAGGATACGCTGTATCTTGTTACGGTCAAAATCCATATCCATTTTCGTTTCGTTTATGTGTAGACGGATGTTTATGCCTTTTTTGACGGCTTGTGGGATAAAGGAACCGCATACTTCTTTTACGAAGTCCGAAAGATTACCGTGGGAAAGCATTAACTGCGTTTTCTGTTGGTCTAATTTCCGGAAATCGAGCAATTGGTTTACTTCATTTAAAAGAGTTTCCGAATTTCGGTGTATCAGTTCCAGCTCTTCTTTTACTCCTTTCTCCAGATTAGAAGACAACAATTTTTCTAAAGGAATGATTATCAACGATAAAGGAGTGCGTAAATCATGACTGACATTCGTGAAAAAGCGCATTTTGGCTTCATCCATCTCATGTTGCTGGATTATCTCCATCTCACGCTTTTGCTGGCTAAGGTTGCGGATGTGCTTACGTTTCATTTTCAGGAAGAAGAAAATGATAACACCTGCTAGAAGTAGGGTATAGCCTATATATGCCGGAACGGACAACCAAAAAGGAGGTAAGACATGTATCGTAAGGCAACTGGCTTTACTGTTCTTATAACTGTTATTATTCTCGTATACTTTTACTTCCAATTGATAGGTTCCGGGAGAAAGCTTATTAAAGTAAATCCGGTTTCCTTCCAGTTTAACCCACTCTTCGTCCTTGTTCAGACGATAAGCATATTGTAATTTATGCAAGGAGTTGTAGTCCATGGAAGAAACCTCTAATGCAAAGTTACTGTCGGAATAGTCCATCGTTATTTCATTCAGCAATTGGATATTTTTGTTTAGTAATATACGTCCGCTACTGTTTTTGCTGCCTACTTCCATGCGCTGGTTGGCGAGGTAAAGACTGGTATATATAACCGGATGGCTTTCATGACGGTAGTTTATGAAACGTGGATTGATACGCAGATAGCCCCCAGAGCCCCCCATCAGGATTTCACCTTGTTGAGTACAAGTAATGGAATGATTGTTAAAAGCCATATTTCCTATTCCGTCTTCCTCAAAATAAGGATAACAGAGAAATTTGGACGAAGGTTCCGGTGAGTTGGTCGCTATGATGTTTGTCACGCCATGGTCGGTAGTAACCCATATGTTTTTTTCTTTATCTTCAGTGATTGCCCGTATATAATCATGAGACAATCCGTTTTTGGTAGACAAATGAATTCGTTCTTTTGTATTTTTGTTATATACATCCATACCTTTCCGGGTGCCAATCCATAAAAGCCCCCTTGTATCCTGATAAATACAGTTGATGTGTACTTCTTCAAATAAATTTGAAGCTGAATTGTTGTTTTCCAGGAGCGATATTTCTTTGGTTTCAGTGTTCATGCAATACAGTCCGCTACTGGTTCCTATATAGAGATTGATTCCGTCCGCACACGAGAATGTGGTGATACTGTTGGTGAGCATTCCGGTTTTTTCCATAGTATAAGGCGTTATATTTCCGGTATTATCCAGACAGTAGATTCCGTTCATGATGGTTCCCAACCAAATGTTCCCATATTTGTCTTCTGTGATGCAGCGGACATAATCGATAGAATATTTTTGTTCATATGTAGTTGCCACTTTGCTGAATTTTCCATTTTGCTCATAGAACGCCCCGTTGCCGTAGCTGCCGAACCAAAGCCGTCCTTTTGAATCCTTATATGAACATACAATTATATCGGAAGGGATAGCATCCTGTTTTTTCGAAATGAAAGTATAGTTGTTTTTTTTCCTGTCATAGTAAGCCAGTCCTTCCCCGTCAAATCCCAGCCATAGATTTCCGTCTTTGTCTTCCACAAGGCAACTTACATCTTCTTGCTGGGGCAACCGGCAGGTTTCAAATGTGACATTGTGCAGACTTGTGAAGGTGGCTCCCAATTTGCTTGTACCTACCCACATTATGTCCGAATGGTCTTTATAAAAACAACAGATATGATTGTTGGGCAATGAAAATGGATTGTCCACTTCTTTGCTAAGTCTCTCATATCCTTTTCCGTCCTGATGATAACTAATGTAAATGCCCTTGTTGTCCGTACCAATCCATATATTCCCTTTTCCATCGTCTATAACGGCTGTGATAAGTTCGTTGGTAATTTCTTTTTCTCCGGGAAAAGAAAACCATTCTTTGGCATTAGGGTCATAACAACATACTCCTTTGGTATGGGGGACATAAAGCCAAAGCCTGGAAAAGGTGTCTATGTACATTCGTTGTTTCCATCCGAGAGGCAGGACAATCTGCACTTCTTTGCAAAGGCTTTGCGCTCTCCAGTCGATGTGATAAATATAGCTGTCCGACAATAGTACATAAGCGTTTGACTGGTAACAGTCGATTTGCAGCACCTGGCAATTTTGAGGAAGAGATAAAGTATAAAGTTCTTTTTGCCTGAATACATAATAATAGAGGGTGGAATTGACTGTGCACCATAAATTCAGGTCTTTATCTATATATAAGTTGTCTGGAGTTCCATATATTCCGAATTGTTCCAGTATAGGAGTTATGTGATCATCAATTTCATCCTTCTCGCGATTATAGAAATAGTAAGATTTGGGAGTTTTTATCCAGATTGTGCCCGAAGCGTCTTCCGCTGTAAATTCAATGTCGTTGTTGTAGGCTCCCAGTTGTGTGGTGGTGTATGTCTTGAATTGATAGCCGTCATATCTGCTTAACCCGTTGAGAGTGGAGAACCACATAAAACCGTATCTGTCGCACAGGATAGATTGCACATAGTTGTCAGCTATACCGGATTTTACATCAAAGGTACGGAAATTAAGTCTTTCGCTAGCTTGCAACGTTAGGACAAATAGACAAAACAATGCAGATAAGAGATGTTTTTTCATATGGATTGATTCGTTTTTTGCAAAGATATGAAAATTAGGAATCGGAAATCCCTTTCCGGTCGTTTCTGATATTCCGAAATGTATCAGGATAGTAGCGCAAATGTATCAAGATACAAAAAGGACAGCCTGAAACTCATTTGGAGAAAGAGGGAGGGCTGCCCTCTCTCTATATTTGCTATCGAAATAAACTATGGATACAGGTATCAAAATAGGAAACCGGAATTAAATAACAGGATATGAAACGAAAACTATTAATAGCTGCAACTTCTTTTATGATAGCATCTTCCGTATGCGGAAAGGACTTTAATGTATTGACAAAAGACTTTCAGCCCTGGGGAAATACACAATTTGACATGGAAGGCATGAAAATAACATGGACACAGAAGTGGCAGGGTGGTGGCTGGTGGTTGGCGCAGGATTGTTCGGAATATGAATCCGCACGGATTGAGTTTCGGGAGGTTTTGCCCATGGATGTCGTGTTCATAGTCATCTATTCGGCGAAGGATGAAAGAAATGAGAAACTCAAATCTAAGGTTACAATTCCTGCCGGAAAAAAAGAGGCGGCGATTATGTTGGATATTACTTATAAGAAATCCATAGACGGTCTGGGTATCAGTGGTTCGAAACCGGGTACGGTTTGTGTGAAATCTCTGGTTTTGGAAGAAATGAAACGATAACTTTTTTATTAATCTTAATAAAACGATGTATTATGAAGAAAAATTTATTAATTGCCGTACTTTTGCTTTTAACTGTATCATCAGTGTGGGCGAAAGATTACAATGTGGAAACCAAAAAGTTTAAATCTTGGGGGGAAGCACAGTTTGATGCGGAAACAGCAACCATTACTTTTACTAAAAATTGGCAGGGAGGCGGATGGTGGCTGTCCCGCCTGGATTGCTCGGCATATGATTGTATTGTGATTGAGTTTGAGGAGGCTTTGCCTATGGATGTCATGTTTATGGCAACTTATTCCGCTAAAGATGATAACTGTCTCTTATACACATCTCCGAGCCCACGAG
>ENA-OZRB01000440-OZRB01000440.1-human-gut-metagenome-genome-assembly--contig:-NODE-440-length-11596-cov-4.311845_pt1 | contig 11596 bp, 8 predicted proteins | sample MGYA00243782_ERZ653934 | MGnify/ENA primary metagenome ERZ653934 (study PRJEB26926, sample SAMN06164535) | human gut metagenome | biome: ENVO:00009003; feature: ENVO:2100002; material: ENVO:00002003...
CACGCCGCGTTCGTAGGTGCGCATGCGGATCGTGCCGTCGCCTGTGATCTGCACGAAATTGACGTTCGTGCCCTGCGGGAAGCGGGCCGTGTCGCAGCGGATTTCGCGGCCGCGGCCGCAGACATCCACCGCATCGAGTGCCTCGGTGAACTCGACATAGTGCGGGACGCCCGTATTGAGGAACCACCACCCCGCACCGCTGCGGATCTCCCGCACGGCGATCATGCCCACCTCGATCTGGCCCGCGAGCCCCCTGGTGCGTCGGATCCGTGCCGTGTGCAACCCGTCGGCCGCATCGAAGTATTTCGTTTCGCCCCCGATGCCGAGGTGCTCGGCGAAGAGCGAAAAACAGCGCGCTCCGTTGCCGCACATCTCGCCTTCCGAGCCGTCGGCGTTGTAGTAACGCATCGAGCAGTCCATCTCGGCGCTTCGCGAGAGGGTCATCAGTCCGTCGGCGCCGATTCCGAAGTGGCGGTCGCACAAGCGGGCGATCGTCTCCGCGTCGGGGGTGAAGATACCCTCGCGGTTGTCGATCAGGATGAAATCGTTGCCTGCGCCTTCGTATTTGGCAAATGTCGTTCGCACGTTCTTGCTGCGGTTATGTTAGGGCAAAAATAGTAAAACTTCTAAAAGTTTTGCTAATTTTGCGAAAAATATCCGCTGCACCCCGTCCGGTCGTGTGCGGAGTACGAAAGTTTAAAATCCCGTTCCATGAAAAGTGTGCTTTTCAAGCATCGTTCGATCCGAAAGTTCCGCCCTACGCCGATCCCCGCAGAGGTGTTGCGCGAGTGTCTCGAAGCCGCCACGCGGGCCTCGACCTGCGGCAACATGCAGCTCTATTCGCTCGTCGTGACGCGCGACGCCGCCTTGCGCGAGCGTCTGTCGCCGTGCCATTTCAACCAGCCGATGGTCCGCGAGGCCCCTTGTGTGGTGACGGTCTGTGCCGACGTGCACCGCTTCTCGCAGTGGTGCGAGCAGCGTGAGGCCGAACCCGCTTATGACAACTTCGCCTGGTTCCTCAATGCCGCGACCGATGCGCTGCTCGCTGCGCAGAACCTCTGCATCGAGGCCGAACTGCACGGACTGGGCATCTGTTACCTCGGGACGACGATCTATACGGCCGGTGAGATCGCGCAGGTACTCGAACTGCCGAAGGGGGTCATTCCCGTGACGACCATCGTCATGGGCTATCCCGCCGAGACGCCCGGGCTGACGGACCGCCTGCCGCTCGAGGCCGTCGTGCACTACGAGAAGTATACCGACTATACGGCCGCCGAGATCGACGAATTGTGGGCCGAGCGTGAGGAGTCCAACGAGACGAAGCGCTTGCTCGAGGAGAACGGTCTGCCCAACCTGGCGCGGATCTTCACCGAACGCCGCTACGTGCGCCGCGACAACCTGGCCATTTCGCAGTCCTATCTGGCGCTGCTCCGGGAGAAGGGCTTTTTTAACAACGACTGATCCGCGTGCGGGGCATCGGGCGCATACTGCTGATCGCCGTGCTGGGCCTTGCCGGCTCGGCGTGCAGCGTTACGCGCCACATCCCCGAAGGACAGTATTTCCTGCAGAAGATCCGTATCGAGGACGACAAGGCGACGCCGCGGCAGGAGCGCATTCCGGCATCGGATCTGGAGAAGTACGTGCGCCAGACCCCCAACAAGCGTTTCCTCGGAACGAACTTCTATGTCTGGCTTTACGAACAGGCCGATCCCGCCAAGACGAACGGCTGGAACGACTGGAAACGCCGCATCGGCCAGGCTCCGGTGCTCCTGGACATGAACCTCACGGAGCGGAGCGTGCAGAACCTGAAGGTCTATATGGACTCGAAGGGATTCTTCACCTCGCGCGCCTCGTGCGAGGTCGATACCGTCTCGCGCCGCAAGCGGGCCATCCTGACCTTCCGCACCGTGCAGGGCGAGCCCTACCGCATCGATTCGATCTCCTACGAATTCCAGGACAAGTTCCTCGAACAGATCATCCTGCCCGATACGGCCCGTACGCTGCTCCGCACGGGCAACGTCTTCGACGTTTCGGTGCTCGACGCCGAGCGCGAGCGCATCACGGCCTACCTCAGGGACCGGGGGTATTACAACTTCTCGGTAAACAACATCCTCTACCGGGCCGATACGCTTGTCGGTGGCAACAGGGTGAGCCTGCGGCTGGTCGTCCGCCAGAACCTGGCGGGCTACGACGAGCGCGGGCGTGCCATGATGGAGGACAACACGATCTACCGCATCGACCGGATCAACATCTTCCCGGATTTCGACCCGACGACGCTGCGCAACGATTCGACCCGCCTCGGGCGGCTCGATACGGTGAGCTACCGGGGACTGAACGTCATCTATGAGAAGCGGCTCAACCTCCGTCCCTCGGTGCTCCGGTATACCGTGCCGCTCTATCCCAACTCGGTCTACAACGCCTCGCAGGTCAGCCGCACCTATTCCGATCTGATGGCGCTCGGCTATTTCAAGAGCGCGAAAATCTCCTTCGACGAGCAGCCCCGCGGGGCCGACACGGCCAACCTGATCTCCTACATCGGCGAGACGGCCGACACGACGCAGTTCCGTTACACGCGCGAGGGATACCTCACGTGCAACATCCACTGTACGCCGACGCTCAAGCAGAGTTTCAAGGTCGATCTCGAGGGAAGCACCACGTCGAGTTTCTACGGGCTGACGGCGACGGTCGGTTATCAGAACCGCAACATTTTCCGCGGGGCCGAGTCGTTCGATGTCTCCTTTACGGCCGGTTACGAGTTCATGAAGGCTCCGGATGCCAAGAAAAAACGTGCCACGGAGTTCGGAATCAATACGGGGCTCACCTTCCCGCGCTTCCTCGTCCCGTGGCGCACGCGGCGCTTCCGTTCGGTCAATCAGCCCAAGACGAAGGTCGAGGTGTCGGTCAATTTCCAGGACCGCCCCTACTACCGGCGGATGCTCTCGAGTGCCGGTCTCACCTACATGTGGTCCAACGACCGCTACTCCTCCTTCTCGCTGCGGCCGATCGACATCAACGTGGTGGACGTGTCGAACCTCGACGTTTCGTTCCTCATGGTGGACAACCCCGATGCGGAGAACGGCCAGGAACTCACGCCGAACCGTTACCTGCTGGAGAGTTTCAACACACAGTTCATCGGCGGACTCTCGTTCAGCTACAGCTACAACAACCAGCGGAAAAACCTCGGTGGAAATGCCACGAACATACGGTTCAACCTCGAGACGGCGGGTAACCTGATCGACGGGGTCGAGCGTCTCTTTTTCTCGCCGTCGAGAAACAGCGAGGGACACTATATGATCTTCGGAATCCCCTATGCGCAGTATTTCAGAACGGACCTGAGCGTCAGCCGCAAGATCATGCTCGGCGAACAGACCGCTCTGGTCGGCCGGCTCTACGGAGGCGTGGCGATGGCCTACGGCAACTCCTCGTCCGTGCCGTTCGACCGTCAGTTCTACTGCGGCGGCAGCAACGGCATGCGCGGCTGGGCCCCCCGTACGCTCGGTCAGGGGTCTGTCCCCGATCCGCACAGTTCGTTCCCCGTGCAGACGGGCGACGTGAAGCTGGAGGCGAACCTCGAACTGCGGTTCCCGATCTGGAGCATCCTCCACGGGGCGACCTTCTTCGATTTGGGCAATATCTGGTACATCCGTCAGAATCCGGCAGAGTATGCCGACGACGCGGTCTTCCGCTTCGACCGCTTCTACAACCAGCTGGGTTTCAATACCGGTATCGGCCTGCGTTTCGACATCAAGTTCGCCGTACTGCGTCTCGACTGGGGCATTCAGCTCCACAATCCCAACAACCCGGCCGGCGAGCGGTGGATCCACAACTTCAAGTGGAAGAATACGGCGCTCAATTTCGGTGTGGGCTATCCCTTCTGATGTGTCGGGCGGTCAGACGGGCCTTATTGCTTGGCCTTGTACTGTGACGGCGACATGCCCGTGTTGCGCTTGAAGTAGCTGCCGAAGAACGACTGGTTGGGAAAATTCAGGTAATAGGCGATCTCCTGCACGCTCATGTTCGAGTACTTGAGCAGCGTCTTGGCCTCGAGGGTCACGTAGCTGTCGATCCAGTCCGATACGGATTTCCCGCTGATGTGTTTGATGAGCGTGGTGAGGTATTTGGGGGTGATGCACAGCTGGCGGGCATAGAATCCGACACTGCGTTCCCGGCGGTAGTGCTCACCCAGCAGCTGGGTGAACTCTCTGAAATAGGATTCGGCCCGGTTGTGTACGGGGCTTTCCATCTCGGGATGTTCCGAGAGGTAGCTGCCGAGGATGTCGCCGACCTTGTAGATGGTTGCGGCGATCAGGCTGCTGACGATGTCGGTGGCGTATTCGGTCTTTTTGCCGTGGGTCTCCTGTTCGATCAGGGCGATGAAGCTGCGCAGGGTGCGGCTCTCGTCGGGGTTCAACTCCAGACTCGGGTGAGTTGCGATTCTGAGGAAGAGCGGCATCATGTGTTTCGTGTCGATATTGAGGTTGCGCAGGAACTCGGGGGAGATAATCAGCACGTGGCACTTGAAGTTGCCCGGCGCGCTCGTTTCATGAGCCTCGATGATGTTTTTCGGCCCGAAGACGAAGAGCGAATCCTTGCGCAGGCAATATTCGTGCAGGTTGAGCGATCCTTTGGCCTCGCCTTCCGTACCGACGCCGATGATGAAGGCGTCGATGCGGCAGGGGAAGCGGAACAACTGCATCTGCGATGAGAAATTGACAGCGATGCAGCCGTTGAGCAAACCCTCGCGGTATTGTGGCTCGCCCGAGAGGGCGATCAGTTCGTTCAACGTGAAACTCGTGATCGGGGCTTCGGTATTTGGATTGTTCGGCATATCGCAAAAATTTCGACGAATATAGCAATTCAGACAATCAGTTTGGTTCGAATGGTTCGATGCTGCGAAGAATCGAACAATACCGGCTCCGTTTTGATCTGCCTTTCGTCTCGACATCATGCATGTGGCTGAGGCTCCTGTGCGCTTTTTTGCTGTTGCGCGGTAGGATGTTCTCCGATTTCTCTGTAATTTTACCCGCTGAAAAAACGTCCGGAATGAAACTGCAATTGAAAGAGGGAGCGGGTTTCCCGAACAGCCTGCTCTACATGCTGGCCGTCATCGCGGGTGTCTCCGTGGCCAATCTTTACTACAACCAGCCGCTGCTCGACATGATCCGGCAAGAGCTCGGGGTCTCGACGCTTGCCGCCAACCACATTGCACTCTTTGCCCAGTGCGGCTATGCGCTCGGCCTGCTCTTTCTCATCCCGCTGTCCGACCTCTACAGCCGGCGGCGCATTCTGCTTATCGACTTTTCGCTGCTGATCCTTGCGCTGTTGCTTACGGCTGCGGCCTCGCAGATCCGTACCATCCACCTCTGTTCGTTCGTCATCGGAGTCTGCTCCGTGGTGCCGCAGTTCTTCATTCCCCTCGCGGCGCAGTATTCGCGGCCCGAGCGGAAGAACCGCAACGTGGGGATTGTCCTTTCGGGACTGCTGACCGGAATCCTCGCTTCACGGGTGGTCAGCGGGGCTGTCGGGGAGTGGCTCGGGTGGCGCGAGATGTACCTTATCGCTTCGGGGCTGATGCTTCTCTCCGGTGTGGCCGTCTTCCGCATTCTTCCCGACGCGAAGCCCAATTTCACGGGCAGTTACGGCGCGCTGATGCGCTCGCTCTTCACGCTTCTCGGGGAGTATCCGCTCCTGAGGGTCCATTCGGTCCGGGCTGCGCTCGCCTTCGGTTCGTTCATGTGTTTCTGGGCGTCGCTCGCCTTCAAGATGGCACAGCCTCCGTTCTATGCCGGGAGTGATGTGGTGGGCCTGCTCGGGCTCTGCGGAGTGGCCGGGGCGCTGACGGCCACCTTCTCCGGGAAGTATATCGAGCGGGTCGGTATTTTCCGCTTCAACTGCCTCGGGGCGCTGCTCCAGTTGGCAGCCTGGACCCTCTTTTTCACGGGGGCCGACCGTTACCTGCCGATTATCGTCGGCATCCTGCTGATCGATATCGGCATGCAGTGTATTCAACTGAGCAATCAGGCGACGCTGTTCGGCCTCTGTCCGTCGGCTTCGAACCGCATCAATACGATCTTCATGTGCTGTTATTTCATCGGCGGCTCGTTCGGAACCTTGCTTTCAGGTACGGCATGGACCCTCTGGGGGTGGACGGGGGTTGTGGGGGCGGGCGTGCTTCTGACCTCGGCTTCGTTGGCCGTAACCCTCTGCGTGCGCCGGTAACCGGGCCGGATATGTCGTTGCCCCGCTCCAACGGCCGGGGAGAGAAAAAGCGACGGACCGCTTCGTGCGGTCCGTCGCTTTTTCGTGAAACAATCCGGTTGGAATTATTGAACCGGAGCGGCCTCCGTGGTGTCCGTGATCGGTTTGGCATCGGCCGGGATACCCAGCTCGGTGCGTACCTCGGGAGCGATGTCCGTCAGCAGCGTCTCGCTGAAGTAGGCCATCGCGCCGGCTGCCGTGTCGAATACTGCCGTATAACCGCCGGCTGCCGAAACCTTGTCGATGGCGTTCTTGGCCTTTTCGATGATCGGCGTCAGCAGCTCGTTGTATTTCTGCTGGTACTGCTGCTGCGACATCTCCTGGAACTCGCGGCTGCGGTTCTGCAGATCCTGCAGCTCCTTGGCCTTCATCTCACGCACGGCGTCGTTGTAGGTGCTGGAATTCTTCTGGAACTCCTGCAGTTTGTTGTTGAATTCGACGTTCATCGTCTCGATGTTGTCCTGCAGCTCCTTGCCGAAGGTGTCGAGGTTTTCCTGCATGGCCTTCGTCTCGGGCATCAGGGCGATGATCTCCTGGGTGTTGATACGTCCGAATTTCTGTGCGAAGAGCGACGTGGCACCCATCGTCAGCGCTACTGCAAGAGTCAGTTTGAGTACTTTTTTCATAGATTCTATCAGTTAATGTTTTGATGTTGCATCATTTCTTGAGCGCATCTATCACCTGCTGCGTGCGCTCGATCTCCGGATTAGTGTAGAGCAGCGTAGGGTTGTTCGACGAGTCGATTACCGCATCGGCCCCGACCTGCTTGGCATAGGCCTCGATGGCGGCGAAGACCTCCTTCTGGATCGGCTGGATCAGTTCGAGGCGTTTTTTCATCAGCGTGCCCTCCTGCCCGAAGAGGCTCTCCTGATACTGCTGGGCCTCCTTCTCCTTCGAGAGAATCGACTCCTCGATCGTATCGCGTACCGACGATGAGAGCGAAGCCCGCTGCGACATGTAGTTGTTGTAGATCTTCTCGATCTCCTCGAACCGCTGGTCCACGTCGGCCTGGTATTGTTTGGCGAGCGTGTCCAGATCGGAGATCGCCTTGTTGTAGGCGTCGATCGACTTGAAGATCTTTTCGCTGTTCACGATTATGTAGTTCTGTGCCGACAGCGTTCCGGCCGTCAGGATGAGTGCTGCAAATAAAATCAGTCGTTTCATGGCGTTGGTTCGTTTAGTTATCGTATCGCGGCATGCGCACGGTGCACATTGCTTCCGTAAATATAACTCTTTTCTTTCAATTTTATTGCCACGCCGTCGATTTTAGAACTGCTGGCCCATGACGAAGTGGAACTGGCTGCCGCTCTTGGTCGAGGAGTTCGCCGGAGCGTCGAATCCGTAACCCCAGTCGATTCCGAGCATGCCGACCACGGGCAGGTAGAGTCGGACGCCGAAACCGGCCGCACGCTTGATCTTGAACGGCGAGAAGGTCTTCCACGAGTCGAAAGCGTTACCGCCTTCGAGGAATCCGAGCACGTAGATCTGCGACGAGGGCTTCAGAATGACCGGGTAGCGCAGCTCGGCCGTATATTTGTTGTAGCCGCGCGAATAGTAGTTCGAGGGGTCGAGCGCTCCGTCCTCGTAACCGCGCATGGCGATGATGTCGATACCGTAGATGTTGTATCCCGACATGCCGTCGCCACCGACCTCATATCGGTTGAACGGCGATACCTTGTTCTTGTTGTAGCTTCCGAGGTAACCCATTTCGGCCTTGAGCATCAGCACGAGGTTCGAGTTCTGCGAGAGGGCCTGGAACCACTGGGCCTTGAACTGCCACTTGTGGAACTCGATCCAGCGGTAGCGGTCCTGGTCACTCATGTTCGGGTCGTTGTAGTCCTTGCCGTCCCAGAGCGAGTAGGGGAGCGTGGCCTGCACCGAGGCGGTGAACTCCGAACCGCGGCGCGGGTAGATCGGCTGATCGACCGAGTTGCGCGACAGGACGAGTTTGAGCGACAACAGATTCGAATTGCCGTTCTCCACGACGAATCCCGTCCAGTTCTTCAGCGAGTAGCGTTCGTAGCTGGCCTCGGCGTAGAAGGTGAAGTAGGGGTCGGGCCACGTCAGGCGCTTGCCCAGTCCGGCGGCGACACCATAGGTGCGGAAATAGCGCGAGGCGTTCTGCCAGACGTAGTAGGCGTCATTCTGTTCGGAGATGTGTCCCGAGATGGTGAACGAGTTGGGTTTCTTGCCGCCCAGCCACGGGTCGGTGAAACTCAGGGCCAGAGCCTTGTAGTAGGTTCCGTTGGTCTGTGCCGAGATCGAGAGACGCTGGTTCTGTCCCATCGGGTAGGGGCGCCAGGCTCCCTTCTTGAAGAAGTTCTTGACCGAAAGGTTGTTCAGCGTGATGCCGACCGATCCCACGAAGGTGCCCGAACCCCAACCTCCGGCGATGTTGAACTGGTCGGAGGCCTGCTCCTCGAGCGGCCAGTTGATGTCCACCAGCTCGTTCGATACGGGTTTGATGTCGGGCATGATGGCCTCGGGGTTGAAGTGTCCCATCGAGCCGAGCGTACGGATCGTCTGCATGAGCAGCGAACGGTCGTACAGCTCACCCGGGCGGACATACAGCTCGCGGCGGATCACCTCGTCATCGACTCTCTGGTTGCCCGTGATGCCCACCTCATTGACCGTAAACTGTTTGCCCTCGAAAATCTTGACCTCGATATCGATCGAGTCGGGGCCGATGATCGTCTCGGCAGGCTCGACCTGCGACATGAGGTAGCCGTTGTTCTGGTAGAGCGACTTGATCTGGTTCATGTCCTCGGGGTTCTCCTCCTTGCCGATACCCAGACGCTTGTGCATCGTCTTCTTGTCGTAGATGTCTCCCTTCTGGACACCGAACATCTGTTGCAGCGCCTCGGTCTCGTAGATCGAGTTGCCGACCCACGTGACGTTGCGGATGTAGTACTTGTTGCCCTCGGACACCTCGATGTCGATGCCGAGCCGTTTTTCGTTGATCGGGTAGATCGAGTCGCGGACGATCGTGGCGTTGCGGTAGCCGCGCGAGTTGTAGAAGTCGATGAGCAGCTCCTTGTCGTTCACGAACTCCTCCTCGTTGAGCTTGGAGCTCTTGAAGAAGTTGATCGACTTCTGGTGCGTCTTCTTGAAGGTGCGGCGCAGGCGCTTGTCCTTGAACTGCGTATTGCCCTTGAAGTCGATCCGGCCGATCTTCACCTTGTCCTTGCGGTCGATCAGAAAGGTTACCGTCACGGCCTGGCCCGGGCGCAGCGTGTCGTTGTCGATGCGTACATCCACCTCGGCGTTGCGGAAACCCTTGTCGGCCCAGTATTTCTGGATGAGGCGCTTGTTCTTGTCGAGCACGTAGTCCGAGAGCTCGCTGCCCCGCTTGAGCTTGAGCTTTTCGAGCAGGTCCTTCTTCTTGCCCTTCGTGATGCCCTCGAATTCCCAGTTGTAGACCCTTGGCCGCTCCTTGAGGAATACTTCCAGGTCGAGGCTGTCGCCCTCGATGTCGGCACCGATCTTGACGTCGGCGAAGAAACGCTGGCTCCAGAGACGCGAGATGGCGTTCGAGATGAAGTTGCTCGGCAGATAGATCGAGTCGCCGGCGATGAGTCCGGCCGACGATTTGAGCATCTCGTGGTTGAGGTACTTCACTCCGTGGATGTTCACATTGCGGATGTAATAGAGCTTGGGGGTTCCGTCGGTTTTGAACATCGGGGCGTCTTCGGGGAAAGCCGGGGATTCGACGGCAGTCGAGTCCTGCGGCTCTCGGGGCTCCTGCGGCGCCTGGGCGAATATATTCGAGCAGCTCAGCACGAGGGCCGCGGCTGCGAGGAATAGCTTACCGGAATAGTTCATCTATCTAAATCTAAGTCAAAACTTCATTTATTTAACCAGCCCGAAACGCCTGTCGCGCCGGGCATATTCCTCCATTGCACGGTCGAAATCCGCCTCCGTGAAGTCGGGCCACAGCACCTCGGGAAACCACAACTCGGCGTAGGAGGCCTGCCAGAGCAGGAAGTTGCTCAACCGCTGCTCGCCGCTGGTGCGTACGATGAGGTCGGGGTCGGGGTAGGCCGCCGTGTCGAGGGCTCCGGCGATGGTCTGCTCGGTGATCGCGTCTGCCTGCAGACGCCCCTCGGCCGCCTCGCGGGCAAGATGCTGCACGGCCCGGGTGATCTCGCTGCGCGACGAGTAGTTGAGCGCCAGAATCAGCGTCAGCCGCTCTCCTTCGGCCGTTTCGCGTTCGGCTTCGGCGAGGTAGCGGCGGACCTTGTCCGAAAAACGGCTCCGGTCGCCGATCATGGCGATGCGCACTCCCTGCCGCTTGAGCTCGGGCGTTTCGCTTGCGACGCTGCGGCAGAAGAGCTCCATCAGGGCGTCTACTTCGGCTGCGGGACGGCCCCAGTTCTCGGTCGAGAAGGCATAGAGTGTCAGGTACTTCACGCCCCAGCGCACGGCGGCACGCAACGAAGCGCGCACGGGCTCGACACCCGCGGCGTGACCTTCGTAACGCTCCTTGCCGTGCAACCCGGCCCACCGGCCGTTGCCGTCCATGATGATGGCGACGTGTTGCGGTATGCGTTTCGGCTCGCTCATATTAGGGCACAAATATATGAATATAAATTGAAAAATCCGTCACTTTCCCTTATTTTCACGCTCTCGTTCCGCGGTTGCGGCAGTACTTCGGTCGCTACTACGCGCACGGTTTCCCGGCGGCCGAAGGAACCGGGTGCTGCGGTCGCGTTTCCGACAGCGTGTCAGCTGCGGATATCGATTCCCCACATCATCTTATCCCGTAACGTGTCGTAGAACGATATATTGTGCGGAACAGCCAGAAAAATCCGCTCTTCGGCGCGTCGGACGGTGAAGTCGCCGGGCTGTGAAATAGGATAGGTCCGGTTGTCGAGCGTGACGAACGCCCCGGAGTGGCGGATTCGGATGCGGAGCGAGATGATGCTGTCGTCGGGGATCACCACGGGGCGCATGGTGAGGTTGTGCGGGGCGAGCGGGGTGATCGTCAGACAGCGGCATGCCGGGACGACGACCGGGCCGCCGGCGCTGAGCGAATAGGCCGTCGATCCGGTGGGGGTCGAGACGATGACGCCGTCGCCGTGGTATGTGGCGACCATCTGGTTGTCCACGTAGGTCTCCACGGCAATCATTCCGGCTCCGTGGCGCTGTACGGTGAATTCGTTGAGCGCCAGGTGCGAGTCGGGTTGTTCGGCGAAGTCGCCCGTGACGGAGAGCAGCGAGCGGGCTTCGGTGGCGAACTCCCCGGCCGCGATCCGGCGGAACAGTTCGTCGAGTCCGGCATTCGGGGCGCTGGTGAGGAACCCGAGGTGGCCGGCGTTGATACCCAGGACGGGAACCG
>ENA-OZRB01000472-OZRB01000472.1-human-gut-metagenome-genome-assembly--contig:-NODE-472-length-11048-cov-7.649140_pt1 | contig 11048 bp, 5 predicted proteins | sample MGYA00243782_ERZ653934 | MGnify/ENA primary metagenome ERZ653934 (study PRJEB26926, sample SAMN06164535) | human gut metagenome | biome: ENVO:00009003; feature: ENVO:2100002; material: ENVO:00002003...
AGATCTACACTTCTAGCTTCGTCGGCAGCGTCAGATGTGTATAAGAGACAGATATTGTATTAAATTACAGCTTCATGATAATATGAGGCTGTAATTTTTTGTGCTTATATATTCGGCATAAATGTGCTGAATATGTATGGGAGAAAAAGGGAGGTTACATATGAAATTGAAGGGGATAATGGCTGCGGCTGTAACTGTAGCCATGGTGTCGTCGTGCATTCATATACCGATGACGACTGCACAGGCACAGACTTTACTGTCAAATATGACAGCGTATGCCGTACAGATGAATGAAGCTGAGATATCAGCAGCTACAGAGGATATTTCAGAGCTTGAGGGTGACTATGGGGTTGTGACCATAGTTAATGGCAAGGAGAGTAAAATATCATTTGTCACGGATGAGACAGGATATTATGAGATAATATTGCAGGGAAGCCAGTCACGGCTGATGCTTCAGGAGACCTTGTATAACAGTAAGAGTAAGCGCCTTGCTACAGGTAAAAAGGATGGCAGTGGATGCTGCAGGCTGGTATACAAGTGCACTGCGGGGGAGAAATACATTCTTGGGTCTAAGTATGCCCGTTCTTATACAGTTTCCGAAAGTGCAAATATAAGCGTGAGAAAGCTTCCGGATGTGGCGGCAATAAAAATGGTGCCGGATAATACAACGATACTGGAGGGAACACCAGACTCCATAACATCGGCGTACGCAACGGTAACCTATTCCGGTGGAAAGGTGCGCAGTTCAGGTATCAGCGGCTCAGACTGTAAGATAGATGGAGTTACATACAGTCTGTGGGTGAAGGATTCCAAGGGAAGTTATTATTATGAGGGCGATGAAGGGGATATGGTATCGTATGCGGATGCGGAAAAACTTCCGGCCGGTACATATACTGTTCAGCTTACAGATAAAATGGATAGTGAGCCGAACCAGTCGACCAAGATATACGATTCGTACACTGCAAAGGTGCAGACTCCTGCTGAATATTTTGTAGGAAAAAGGAATATCAGTGAGACGGATACCTACGCATATGATACCAGGGTGGACGGTTACGAGTATTACAGATTTATACCATCTGCAACTGCTGACTTTGTGTTTGAAGTAGATAAATCATCAACTGCATTTATAGATGTATATGATTCGGACATGGCGGTGGTTGAGACCGATAATGACAGGTATTCATTTGTCAAGGGAAAGACCTATTATGTCAGACTTTCAGGAACAACGGATGATGACAATGAAACATTGAATGAGGTCAGGCTCAAGGCGAAGAAGTATGCGGCACCTTCAGGGGTGACATTGAAGCTGGCAAAGAGCGAATGGGCAGCCGGAACGCCGATAAGCTTCATGAATGGTGCGAGCAGTACAATAAAGTATAATGATAAGTCCACGGAAAGCATAGATCTGACAGGTGGAAGTGGATACAGTAATGGAAACAGATATACAGTATATTATTCGTCATCTGATGATAACTGGAAAGAGTACGAATATGAAAAAGGTGTAACTCTTTCAGAGGGCGAGTACAAAGTAGCTGTGGGATATGATGCGGCTGAGGAAGATCAGGAGCTGCTCGGCACGGCAGTGCTTAAGGTAGTGTCCATAGACAAGCTGAGCGCAGGACAGCTCTCCGAAGGTGACAATAATGTGAGTGTCGGAACGGATGAGTATGACAAGGCCTATTACAGTTTTGTCATGCCATTTGACGGAAGTGTGGTAATAGAAAGCGACAGTCCTTATTGTGTATATGAGTCCGGTGATGAGGGCCCGGTAGAGGTTACAGGAAAACTTACTGGAGACAGCACTTATTACGTAGGCCTGTATAATGAGTTATCTACTTCCAAGACAAATGTGAGACTGAGCTTTATTCCGAAAGTGACAGATATGATTGCTGTTCCCGAGAACACGGATTTCATCAGAATGGGCAGCTACGATAAGGATATCAGCAGTTATGTAGATGGAACCAGAGTAAAGATCTCGTATGCTGACGGAAAAACAGAGGAGCTGGTGTTTGACGATTCGGACAGTGTGGAAACCTCCAGAGGAGACGAGGTATTTGCAGAGATAGTTACAGATATGGAAAATGAGTGCCCTGTCGGAGCGGCACAGATTAGGATATACACACTGTATAGTGAGGACTCTTATGCATATGACATAGAGATAAAGGATATAGAGGATGTTGCTGCCGGAAGTCTTGCGGAGGGCTCTAATCAGGTAAGCATGTCGGAGAATGGCAGTGCATACTATACGTTTAAGCCTTCGATATCTGCCAGGTATACATTTGCCCCAGTGGGCGGTATGGAGATCTACAGCAAGATCGACGCTGACGATGAGACAATGTATGATCTGAAGAAACTTAGTGTATCGGATGGCGAGGCTGCACTTGAGAGCGGCAATACATACTATATCTGTCTCGATGGCGGAGTAGAGGACAAGTGGGGAGATACGCAGACCAGTTGGAGCATGAATGTGACAAGGGGAGAAACTTTGTCAAATTCAAAGATCAGTTCATGGAAGCTGAGAGATAACAGAACCTATGAATTCCTTCCAGATATGAAATTATCAGGTATCAAAAACCTTCTGGATAGAGAGACTCTACAGTTTGTATATGATGATGGCAGTGTAAAAGAGGCCAGTGTCGGTGACAGCGAGGATAATGAGCTGATCACGAGTACATGGTACAGATATAACGAGAAAACTGGAAAGTATGTCGAGATCGCAGGCTTTGGCAGCAGGGTTGATACTGGCAGATACATGGTTGAACTTGCAATCGCTGGTGCGGATGGCATGGATACGGTTGAGATACCATTTGCAGTGAAGACTGCACAGAGCATGAGCCTTGGAACATGGGACGGCTCAAAGACGCTGGATATTTCCGGCGACAGATATATGTATGTATATAAGGTAAGTGCCCAGGCGGGTTCGTATGTGGTATCCGCTGATGAGAAGATCGATGGCATCAGGATTTTAGATGCAAATGGAACAGAGATAACGACTAACAACGTGGCTTATTCATCTGATGGATTTGGCAGTGCGGGATTTGACACAGCAGGCGGGGATCTGTATGTATGTGTGTATCCGGGAAAAAATGTAAATAAATGCGGCGTGACAATGAAGGAGATCGTCAAGGCTGTAAGTGTAAGCACAACCGTTTCTAAGACTGAATATCTGAGGGAATTTGATGAGATCAAGGGCAGCATAAAAACCGTTGTCACATATTCTGATGGAAGTACCAGAACATCTGGCGCGGATGACGATGATATAAGCTTTACGATCAAGAAAAACGGCAGGGTGAGCAGCTATTTAAGCATCGACACGATAACAGAACAGACCGGATTATATGAGATAATACCTTCCATATGGGGAATGGCTGACGATTGTGAAGTTCAGGGAGCATCATTTGACGTCGTAGATCTGAATGTGGATGAGCTGGAGTACCTGATATCAGGTGAGCCTGCGGTGCTTTCAGGTGTTGAGAACACTGGGGATGTAAAGCTGTACAGATTTGATATTGCGTCAGATGGAGTGGTATCCCTTCAGAGACAGGGCTTTGAGCTTAAGGGTATATATACCATTGAGGATGATGGCAGCTTTTCAGATACATATAGCAGTGGAGATGCTTTCTCTCTGAAAAAGGGAAGCTATATTATAGCACTCTATGCGAGAGAGAAAGATGATCAGATAACATTTACATATCACGATTCGTATGTGACAGGTAATGGAAAAATAACACCGGGTCAGAAGACAACAGCGGATATAAGCTATGACGGAGAGAGCATAGAGTATGAATTTATCCCAACGGAGACCGGAGAGTACAGATTTACGGTGGACTGCGGAGATAATACAGTATACACCAGAATCTATGCTGATGGGGTTCTGGAAAAGACATACTCAAGGAACGGCGGACAACTCATTATAGACAGGACATTTGAGGCGAACCGCAGTTATACATTCAGGATCAGCCTTGCGTCGCAGCAGACAGGAAGCGTGACGATCACTCCTGAGAAGGTGGAGGCAGAGGTAGAGAACGAGTACGATATCTCCGCTGTGAGCATATCAGGATGCAAGGTGAAGAAGACGGAGGACGGATACAGTGTAACCGGAGATATAAAGATAACATATGCAAATAATGAGAGTCAGAAGACACCATTTATCAGCGGAAGATGGACAGATGCATATGGAAATACCCTTCAGGGAATCATGTCTGTTGTGGAAAATGACACATACACAGATGTGACCCTGGATCTCAGATATAAGAATACGGGTTCATCAGAGTGGATATATGCTGAGTCAAAGACCCAGAAGTTTGGGGCTGGAGATGACGAGGGATGGATCATAACCAAGACTCCGACATGTACTGAGAACGGAGAGAAGACAAGGTACATTGAGGATGAGGATATATATGAGACCGAGGTGATCCCTGCTACAGGACACAGCTTCACAAAGTATGAGTCAGATGGAAATGCCACATGTTCGCAGAAGGGAACCAAGACGGCAAAGTGTGACAATAACTGCGGAGAAAAGGATACTATCATAGACGATGAGACCACAGTTCCTCACGATTATCAGACGGTGTGGACGGTTAAGAAAAAGGCATCACAGACCCGTGACGGATATAAGGTGCATTTGTGCAAAAACTGCAAGTCAGCCAGCAAGGAAACTCAGAGTATATACAGGATAAAGAGTATCAGGCTTGCATACAGCGCTGTTGAGTATGATGGTACAGCTAAGAAGCCTGCGGTAGAGGTCAAAGACTCAAAGGGCAGAAAGGTTGCCGCAGGAAATTACAGCGTTTCATATTCAAATAACAAGAATATCGGCAAGGCCAAAGTTGTCATCAAATTCAAGGGTGACTATGAAGGGGAGAAGACACTCACATTTGACATCAAAATGGGTGTGAGAAAAGTTGAGTCCATTGACAACACAGCAAATGGAATAAAGTTGAGCTGGAAGAAGTATAAAGCGGCATCGGGATATGTTGTTTACAGAGGAGTAAATGGAAAAGCATATACGATAGTAGGTGTTGTTCAGAATCCGGAGACAACATCGTTCGTGGACGTCACAGCTAAAAATGTGGGTGTAAAGTATACATATAAGATAAGAACTTATAAGACATTTGGCGATGTGACATACAATTCGGCATTTGGCGGCGAGAAGACAGGAAGTTATGTACCTGCCGTGAAGCTGAAGAAATTCACAAGTGCATCTGCCGGAACAGCCAAGGTTACATATAATAAGGCAGCCAAGGCCACCGGATATCAGATACAGTATGCAGACAATGCATCGTTTAAATCTGCAAAGACGGCCAATGTAAACGGAGGTTCAGTTACAAGTAAGACCATCAAACGACTTACTAAGGGCAAGAGATATTATGTCAGAGTCCGAAGCTTTAAGAAGATTGATGGTAAGGTTTACTATTCCGCATGGAGTGGAAAGAAATCGGTTGTAATAAAGAAGAGATAATATCAAAAGAAATAGAAGAATCCGCCATGGATACAATCTGTATCCGTGGCGGATTGTTTTTTATTCTGTGTGTTTATCATCATAACGCCTTTTATTACATAATAGCGAAAGAAAACAGGTAATAAAGTGTAAAAATTGAGGTAATGTGATGTTTTTGGTTGGACATGGCAGACATAAAATGCTACCATGATTCTATGGGAACATTATTGTTCCAGAGCAGCAAAAGGGATGAGCAGAATAAGGAGAGAAAGATGGACGAGAATAACGTAAATGGATTTAATGATATGGACGACGATGAGGACGAGGGAACTACTGTCCTCACGACTCCGGGAGTGAGCGCATTTTCTCCGGTGCAGAACAGTGCACAAGGGCAGCCGAACCCGGGTCAGCCACAGCAGAATCAGCAGCCGGGTGGATTTGGACAGCCGATGGGCGGACAGTATGGAGGATTTGGACAGCCACAGTATGGTCAGCCGCAGTACGGTCAGGGTCAGCAGTTTAGTGGAAATGTCCAGTCGACAGGTGGACAGTATGGAGGATTTGGACAGCCACAGTATGGTCAGCCGCAGTACGGTCAGGGTCAGCAGTTTGGTGGAAATGTCCAGTCGACAGGTGGACAGTATGGCGGATTTGGTCAGCCACAGTATGGTCAGCCACAGTACAGCCAGCAGCCGGGCATGACTCCGGGTGTTATGGAGCCGGGTAAAAAGGTGAACAAGAAGCTTATAGCAATAATAGGAGGAATCGCAGCGGCAGTCCTGATCGCGATAATAGTCGTTGTTCTGATCCTGGCGGGTGGTTCCGGTGAGAGAAGTGCCAAGAAGGTCGGAGACAAGCTGGTGACAGCCTATGAAAAAGGCGATGCCGATGCCATGGTTGATCTGATGGACAAGGAATATTACAAGCTGTATAACAGGATAAGAAGCTATACAGGCAGTGATGACTATGTCAAGGATACATTCAACGAGCAGGTCAGCGACATGGTAGATGAGGTAGGCAAGGTCAAGAGTATCAAGGTCGAGGACCGATCAGAGAAGGAATATGACGAGGATAAGCTTAAGGATGTAAATGATACATTTGACATGCTGGATGTCGACATGACGGTTGACAAGTGCTACGAGGTGGACCTTGATGTCAAGATAAAAGGATCTACTGACGAATCAGATGGCGAGATCATATACACAGTTATAAAGACTGGCGGTAAGTGGTATCTTGTAGACTATGATCTCTACGTATATTAGAAAATAAATCTCATGGATTGAGGATTGATTTCTCAGTTCATGAGATTTTTGTATATATTAGATACATACGAACGTGTTTTGTAGTAAATATGTATAAAAAACAAATTGTATTTGTATATGCATGGTGATAATATAAAAAACGTAAGAAATTTTTATATGTATCTTAATAATGGAGCTGGTGGATATATCGTATACAGAAAGGCTGGAAAGGGAAAGTACAGCAAGCTGGCCAATATAAACAAAAACACAATACTGAGCTATACAGATAAGTCAGCTAAAATGGAACGGTATACACATATAAGATTGTTGCGTGCAAGACGGCAGGCAAGACAAGTTACAATGCGGCTGACAGCAATCAGAAAACCATTATGAGAATCACTTCGTCAAAGGTTACCAAGACCACGAACAAGGCAGGAAAGAAGATGACTGTTAAGTGGTCGGTAAATTCCAAGGTAGGAGGATATCAGATACAGTATTCTGTAAAGAGCAATTTTGCCAAGGCAAAGACTGTAAAAGTGACCGGAGCTAAAAAGTCAAATGTCACAATAGCAAAATTGGCTAAGAAGAAATATTATGTGAGAGTCAGAAGCTTCAAGAAGGTAGGAAAAACAACTTACTATTCTGCATGGAGCACAACAAAGAATGTGGTTATAAAGAAGTAGAATAGTAAATTATTTGCGCATATTGCGATTGACAAACCACAAATACTTGCTATACTAATGAATGGATAGGTTCAGAAATGGCTTATACAGGCGGGTTTCTGGATCATATAAGTTAAAAACGATGACAGAGACAGTACGGAGTCTGCGAGATCAGCAGCGAGCCGGGGGCGGTGCGAGCCCGGTGACAGTAGAGACTTTCGGAATATCACTCTGGAGTTGCAGACCAAAAGAGATTTGCTCAAGTAGGCTCTGACGTATTTCCTGCGTTAAGGGGAGCGCATATGTTAGTATGTAAGTAATAGGTGGTATAACGAACTCAAAGCCCTTCGTCCTGATTACGACGAAGGGCTTTTTTATATTTATCACAGAAAGGAAAGACGACATGTACGACAAGGTTTCGACTAAACTGGAATTCGTAAACAGAGAGCAGAAGGTATTGGACTTCTGGAAAGAAAATCAGGTATTTGAGAAGAGTGTTGAAGAGACAAAGGATCTGCCAACATACACATTCTATGATGGCCCTCCAACAGCAAATGGTAAGCCACATATCGGACACGTTCTCACACGTGTAATCAAGGATATGATCCCTAGATATCAGACAATGAAGGGACATAACGTAGTCAGAAAGGCCGGATGGGATACACACGGTCTGCCTGTTGAGCTCGAGGTTGAGAAGCTCTTGGGAATCGACGGCAAGGAGCAGATAGAGGAGTACGGACTGGAGCCATTTATCCAGAAATGTAAGGAGTCCGTATGGAAATATAAAGGCATGTGGGAAGAGTTCTCAGGCAAGGTTGGTTTCTGGGCTGATATGGACAACCCATATGTAACATACCATGATGACTTCATCGAGTCAGAGTGGTGGGCACTGAAGAAGATCTGGGATCAGGGACTTCTGTACAAAGGCTTCAAGATCGTGCCTTACTGCCCAAGATGTGGTACACCTCTTTCAAGCCATGAGGTTGCACAGGGATACAAGACAGTCAAGGAGCGTTCAGCAGTAGTAAGATTCAAGGTTATCGGAGAGGACGCATATTTCCTCGCATGGACAACAACACCTTGGACACTTCCTTCAAACGTAGCACTCTGTGTAAATCCAGATGAGACATACGTGAAGGTTAAGGCAGCAGACGGCTACACATATTATCTTGCACAGGCGCTTGCAGACAAGGTTCTCGGCGGTCTTGCAAAGGAAGCAGCAGACGATCAGGCAGCAGTTCCTGCATACGAGGTTCTTGAGACATATGTCGGTAAGGATCTTGAGTACAAGGAGTATGAGCCACTCTATGAGTGCGTAAAGCCTGTATGTGAGAAGCAGCACAAGAAGGGCCACTTCATCACATGTGACACTTATGTAACTATGACAGATGGTACAGGTATCGTTCATATCGCACCTGCATTTGGTGAGGACGATGCAAATGTTGGAAGAAACTACGATCTTCCATTTGTACAGTTTGTAGATGGCAAGGGTGACCTCACTGAGGAGACTCCATTTGCCGGAATGTTCGTAAAGGATGCAGACCCTGAGGTACTCAAGGATCTGGACGCAAGAGGACTTCTCTTCGATGCGCCTAAGTTCGAGCATGAGTATCCACACTGCTGGAGATGTGACACACCACTTATCTATTACGCAAGAGATACATGGTTCATCAAGATGACAGCAGTCAGAGACAAGCTGGTTAAGAATAATGACACTGTAAACTGGATCCCGGAGAGCATCGGTAAGGGACGTTTTGGCGACTGGCTGAAGAATGTTCAGGACTGGGGACTTTCAAGAAATCGTTACTGGGGTACTCCGCTGAACATCTGGGAGTGTGAGTGCGGCTGCAGACATGCCATCGGATCAAAGGAAGAGCTCCGCTCAATGAGTGACAACTGCCCTGAGGACATCGAGCTTCACCGTCCGTTCATCGACGCTGTAACTATCAAGTGTCCTGAGTGTGGCAAGCAGATGCACAGAGTCACAGAGGTTATCGACTGCTGGTTCGATTCAGGATCAATGCCATTTGCACAGTGGCACTATCCATTTGAGAATCAGGATATATTTGAGAAGCACTTCCCTGCTGATTTCATCAGTGAGGCTGTTGACCAGACAAGAGGATGGTTCTACTCACTTATGGCGATCTCAACGCTGCTGTTCGACAAGGCTCCGTTTAAGAACGTAATCGTTCTCGGACATGTCCAGGATAAGGACGGACAGAAGATGAGTAAGTCCAAGGGAAATGCTGTAGATCCTATGGATGCTCTGAACAAGTACGGTGCAGATGCCATCAGATGGTACTTCTACAGCAATTCAGCACCATGGCTTCCTAACAGATTCCATGAGGATGCAGTTGTTGAGTGTCAGAGAAAGTTCATGGGTACACTGTGGAACACATATGCGTTCTATGTACTCTATGCAAATATAGACAACTTCAATCCACTTGAGCATGAGCTAGAGTACGACAAGCTGTCACTTATGGATAAGTGGCTTCTGTCCAAGCTGAACTCAACAGTCAAGGCAGTTGACGCAAACCTTGGCGCATACAAGATCCCTGAGACAACAAGAGTTCTCGAGGAGTTTGTGGATGACATGAGTAACTGGTATGTCCGTCGTGGCCGTGAGAGATACTGGGCAAAGGGCATGGAGCAGGACAAGGTAAATGCTTACATGACACTTTACACAGCGCTCGTTACTATAGCACAGACAGTAGCTCCTATGCTCCCATTCATGGCAGAGGATATTTACCAGAATCTGGTTAGAAATATAGACAAGGATGCACCTCTCTCAGTTCATCTGTGCTCATTCCCTGAGGTGGATGAGAAGATGATCGATCCAGAGCTCGAGGTAGCTATGGACGAGATCCTGAAGATCGTAGTTCTGGGACGTGCAGCAAGAAATACAGCAAATATCAAGAACAGACAGCCAATCGGCAAGATGTATGTCAAGGCTGACAAGAAGCTTTTCGGTGAGGAGAAGGCTATCATCGAGGATGAGCTGAACGTGAAGAACGTTGAGTTCGATGATGATGTAAGCGCTTACACAACATACAGCTTCAAGCCACAGCTTCGTACAGTCGGACCTAAGTACGGTAAGCACCTTGGTAAGATCAAGGAGCATCTGTCAGCACTGGATGGCAACGCAGCCATGGCAGAGCTCAAGGCAGAGGGCGCTCTGAAGTTTGAGGCAGACGGAGAGGAGATCGTACTCACTGAGGCTGATCTTCTGATCGACATGGCTCAGATGGACGGTTTCGTATCTGAGGCAGACGGCGGTGTGACAGTAGTTATCGACACAAATCTGTCAGAGGAGCTTCTTGAGGAAGGATTTGTCCGTGAGATAGTATCCAAGGTTCAGACTATGAGAAAAGAGGCTGGATTCGAGGTTATGGACAAGATCACTGTATACGCAGACGGAAGCCAGAAGGCAAATGACATCATCGCAGCAAATGCGGATGCCATCATCGGCGACGTTATGGCAACAGAGATCATTACCGGTTCAGTTGATGGTTACTCTAAGGAGTGGAACATCAACGGCGAGAAGGTAACTCTCGGAGTGAAGAAGAACGACTAAGGGATATAATATTAGGGCTTAAAACAGGCATTTTGGAAAAAATTATCCCTGATCAAGAGAATACGGCCCGAAAGGTACAAATCTTAAAGATTTTGTATCTTTCGGGCTATTTTTATGTGATTTAGGATAAT
>ENA-OZRB01000494-OZRB01000494.1-human-gut-metagenome-genome-assembly--contig:-NODE-494-length-10644-cov-4.321749_pt1 | contig 10644 bp, 6 predicted proteins | sample MGYA00243782_ERZ653934 | MGnify/ENA primary metagenome ERZ653934 (study PRJEB26926, sample SAMN06164535) | human gut metagenome | biome: ENVO:00009003; feature: ENVO:2100002; material: ENVO:00002003...
GACGGTGGTCGCCGGGGCGGAAAAACCGGCCGGCATGTAACGGCAGGCCGGAGCAAAATGCGTTTTCGATTTTAGAGGAACAGATTTGTGCTTAAACGAAGAGCGGCACGGATGGGTAGTATCGGAATACGTCCCATTCGTGCCCTGCGAGCGCAAGTGCGAAGATGCCCTATAAAATCAGAATAAATGGAAGGCGACCGTAAGCCCCGCCATCACGATCGCGACCATCGACATCAGTTTGATGAGAATGTTGAGCGACGGACCCGACGTATCCTTGAAGGGATCGCCGACCGTATCGCCCACGACCGTGGCCCGGTGGCAGTCGGAACCCTTGCCGCCGAAGTGCCCCTCCTCGACCATCTTCTTGGCGTTGTCCCAGGCGCCCCCGGCATTGGCCATGAAGACCGCCAGCACGAAGCCCGAACCGAGGCCGCCGACCAGCAGGCCCATGACGCCCGCCACGCCGAAGACGAGGCCGACAACCACCGGCACGATGATGGCCAGCAGACTCGGGAAGAGCATCTCACGCTGCGCCCCGCGCGTCGAGATGGCCACGCAGCGCGCATAGTCGGGCGTACCCTCGCCCGTGAGGATTCCCTTGATCTCGCGGAACTGGCGCCGCACCTCCTGCACCATGCTCTCGGCCGCGCGCCCCACGGCGTTCATCGTCAGGCCGCAGAAGAGGAACGACATCATCGCGCCGATGAAGACACCGACGAGCACCGTGGGGTTCATCAGCGAGACGTTGTAGTAGGACATGAAGTCGAGGATCGAGGCCTGCTCGACCAGACACTTCGTCCCGTCGGTGAAGAGCAGTTCGGTAACGCCGTTGTGCAGCAGGCCGATGCGGATCTCCTCGACGTAGGAGGCCAGCAGCGCCAGCGCCGTGAGGGCTGCCGAACCGATGGCAAAGCCCTTGCCCGTGGCGGCCGTCGTGTTGCCCAGCGCGTCGAGGGCGTCGGTACGCTTGCGCACCTCGGGACCCAGGCCGCTCATCTCGGCGTTGCCGCCGGCGTTGTCGGCGATGGGCCCGTAGGCATCGGTGGCCAGCGTGATGCCCAGTGTCGAGAGCATGCCCACGGCGGCGATGCCGATGCCGTAGAGGCCCTGCGAGAGGTTCTGCGGCGTCATCATGTGGTGGATGTCGAAGCCGATGGCGCAAAGGTAGGCCAGGATGATGGCCACGCCGATCGTCACGACGGGGATGGCCGTGGAGATCATTCCCGAGCCGACGCCGGCGATGATGACCGTCGCGGGGCCGGTCTTCGAGCTGCCGGCGATCTTCTGCGTCGGACGGTAGGAGTGCGAGGTGTAGTACTCGGTGGCCTGTCCGATCACGACGCCGGCCACGAGGCCCGTGATGACCGAGAAGGAGAGCCCCACCCAGTTCTCGATGCCCAGCAGATAGAGGATGCCGAAGGTGGCCAGGGCGATCAGCAGCGAGCTGAAATTGACGCCCACGCCCAGCGAGCGGAGCAGCTCGCGCATCGTGGCCCCCTCCTTCGTGCGCACGAGGAAGATGCCGATGATCGAGAGCAGGATGCCCACGGCGGCGATCAGCATCGGGGCCAGCACGGCCTTGAGCTGCAGGGCCTCGCTGCCGGCCGAGGCGAAGGCTGCGGCGCCGAGCGCCGCGGTGGCCAGCACCGAACCGCAGTAGCTCTCGTAGAGGTCGGCGCCCATTCCGGCTACGTCACCTACATTGTCACCCACATTATCGGCAATGGTAGCAGGATTACGGGGATCGTCTTCCGGAATTCCGGCTTCCACTTTACCTACCAGGTCAGCACCCACATCGGCTGCCTTGGTATAGATTCCACCTCCTACACGGGCGAAAAGCGCTTGCGTGCTGGCTCCCATCCCAAAAGTAAGCATGGTAGTGGTGATGACACATAATTTGGCGGAAGGATTCAAGGTATCTGACGGAATACAATAATCCAATAATATATACCAGAAGGAAATATCGAGCAGACCTAATCCGACAACGACCAATCCCATAACAGCTCCGCTACGGAAAGCCACGCGCAGTCCTTTGTTCAGAGAGTGCTGGGCTGCATTGGCGGTACGTGCTGAAGCATAGGTGGCCGTTTTCATTCCCAAAAAACCGGAAAGTCCCGAGAAGAAACCGCCGGTAAGAAAAGCAATGGGCACCCACGGATTTTGTAAGTTGAAGCCGTATGCCATGATAGAAAACAGAATAACTAATCCCAGAAATACCAGCCCTACCACCTTGTATTGTTGTTTCAGATAGGACATGGCGCCCTGGCGCACATAAGAAGCGATTTTTTCCATTGTCGGAGTTCCTTCGCTTTCAAGCATCATTTGTTTGTAGAAATACCATGCGAGTGCCAATGCCAAGAGGGAGGCAATGGGCACAATCCAGAAGAGATACGTTTCCATACGCAGTATTGATTTAAAAGTTGGTTTTGCCCAAAGATAGAAAAAATAAATGATATTCAATAGGATAGGCAATATTTTTATCAATTAATATTTGCGGTACTTTTCTAATTAAGTTTAGGGGAAAATAAATATCAATATCTGTACCTTGGAACACATAGACCTGTTTCTGTGTTTCATCAAAACACGATGAAAGATAAATAAGACTTTAAAAAACGATTTCACCACAGATTGCACATGATCTGTGGTGAATTTGATACATTACCCTTTTATTTGCCATACAGCTTGTCTATCAAATCAGCGCGTCCTATTTTACGCAATTCGTTGATGATGGCACGCCGTTCTTCGGGTTTATACCAAAAAAAGAACATCCGTTGAGCCAGTTTCTCTTTTTGTGATTTGGCAGAGAAAACCGGTTGTAACGTATATGGATGATAACCTGTGTACCAGGCTTCAGTAGCTACAGTCATTGGGGTAGGGGTGAAATCCTGCACCTGTTCCAGATGGAAATCCAATTTCTTGGTGATCACTGCCAGTTCTGCCATATCTTCTTCCGTACATCCTGGATGGCTGCTTATAAAATAAGGTATAATCTGCTGTCGCATATTCAATTCCTTATTTATTTTGTCGAAAGTCTTTTTGAAGTCATAAAATTGCGAAAACGAAGGTTTCCTCATGATTTGCAGCACTGAGTCACTGGTGTGTTCCGGAGCCACTTTCAAACGCCCGCTGACATGATTGGCTATCAGTTCGCGGGTATATTCAGCCGTACTGCGGTTTACTGCCGGATCCTTACTCTGATATTGTAACAGGTCATAGCGTACACCGCTTCCGATAAAGCTTTTCTTGATACCGGGAAGTGCGTCTACCGAATGGTAAATATCCAATAAAGGACGGTGATCCGTGTTCAAATTGGGACATACTTTGGGATGGATACATGACGGGCGTTTGCAGCGGCGGCATATTTTCTCTTCTTTACCGCGCATAGCGTACATGTTGGCGCTAGGCCCTCCCAAGTCGCTCAGATAGCCTTTGAAGTCTGGCATTTCTGTTATGGCTTTCACCTCTTTCAAGATACTTTCCTTGCTTCGGCTTACAATGAATTTTCCCTGATGGGCGGAAATGGTACAGAAGGCACATCCTCCAAAACAACCACGGTGCAGATTAACTGAGAATTTAATCATATCAAACGCCGGGATACGTTTTCCCTTATACTTGGGATGAGGCATACGCGTATACGGCAAATCAAAAGAACGATCCAGCTCTCCTTGTGTCATTGGAGGATAAGGCGGATTGACTACTACCGTTTTGTTACCTACATCTTGCAAGATGCGGGAGGCTTCGTATTTATTGCTTTCCTCTTCAATGAAGCGGAAGTTTTCGGCTTGTTTCTTTTTATCTTTCAGGCATGTTTCATGAGAATGAAGCACGATATCGGGCTTTTCCTGAGTGTCATCAGACGGACACATGGGTTCTCCCTTACGGGTTATGTAGGCTGTTTGCAAAATATCATGTGGAATCGGAAGACTTTCTGCAGGAGCAGATTCATGGGGCTGTCCGATGGCATCCGCCAATGTCTTCATTCTCTTGCAAAGTTCCGTAATCGGCTTCTCGCCCATTCCATAGATCAATAAATCGGCTCCTGAATCTATCAGGATTGATTTACGCAGACAGTCTTGCCAATAGTCGTAATGACTGACACGACGCAAAGATGCTTCTATACCTCCCAAAATGACAGGTACATCGGGATAGATTTTTTTTAAAATCTGTGTATAAACGATGCTGGGGTATTCGGGACGCATGTCGTGGCGGCCGTCGGGAGTATAAGCATCCTCGCTGCGCAAACGCTTGTTGGCAGTGTATTTGTTTACCATGCTGTCCATGCATCCGGCGGACACACCGAAAAAGAGGCGTGGACGTCCCAGCTTCTTAAAGTCGCGCAGGTCGTCACGCCAGTTAGGTTGAGGCACAATAGCTACTTTTAAGCCTTGTGCCTCTAATAATCTTCCAATCACTGTCGGACCGAATGAAGGATGATCTACATAGGCGTCACCGCTGAACAAGATAACGTCCAGTTCTTTCCACCCACGCATTTCCACTTCTTTCTTGGTTGTCGGCAACCAGTCTGTAAGTTTGTATTCTTTCAATGATACGTATTGTTTTTTATTTTGCTACAGAGATAAGTTAGTTATATCTCTTCTTCATCCTTATTTTTCTCCTTCTCCCATTGGATATAAAGCAGAATAAGTTGATGAAGTCCGAAAGCTTTCATGTTATTATGATAAATTACATCAATGCAAAGGTCAAGCAGTTCTTTATTATTTCCTTCCTCACTGGTTATCAGTGAGCGGATATTCAGCTTCAGTTTGTCCAGTACCGACTCGTCCACGATACCGTTACTATCTATTAGATGCTGAAATAAAGCATATTTCTCAATAGTTTGCAGGTTCTCTTCTGAGATTTCCATGCTACGTGTGCCAGAGGCATTAGTCTGTATAGTGTACATAGTCGTTTAATTTTAATGGTTTATACGGACAAAGTTAGGCGTTTTTATGAAATAACCTCTTATTTGTTCTTTTATTTTCGTTTAAAAATATCACTTGCTGCCGAAGAAGCCCAGAATAGCACTCATTACCCGTGCTCTTTCCTTCACTCCTTGAATGCTTTCAAAAGGGAAGCCTAGAACGAAGGTACGATAAGTACCTTTGTAGGCAATGCCGGCACTGTAATTTCCCGGATTGTAAACGAAAGCAGAGTAAGCCGGAGCCACCGGAGTCAGACAGTCGGGAGCGGGTACGGCATAGGTTTGTTCATTGATGGTGCGGGGGATATTGAAACGGGTGCCGGCTCCGTATATTTCTCCCGAAGTGAAGTTGAGCATACTGCCTCCGAAACTATATTTTAATATGTTTTCGGTGAAGTTCAGTGCTGTGGGACTGTTCATGTTACTTCCTATATATGAACCGCTGAGTATCAGGTTGCCGCCTTTTTGGCAGTAGGAGGTGATCAGCTGCTGTAGGGTGTTGGAGAAGGGACGTCTGTCGGCTCCGAATATCAGGTCTGCAATGGGGTAATCTGCCAGCCGGACAAAACCATTTTCAACGGCTTCATCACTACACGACACAAAAGAGTACCCTCCGGTTGCCTGGATAGCTTTACCATGAATGAACGGATAGTCGAAAGTATTTCCGGCTATCAACCTTCCTTCCAGCTCGCTGCCGCTATACCCCAGCCCGTCTTTGGTTTCCCGCCCTATGCGGCTACGGTCGAAGCTTTGTTGCGTTCCGCAGAAGGCGGGCGTATTTATATAAGGTATCCCCGGATCCGTATTCAAATCAAAGCCTTGCAAGAAAGGAGATTCTACGGTAGCAGGTCCGCTCAGACGGTCGAATCCATTGACTATCAAGATTGTTCCTTTGCTTTTCTTTGCCTGATAGGCTGACAGGATTTCGGAAGGAAAACTTTCTCCACCCTTGTTGACTGCGGTAACTTTAAAACTATATACCAGTCCCGGTTCGGCTTCGAAGATATATTCAGTACCGCGTACTAACGTTCCATTATCAAATCCACCATGTCCCAGGCGGGTGTAGACGATGTATTGTTGTGCTTGGGCAGTCGGTTCCAACGGATCGTCTACCGCTTGCCAAGTTAGTCGGAAGGTGTTTTTTCTGCTTCCGGGATGAATGGCAAAATTACTTACCGGTAAAGGTTGGACTACATAATCCGTTCCATGCATGGTACTCAGATATTTTAGTACAGATTTGTAAACAGAACGCCCTACGGTAAACTTGAAACGCGGATCGTGTCCTAGTTTCAAATCGGCAAAGTTCTGATGGGAGAGGAGTTCCAGAATCATCGAGGGAACGGCAGGCAGACGAGTTTCGCTGTAATTGCGGTTCCACAGGCTGCGACGTTGCCACCGGATACCGAATTGGGCGGAGATATCCCGTTGCAGGCCGGTCAAGACCATATCTGCCAAATCACGGGAAGCATAACGGGAGATGCCGGCATTCAGTTCACCGTTATTATAATCGGTGGTATAAATACCCAGCGTGCCTACTAAATCATCTTCTTTGGAAAAACCTGCATCGCTGTGCACTCCCAAGGTCATTTCAAAAGGAACGCCCAATCCCTTCTCCTTTGGATTGTACACAGAATTTCCGCTGAGATAATTGATTATCCGGCTGCGGGCGTTTATATCGTCGGTATAGTCATTCTTACCTTCACTGGGACTGTAAACAGGATAGGGAAAGCCCGACCATTGTGCGGCGTAGCGTGCCCCTTCCAGGTAGCGGGGCAGGCCGCTGGTTTTTCCACCGCGCAATATGTTTCCCATTCCTCCGCCAAAACGGACAGCATCGGCGCATACCACTCCTTTTTGTCTACTCTCATTACTTAATACCACCATGCCGTAATCGTTGGTCCCTTTATCAAACTCGAAAGTGCCCAGATAAACCCAGGTGCCTCCCCCTATTTGTTGATTGACTAGAAATTCAGTGACACCCCCTTTATGGAAAACCAGATATTTGGCGTCACTCACACTTCCGGGTAAAGTCTGATAAGTCACATAGACGGCATATTTTCCTGTTTCGGGAATACGGGGAATCCATTGTGCAAAGGCTTTTTCCGGTTTTTTCTCGGTGGAGGCAAAGCGGGCTGTACCTTCTTCAAAAGGATTTTGTCCGTCCCTGTAAATCAACCGTTTTTGAGCGAATGCCGGGGTGGGGGCGGTTTTCCATTTACCTTTCCGGCTTTTTATCTCCTGATAGATGCAACCTTGGGGATGAATGTCATTATCCACAATCACTTCATTGCGCTGCCAGTCACGTTCACGGGGAGTATACACTATGGCTCCTGCATTTTCCAGCATGGGTATAATATAAGGTATGACGAATGATTGGGTGAACAAATCCTCTGTGGTACAGAACAAGCGTGGACGTTGCCATTCCCAACATCCTTTGTCATTCTTATAATATTTTCCGTGGCTTTGCCAAAGGGCGATGTGTCTGCCTTCCAATCCTTTGCTGGCAGTAAAGGGGCGGGAATTATTTTTTACCCATGGATTACCTTTATAATCTGTCCGTTGCCATAAGCGGCTTTTGTCCTGTTTCTTTCTCAGATAGTTGGGAACCAGGTCTTCGATGGATTTTCCATCGGCATAAATGGTTATATCGTAATAATTTACAGGGCCGGGTAAGCTTTGTTTGAGTAACCGGTAGATGGCTTCCGTGTTTTCGGGTGTGAACGGTTGGTAGCCGAAGCTGGAACTGGCATATACGTCCAGTTTCTTTTGGTTATGATTGACTTCATAACGGTCTAATTTGCACTTGCCTATGTTGGCGTAAGATGTTTCATATTGGGTGAAGAAATCTTTTAGACGTTGTTCCACATTAGCGTCTAACCCTTGTGCCAAAGTGTGCGATATTCCTACCATCACCAGCAGGAAGGACAAAAATATCTTTTTCATGTTGTTTTCTTCTTTATTTATGGTTGCGAAGTTAGGAATTTTTGTTAGTTTTGTCATTCTAACTAACCTATAATGAACCTAAATGAAACGAATTATCTTTAATTTCTGCTTCGTATGGCTCGCTGTTTCCGCTTTTGCCGGAAGTAAAGTAGTCGAAATGCGAAATTATGGTCTGGTACCGGACACACACGAGAATCTTTCAGCTAAATTGCAGAAGGCGTTACAAGACATCAAGACTCAAGTCGCTTCCGGCGATAAGGTCACCCTGCTTTTTGAATCCGGACGTTACGATTTCCACCCTGAAGGGGCGGCTGTCCGTGAGTATTATATTTCCAACCATGACCAGGATAATCCGAAAACGGTAGGTTTTCCTCTGGAGGATTGGAAGGGGCTGACCGTGGACGGACAAGGTGCCGATTTTATCTTTCATGGCCGTATGCTTCCACTTTCTCTGCTTCGTTCAGAGGATTGTACTTTACGTAATTTCAGCATAGATTTTGAAACTCCCCACATTACTCAGGTCAAGGTGTTGAAAAGTGGAGAGGAAGGAATTACTTTTGAACCTGCCGCATGGGTGAAATGCCGCATTAATGAGAAAGGCTTCTTTGAATCATACGGCGAAGGCTGGTCCAGTGCTCCCCAGGGAGGGATTGCTTTTGAAGAAAAGACAAAGCGTCTGGTATACCGCACTAGTGACTTATGGTGTCCTATGGAAGGGGTGAAAGAAGTTTCTCCACGTGTCTACCATGCTCCTCAGTGGAAAGACGCCCGGTTGATACCGGGGACAGTGGTTGCACTTCGTACTTATTATCGTCCTGCTCCGGGTATATTCTTGTCCGGTGACAAAAATACTTGTTTGCAGAATGTGAAAGTGCATTATGCAGAAGGCATGGGATTATTGGCTCAGTTATGTGAAAATATCACGTTGGATGAATTCAGCGTTTGTCTTCGTGGCGATAAGGATCCTCGTTATTTTACCACGCAGGCGGATGCTACTCATTTCTCCAGTTGCAGAGGCAAGATTGATTCCCGAAACGGGCTGTATGAAGGAATGATGGATGATGCGATTAATGTACACGGCACTTATTTGAAAATCAAGCAACGCCTTGATGACCATACAGTGATTGCTCAATACATGCATCCGCAAGCATACGGGTTCGAGTGGGGAGTGAACGGAGATGAGGTGCAATTTGTACGTTCCGTCACCATGGAACTGGCCGGTGGAAAAAACCGGGTGAAAGAAATCCTGCCTAACGATAAAGATACGGTGAAAGGTGCGAAAGAATACCGCATTATTTTTACGGAACCTTTGGATGCGGAGATTACGGATAAAGAAGGCTTTGGTATTGAAAACCTGTCTTGGTGTCCGGAAGTTTATTTTGCGGATAATGTCATTCGTAATAATCGCGCACGGGGTACTTTATTCAGCACTCCTTTGAAAACGGTAGTAGAGCGTAACCTGTTTGACCATACTTCGGGGACGGCTATTTTGCTTTGTGGTGATTGCAATGGTTGGTTTGAAACGGGAGCTTGCCGGAACGTGCTGATTCGTAACAATCGTTTTATCAATGCATTGACTAATATGTTCCAATTTACGGAAGCTGTTATCTCTATTTATCCTGAGATTCCCGATTTGGAGCATCAGAAGAAATATTTCCATGGTGGAAAAGGAGAAAAAGGAGTGGTGGTTGAAGACAACTATTTTGAAACCTTTGACCGCCCCGTTCTTTTTGCAAAATCCATTGACGGATTGGTCTTTAAAAACAATGTGATCCGCCAGAATACAGATTATCCGGCTTTCCATCATAATAAGACTCGTTTCCGCTTGCTTCACACCCGGAATGTGAAGATAGAGAAGAATAATTTTGAGGATGGGGATGAGAGCGTGGTAAGAGAATAGATACAATGACACTGATTATGCGGATTTTGTTTTAATCCGTATAATCAGTGTTCCCTTATTTAAAAAGAATTATAACAGACGGGGATTATTCTACTTTCCCGATGCTGAAATTTTCAGGATATTTGCCTTTGAAATTCTTGTAATACAACTTGATCTCACGCATATCCTTGTCCAAATCACCGCTGGGATGTATCACCTTTTCGGCTGTAATGCACTTTTTTGCGTAATCGATGGCTACCAGAATAATAGGCAGACCGGCCCCTTGTGCAATATAATAGAATCCTTTTTTCCAGTTGGGATTGGCTTTGCGTGTCCCTTCCGGAGTGATAGCCAGATGGAATTTTTGACTCGATTTGGCAATCTTGATCATCTGGTCCACCAATGAAGTCTTGCGGCTACGGTCTACGGGAATCCCTCCCATCCAGCGGAAAATAGGGCCTAGAGGCCAGAAGAACCAGTCCTTTTTCATCATAAAACCAGTTTCGTGGCCTATAGCTCCCATAAACAGTTTGCCTATGAATAAGTCCCAATTGGTGGTATGTGGGGCGGCACAGATAATATATTTATCATAATCGGGAGCAGACACCTTGGTCTTCCATCCCAACAGTTTGTAGTAGATAAAACTACAAATAGCTTTTTTCATTCCTTAAATCTTATGCTTTTGTAGCTTTAGCCAGTTCGTCTGCAACCACTTTGATTTCTTTGTTCAGATCTTCGTTCAATTTCTTGTAGAATCCTTTTACGTTACCCGGCTCGGTGTGGCTGATGCGTGTAATCAGTTTGATCACATTGTGTACAGAGTTGCAAACCACTTCACGGTTAACACCTTCCTGTCTCTTATACACATCTCCGAGCCCACGAGACATGCGCAGATCTCGTA
>ENA-OZRB01000534-OZRB01000534.1-human-gut-metagenome-genome-assembly--contig:-NODE-534-length-10177-cov-10.556412_pt1 | contig 10177 bp, 10 predicted proteins | sample MGYA00243782_ERZ653934 | MGnify/ENA primary metagenome ERZ653934 (study PRJEB26926, sample SAMN06164535) | human gut metagenome | biome: ENVO:00009003; feature: ENVO:2100002; material: ENVO:00002003...
CCGAACTGCGGTTATGACAGTTGTCGGCATAAGCTTTCTTACATACTGTTTCGCAAGGGGCGGCATAATATTCCTTACAGCCGTATTGCCCTTCGACGACCCCGGCCGGACATTTGCAGGATACGTATTTGCCTTCGCAGCTTTCTCCGGAGCCGATTTGCGGCGTTGGGCAGGAAATCAGCGTTTCGACGCATTTGCAGCTTTTGCCGTAAGCCGTGTTATATGGACAGGCTCCGTCAATTTCCTGTAAGGAGGAGCAGTTCAGTCTGACAAAACCTTCGTTTTTGCACTGTTGCTCCGTATCAATTTTGTAATCGCCGTTTCCGGAATCAAAACCCGCATCGCCGCAGTTGTCGGTGCCAAGAAAACACACGGAAGCCGTCTTGTAGGCATGAGCCATATCGGCAAAAGAGACGGGCTCTGGCCGGGGTGTGCGTGTGTGTGTTGCATAAATGCCTGAGGCAACTGCTGCGTCGGAAAGAGCAAGTGCCGTTCCCGACAGTAAAGAGATAAGTAAAACAGATTTCTTCATCATAGTATCACCTCACGACAGTTAAAACCAAAGCCCGTTAAACAGGTGAGGAAAATTTGCCCGAAAATATGGCAGAATGAGAGAAAAGATAATCCTGAATCGATTCTTCCGACACATATCCGCCGGCGATACTCCGCCACGGTTAAACATCCACACCTGTAAATTAGCATAAACTGATTCGGAGAAAGAGTCAACCATTAATGAGGCTGCAAATTTTTCTGTCAACCAATAATGGACGTATGTTTATTTTTGTCCCATCTAAAAAACATAAAAAAACACCCCGGAAATCCGGGGTGTTCAAAAAGATACGAACTTACTTCTTCAGCTGGGAAGCGACTTCGGCAGCGAAATCTTCATTGCGCTTTTCCAAACCTTCGCCCAGACGGAAGCAGACAAAAGCTTTCAGTTTAATGTCGGCACCCATTTCTTTGGCCGCGTCGGCAACAATCTGTTTAACCTTTTTGTCCGGATCCATAATGTAAGCCTGTTCTTCCAGAACGACTTCGTCAAAATATTTTTTGATACGACCTTCAACCATTTTTTCAATGATGTTTTCAGGCTTGCCGGAAGCTTTGGCCTGTTCGGAGAAAATGGCTTTCTCGTGATCGATCGAAGCCTGGTCGACGTCGGCAATTGTCAGAAACTGCGGATTCGAAGCGGCAACGTGCATGGCGATATGTTTGCCGAGTTCCTGCAGTTTGGCTTTGTCGCCGTTCGATTCGAGAGCGACCAGAACGCCGATTTTGCCCAGATTCGGTTTGCAGGCGTTGTGAACGTAAGAGGCGATAACGCCGTTGCTGACTTCCAGCATGGCGGCGCGGCGCAGGTTCATGTTTTCGCCGATTTTCGCAATCAGGTCGGTCAGGCGTTCTTCAAAGGATTTGTGAACTTTCGGGCACTGAAAAGTCTTCATGTCGCAGACTTCGCCGTTGTGCATCAAAGCAACCAGAGCGGCATCGGCAACATATTCCTGAAACATGTCGTTCTTGGCGACAAAGTCGGTTTCGGAGTTTACTTCGACAACGGCGCCTTTGTTGCCGTCAACGGCAACCGCAACCAGACCTTCGGCCGCAATGCGGCTGGCCTTTTTGGCAGCCGAAGCCAGGCCTTTTTTGCGCAGCCAGTCAACGGCGGCTTCCATGTCGCCGTTAGTTTCGGTCAGGGCTTTTTTGCAGTCCAGCATGCCGGCACTGGTGCTTTCTCTTAAATCTTTAACCATTTGGGCAGTAATTTCTGTCATTTGTTTTTTTCCTCATCACAATTTTTAAACCATTGCGGCGATATTCATTAAAAAACAAATATCGCCGCATAAAGTTTCAGACTTTATTTTGAAAGAATATTTTTCAATTATTCTTCAACGGCTTCAACTTCCTCTTTGGCTTTTTTGGAAGTTCTCTTTTTGGCCGGTTTGGCTTCTACGGCGTCAACGGCTTCTTCAACCTTAACGCCCTGAGCCGCAATTTCGGCCTGCATGCCGTCCAGAACGGCGCCGGAAACCAGTTCGCAGTAGAACTGAATGGCGCGAATAGCGTCGTCGTTGCCCGGAACCGGGAAGTCAACGTCGTTCGGGTTGGCGTTGGTATCGGTAATGCCGATAACCGGAATGCCCAGCTTTTTGGCTTCTTTAACGGCTAAGACTTCTTTCGGCGTATCAATGACGAACAGCAGATCCGGCTGACCGCCCATGTTCATGATGCCGCTGAGTTCGCTGGCCAGTTTTTCACGCTCTTTTTTCAGGTTCAGCATTTCTTTTTTGGTGTAACCCTCATAAGCGTTTTTTTCTTCCATTTCGTTCAGTTTGACCAAACGGGAAATTGATTTATATACGGTTTTCCAGTTGGTAAGCATACCGCCGAGCCAGCGATGGTTGACATAATACTGTCCGCATCTTTCGGCATTCTCTTTGACGATGTCCTGAGCCTGTCTTTTAGTGCCGACAAACAGAACCTTACCGCCCTGAGCGGCAATGTCGCGCGCGGCGACCAGAGCCGTATACAGCATCGGATAGGTTTTCTGCAGGTCGATGATGTGGATGTTGTCTTTCTTTCCATAGATGTACGGAGCCATTTGCGGGTTCCAGCGGCGTGCATGGTGACCGAAATGAACACCTGCTTCAACCATCTGGCGTAATGTAAATTGTGGAATTGCCATTATAAATGTCCTTATTTTTCCAGTTAAACCTCCGCAGATTCTAAAAACCGCTCTCGCGGCACCGGAGCGAAACGCGAACGCCGCATCCCGCCTTATCTGCGTGCGAAATTACAGAAAACATATGTTTTCCGAGCTTTCTTTTATACGCTATTTGTCTAAATATCAAGCTTTTTTTGCGTGCGGCGGCAAAATTTTTTCCGATGCCGGGAAACCGGTCTTTTTTTTGTTTATGAATCGACCTTAAAGCTTGCGTTTCTGCCGCTTTTGCGCTAATTTACGCCCATCGTAAAGGAAAATTTGAGGAAGAAATGTCGGATTTATTTGATAGCACGGCGCCGCAGCAGCAGTCCTATTCGGCGCAGGATATTCAGGTTTTGGAAGGTTTGGAGGCGGTCCGCGCCCGTCCGGGCATGTACATCGGCGGCACGGATGCTACGGCGCTGCACCATTTGGTTGCCGAAATTCTGGACAACTCGATGGACGAGGCAGTCGCCGGTTTTGCCAACCGTATCGAAGTCCGTATGAATGCCGACAGTTCCGTTACCGTTACCGACAACGGCCGCGGCATTCCGGTTGACCCGCACCCGAAATATCCGAACCTGTCGGCGCTTGAGGTTATTCTGACCATGTTGCATTCCGGCGGAAAGTTTGGCGGCGGTGCCTATAAGGTTTCCGGAGGTCTGCACGGCGTCGGCCTGTCGGTGGTCAATGCGCTTTCTTCATCGCTGGTCGTCGAAATTGCCCGTGACAAAAAACTTTATCGCCAGGCTTACGAAAAAGGCAAGCCGGTAACGCCGCTTGAGTTGGTCGGCAATGCGCCGAACCGCCGCGGCACTTCGGTTACCTTTCTGCCCGACCCCGAGATTTTTAACGGCAATTCAACCCTGAATCCGAACCGGGTTTACCGTATGGCGCGTTCCAAGGCCTTTTTGTTCAAAGGCATTCACATCAACTGGAAATGTGCGCCCGAAATTCTCAGCGAAGGCGACCAGACCCCGCAGGAGGCCGAACTGCATTATCCCAACGGTTTGCTCGATTTCTTAAATTATCAGGTCGGCGCTCGTCCGACCGTCAACCGCATGGCCTTTTCCGGAGATGCCGAACTGGCGAATGACGAGGGACGGGTCGAATGGTCGGTAACCTGGCCCGAAGATGAAAACGGTTTCTGCTATTCCTACTGCAATACGGTCATTACGCCCGACGGCGGCACGCACGAACTGGGTTTTCGCTCGGCATTGATTCGCAGTCTGAAAGAATACGGCGAAATGGCCAATATTAAAAAAGTGTCTCAGGTTACGGCCGAGGACTTTTTGAGCGATGCCTGCGTCATGCTGTCGGTTTTTATCCGCGATCCGCAGTTTCAGGGGCAGACCAAGGACAAGCTGACCTCGACCAAGGCGGTTCGTTTGGTGGAGCAGGCCGTCAAGGATTCGTTTGACCATTGGCTCAGCTCAGACAAGGAAAATGCCGCTGCGCTGATTGAATATGTGGTTGAGCGCGCCGAAAGCCGTAAAAAGAAAAAAGAAGAAAAAATTCAAAACCGCAAATCGCCGACCAAAAAACTGCGCCTGCCCGGTAAACTGGCCGACTGTTCGCAGGCCGCGGCCGAAAATACCGAAATCTTTATCGTCGAGGGCGATTCGGCGGGCGGTTCCGCCAAACAGGGACGCGATCGCATGACCCAGGCGATTTTGCCTTTGCGCGGCAAAATTTTAAACGTAGCCAGCGCTTCGCTTGACAAGATTACCCAGAATCAGGAAATCAAGGACATGATTGAGGCACTGGGTTGCGGCATCAAGGAAAACTACCGGGAAGAAAACCTGCGTTACGAAAAAATCATCATTATGACCGATGCGGATGTTGACGGTGCGCACATTGCTTCGTTGCTGATGACGTTCTTCTATCAGCAAATGCCGAAGCTGATTGAAAATGGACATTTGTATATCGCAACGCCGCCGCTGTATAAAATTGTTGTCGGCAACAAAAATTTCTATGCTCTGGACGATGATGATAAAGATGTAATCCTCAAAAGGGAAGTCAAGGGTAATCAAAAGGTCGAAATCAGCCGCTTTAAAGGCTTGGGCGAAATGAGCGCCCAACAGCTGAAAGAAACGACGATGGACAAGAAAAAGCGCCTGCTGCTGAAGGTCTTGATTCCTTCCTGCAACACAGAAGAGGGCAAAGAAGAAGCCTTTGAAACTCGCCGTCAGGTTGAACGCCTAATGGGTAAAAATCCGGAAATGCGCTTCAAATTTATCATTGAGCGTGCCAAGTTTGTTGATGATTTGGATATTTAACCGTGATTCGCCGAGCCGTTCCTGCCGATACGGATAAAATCATGTCGCTGTGGTTCAGGGAGAACGCGGCGGCGCATTCTTTCATTCCTCGGCGCTTCTGGGAAAATTGTGCGGAGATGGTCAGAACTGAACTGTTGCCTGCCGCTGAAACCTTTGTTTTCTGCGATAAGCGTCAGATTAAGGGATTTATCAGTCTGTTGAACGGGGATTATGTCGGCGCGCTTTTTGTCCGTGAAAATTGTCAGGGAAAAGGCATTGGCCTCAGATTGCTGGAATATGTCCGCCGGCGGCGGCCCCGTCTGAGTCTCCATGCCTATATCCGGAATGCGGGCGCGCTGTGTTTTTACCGTCGCTGCGGATTCAAGATTGTTGCAGAAAGCGTCAATGAACAAACCCAAGAACCGGAAGTCCTGCTGGTTTGGAGCCGGGGCTGCCTCAGCGGTTGCCGCAACCGTTTTCCGGGTGATTCGTAGAGGAGTCGTTATGCCGAAAATTTCAGTGATTACCGTTTGCTACAATGAACCGGAGGTCAAACGTACTTGCGACAGCATCTTAGAACAAACCTGTAAAAATTATGAATGGATTGTTATTGACGGCGGTTCCGCCGGAAAATGTATCGAAACGCTACGAGAGTTTGCTGATAAAATGACGCTTTTTGTTTCCGAAAAGGATAATGGAATTTATGACGCCATGAACAAGGGCATAGCAAGGGCGCGGGGAGAATATCTTATTTTTATGAATGCCGGCGACGTGTTTTTTCACCCGGAAATCCTTCGGCTGATTGAACCTTATCTGAATGGCGAAAATGAGATTGTTTACGGCGATACGCAGTATATTAACGAAGACGGTTCTTCCGAAATTGTTTCCTGTCCGGATTCGCTGTCGAAAGAGTTTTTTATCGGTAATACCATAAACCATCAGTCTGCCTTTATCCGGCGCAGCCTTTTTGCACGGTTCGGCAGTTATGATGAAAAATTTCCGATTTTTGCCGATGTGGAAAAATGGCTGGTTTATAAAGAAAACGGCTGCCGTTTCAAACATTTGCCCGTTATCGTGGCCGGATTCTATCGTACCGGCGTTTCCAGCCGTTATACCGAAAGCTATTATGCCGAACGGCACCGCATGTATGAAAAACATTTTGACGCCGATTTTCTGAAAAAATATTTATAATTCCCGGGCAAAAATATAAATGACTTCGGAAATGTCATGTCCCGAATATTCTTTGTTGCGATTCTGCTCGGGAAAATTTTTGCCGCCCATGCTTTCGTAAAATCGCGCGGCGGGAAGATTGCCCTTAAGCATATATAAATAATGTGGAGCATAATTAATCTGTGTCTGGTAAGCCGTAAGCAGCGCCCGCCCGATTCCCTGCCGCTGTCTGTCGCTTTTGACATAAAGCGCATAAATTTCATAAACGATTCCGATATCGTCGCGAGCCGGCCCTGCCCATAAGTAGCCGGAAACCTCGCCGTCGTCATAGACAAGAATGGTGTATTTGCCGTTATCTGTTCGCTGTTGCCAGTCGTCGATTCTCTTTTCATCGGCCTTGCGTGTATTTAAAACTTCTGCGGGCAGCAGATTTTTGTATGCGGTCTGCCAAACTGCTGCATTGATTTCCGCGATTTCCCGGGCATCATCAAAAGAAGCTTTTCTGACTACAGGCATCAACTTGTTCCTTTAAATATACCATTGTGATTTTAATTGTTGATGCTGTTTTCGTCAAAATAAAAAAGCAGGATAAACCTGCTTTTTGTCGTTAATGGTGGAGCTGAAGGGGATTGCAGAGCAAAAACAATTCAGAGAAATGTTTTTGCCGAAATCAGTAGCAGTTGTTAGCAAGCGATGAGCGACAGCGAAAAGAGCGCGCGTTACAACTGGCTTGACCGAAGCGCAGTTAGGGTGCGCTTTGATGCGCATCCTTACGGAGCAAGACCGAACCCCGGGTTCGATCCCCTAAAAAACGATTGGATAATAACAAAAAAGCAGGATAAACCTGCTTTTTTATCGTTAATGGTGGAGCTGAAGGGGATCGAACCCTCGACCTATTGATTGCGAACCAATCGCTCTCCCAACTGAGCTACAGCCCCATTTTTTATTCCGGCACGGAGAGCGATTTCCAATCGCCTTGCGTACCTATGCTTCGCCGCGGTTGCTGTCGCTGCCCTTGCTCAGACAAGGATATCAAGACATTGCAGATAAAAACGATTTATCGTTTTTACTTAGCCGCCCCAACTGAGCTACAGCCCCAAACGAAATTCTATAAATAAACCGGCTGGGCCGCCGGTTAGAAAAATGGTGGAGCTGAGGGGAATCGAACCCCTGACCTCTTGAATGCCATTCAAGCGCTCTCCCAACTGAGCTACAACCCCAAAAGTCAAACCGAATATATGCAAATAAAAACGGCTTGTCAATAATTTTTCTTATCAACGCATAAATTTATTTGCCTGTCGAAAACAAACTGCCGTCCGGACTTGATTTTTTTGTCGGCATCTCCATATTTCAATGGGCAGGAGGGAATAGATGGAATATTTATGGGTTTCTTTACGGTTGATTTATGCCTTTTTTCTGGTTCTGGTTTTTTTCCAGATATCAGGAAACAAAAGGCAGTTCAGCCAGATGACAACGTTTGACCTGATTAGCAATTTTATTCTCAGTGCTATTTTAAGCGGTTATATCATTAGCGGTAAAGCCGGTTGGAAAGGTTTTACCGTCGTTATAGCCGTTTATTTCTCTATCAATTACCTTATTAATCTGATAGGTCATACCAATTGGGGGAGGAGGCTGATTATCGGCACGCCGACGATTCTCATCGACAAAGGCAAAATTAATCGTCGTAATCTGCAGAAAATGAACATGAATATGACCGATTTTTTATCACTGCTCCGAACCAAGGATATTCATTCGCTGCAGGATGTTTCTTTGGCTCAGATTGAAATTGGCGGCAACCTGACCGTTTTGCGCAAGGGCGAAGAGGCTTTTTCCGTTTTGCTGATTGAAAATGGTATCATTAATCATGAAAACCTGCGGCAGATACAAAAAACCGAAAGCTGGCTGCGTCGGAAACTTAAGGAAATGAAAGTCAATAAGGCGGAAGAAGTCTTTTATGCGCAATGGCAGAAAGGAAAACTCTATGTCATAAAAAATTAAGGCCCCTGTCGGAGCCTTAAACTTATTATTCTGCCGCTTCCAGATATTGTTCTTCCTCTTTGGCAAAATCCATACCGTAAATGCAACAGTCATCTTTGCGGTCATAATATTCCTTTAAGACCGCTTCTCTTCTGAAGCCGCATTTCTCGTAGAATTTGCGGGTTGGATAATATTGGTCGGTATTGTCAGTTTTCACATACAGCTTCTGAGCATCGCGTTCCTTCAGAATTTCCGAAAGACGGCTGAACAGCTGGTGTCCGATACCGCAGCCGCGAAAGCTGTTTAATGTTGAAAGCCAGAAAATTTCAAACGTCCCTTCCCGGGCATCGGGAAGTTCGCCAAAACAGACATAAGCCACCGGTTCACCGCCGAATTCGGCAATGATATATTCATAACCGCAGTCTTTGTTATGCAGTGCCTTTTCGGCCAGCTTGCGGTTAAGTTCAACGTCGCTTTCGTCAAAAAATCCGGTAGATGCTGCAATTTTACAAATGGCATCGGGGTCGTTTTTAGTCAGGTATGTTCTGAAAGTAAGCATGGCTACACTCCTTTCAAAACATTGTTTCCCCCGCAGTCAGAGAAGTCCAGGTCGTTCAGACTGGCATAGTTGAAAAGAAAGAAAAACTTTTTTTGATAAAAATTCGGCCTGTGTACTTCCGAATTTTCATTCAGACTGCATGACGCTGCAGCAGGCGTTACAATACACATAAAAACTCCATAGTTGTTAATACGGCGTATGTTTTTTGCAAAACCATACACTTCTAATATGCACTATTTTTTTGATTTTGACAACACCTGATGACGGATAATTTTTTTTCATAAAAAACCCCGCTTAACGCGGGGTTCGTTTTTTTTGTCTTGTTTACTTGACGTAAATGTGAACTTCCGAAGAATTGGCCTCGGCACTGGTTCGCGCCGCAAGAGCAATGTTGTCGGCGCTTACGCCCATGTTAACCATATCCTGAAAGATTTTGGTCGCATTGTTTTTGGCGCTGCCGCTTGAAAGTTGCTTGCCGTTGGCCGGGCTGACGGCGACAACTTCAAACATAACGTTCGGTTTTTTATTTCTGGCACTGTTAACGGCTCTTTTCAGAGCTTCTTTGTACTGAACGTTTTCTTTGTTGAATTTGGCAACAAACAACGGTTTGCTGCTCATCTCTCCGGCGTTCATTTTAAAATTGCTGCCGCGGGGAGCGGGGGTTCCGACCAGCGGAACATTGTTTACGCCGTAACTGCCGACCTTGATGGCGCTGTTCAGGTCAATAATGTAATTTCTTGCCGTCTGAACATATTGCTGCTGACGCATAACGTCAGTATTGACCTCGTTCAGCAGACTGTTCATCAAAATAGCGGTCTGATTGGTTTCGTTCTCCAGAATTCTTAACTGGCGGTGATCTTCGTCAACCGCACCGGAAACGCCGTAAGCTGATTTGATGGAATCAAGCAGGTATGACGTCATTGCCGTATCCGAAGCGACGCGTGCGGCCAGCTGGGTCAGGGCGTCGGTATTGGCATTCATAATCTGAATATTGTTCTGGGCATTTTGCAACAGGGCGAACATGTTCGGGTTGCCCGGCGTTGTGCCAACCTGCAGTTTGGCCTCTATTGTGCCAACGGTTTTGTGATACTGCTGAGCGTTAGCGATAACCGAAGCTCTGATTTTCTGAAGTTCGGCGTTGTGCTGGCGAATGGCTACCTGCAACTGCGAAAGTTCATTGCGGAAAGAAACGACTTTCTGTCCGACAAAGGTACCGGTATTGCCGCCTTCGGAAACCTCTACCGGCTCAAAATTAGTCGAACCCAGCTCCGGCAGAGCATTGCCGTCGAGATCGACGATGTTCGTGCCGCGGGTTTTGATTTCTTCCTGAGAATCTGAGCCGACAAGAGACGGAAACAACGCGTCCTTGCTGAAAGAGCAGGCACTGATAACCAGCGACAGGGCTGATACCAACGACAATCTGAGAACTGTTTTTTTCATTGAATTAAGTACCTTTTTGAAAACCTGTTACATATCTGATTGCTTTTTACACTTTTATCTTCTTTTGTAAAG
>ENA-OZRB01000549-OZRB01000549.1-human-gut-metagenome-genome-assembly--contig:-NODE-549-length-9996-cov-4.912685_pt1 | contig 9996 bp, 10 predicted proteins | sample MGYA00243782_ERZ653934 | MGnify/ENA primary metagenome ERZ653934 (study PRJEB26926, sample SAMN06164535) | human gut metagenome | biome: ENVO:00009003; feature: ENVO:2100002; material: ENVO:00002003...
TGAGTATGAAATATAAATTAGTATAAACTGAATATTTTATACTGACAATGTGGAATTTTATCTATACATTTGCCACATAACAAACAAAATTATGCCAATGATATATAGAAATTTAATCGGTCAGAATCACTGTAGTAGCGGTTTGATTGGTATGTCTGACGCAGGTTCAGGAAAACAAGTGAAAGAAAGTAAATCAAGTGAAAGAAAAAATACTCAAATGAGTTTAATCTTTCACTTGATTTTTTTATGCTCTGTACTCTTGTTTTACTCATGCAACAATCATGAGAAATATGATTTTGAGTCCTCTGATGAAGCTCTGAATACGATAATCTTTATAAGACTGTCAGATCACAGGAAACGTGCAATGCCGAGCAACTTGCCTCATTTATCAATCTGTGGTATGAATGCTCAGACACAGTCTACAAATTTATTCAGAAAGACCCTTCGTTTACGGCTCATGCCGGTCTGACCATGAGGTTTGACAGTATAACGGATTCCATTCGCACGAGGTTGATGGAGCTTGCGGACAACTTTACTCTAAGCGATGTGGCATATGTCAAACTTCATACTTCTATCTATGGTCAGGATAAGGAACTTGACTCATTAAAGCGACATGCAACAGTATTCTTTTCCTCATTGGATAGCATTCCTGTATATACCGGGAATATTAGAGACTTACTTGCCGATTACTCAGAGTTTCTGCTTTCATATAAATTACATGGGGTACACTCAGAAGATGCGCTTCTTCGATTTATCCGTATGGAAGACTTCTTCTTCCGAAGCTTTCTTGCTTCCATTGACGAGTGCTCAGCTTTGGGTATGGCGGATATTACTGATATGACGGCCAATATTTGTGACAGCATTTATAAGGAAGCATCAAATGGTAAAATCAAGGCTGATGAAACTATTACCTATATGTCCATGAGGACAGGCCGCCGTCTGCTTCTGAATGCCAAAGTCTGTCATGAGAAACTGAAACGTGGTATAGTAAAGGATTCGCAATATGCCAATGCTTACTTGTGGATGATGTTACAACCTTATCTCTCGATAGATGCCCTTGCCATAACAATGCTGACACCGGAACAGATTCGGCTTATGACGGATATGGCAAAGGATTATCCGGCTATCATTTCCAGATTAGACAGCAAACACTTAATCGATCGGGATGTGACCACAAAAATACCGAATCAGCTAATTCGATTATACATATCAACCATCTAATCATATAAATATCATGTTACAGGAAGCTATTTTAAAATTCAGATCATCCGGTCCCATATTGTTGCCAGCCATTATTGATAATTACTGGCTTGGGGAAATCAAGACTTACGAAGATTATGCCGTACTTCCTTATGAAGTACACGAACCTCAGCCTCTCGAAAAGGTTTTGGACATGTTTGAGATGAATGCGGATCTTGCCATTCTTTACCACATAGTGCCATCATCCGCTACCGCATACGGACATGAATGCTGCGCCTACTGTTATCCGGTGACGGAACGTATGTTCAAGATAAACTGCAAGACACATACGGACGGTCTTATCCATGAGTTATATGTTACCATCTACAATTCCATTGAGGTTATGTCTGCTGACATTTTTGAAGATTTGCGACTACATGAACGTCGTGGAAAATTCATAGAAAAGCGAGAGCATGTCCAGATAATGAATGACTTCAACTGCGGACTTTAAATGAACAGGAAAACGTATTACCTCATTGCAGACATCATACAGAAAAACAGGACATGGATAAAGGTTATCGGTACAGAAAAACTGGTAGAGATGCGAATACTTCAGGATGGAATGCTGAAGCCGCTGCTGTTTAAAGCTATCACTTTGAAAAGCTACAGGGAACATTACTGTTTCAAGAGGTCCTGTACCTGGAACATCAATGAATACGATTTGAACATGGGTCTGTTGGCTCTCTGCAAAAAAGACCCTTCAGCCTCTGAACGGATTAAGCATGATGCGCTCACTTTGCGTGATGTCGAATACATTATAGAGAAAGCTTCTTTCGGTATAATAAAACTTGAACTTGACGATTATGAATACTAACAGGAAAATTTATGTTTTTTATTTTACAGTCATCCTGCTGGCTGTACTGGCGATGATGGTATTTGACCTGAATATAATAATCAAGGCTATACTGTGTTTCCTCATATTCTCTTGCCTGATGGTTATGAGAAGCATTAAAAGGGCCTATGACCTGGCCGATGATATTGACCCTGATACGTTGGACAAGGTGACTTCATTGACTGATGATTATGCCATAGGAGATGAGAAAAGGAATCACGATTCCAATTTGGATTCTTATCTGAATCTTCTCATCGAAACGGATGAAGAACTTTCAAAAGACCCCACTATTGACCAGAAATCGTTCAGCTATAATGTCCGGTTGAACAGGCGCATAGCTGAACGGTTGGAGTCAATCCAGAGAAAAGAGCAGGAACACGTTGAGAATACAAATAACTAAATGAATTCACTATGATACATACATTAACCATCATCCGTTTTTTGTTCCCGTTCCTGCTACTTCTGGCATTTTTTTGCTTATATAAAAAACCGTACCGCTGCATGCAAAGCTTCATGTGGAGGATGGTAGTATTTGACAGTGCAAGAAAATTTTATTTAAGTATTATGATGCTTACACTCATCTTCATCAACTGGTGCTGTTGTATGACAGAGCCCAATCTGGCAGTTGGACTGTCAAGCATCCTGACGCTGGCACTTTTGAACAGAAGGATTGCCGATAGTACCCTTCATATTCTGCATGAAAGGAAACGGTTTTGGCTTATCACACTCCTGATAGCAGTGGTATGTTATGCCACCCCTTATATGAACAGTGTGTTTCAGCTTTTTTTCCTGCTAAGTGTGGCAGCTGTCTTTTATCCGTCTGAAAGAGTCCTTCAGCAGAAAAGCGTACTTGAAGACTGCGACAGTTTTAAAAGCCAGGTTGAATGGATAATGAAGAACTACTATTAATGCCACTTACATGTGGAATATATATTCTTTGCTTGCTTGTTTTCCACTTTTTTAATGTAATCTAAAAATGACGCAAATGACTAACAATAAAAACAATTATGCTTCTGAATTGAATGACCCACAAGGCATAGACCGCTCTTTGTTGGAGTATCTGAAGCCTAAATCAGAAGACCGATACAGTAAATTGGAAGCCTATTGTGATCTGCTCACAAGAGCGACATCAGGAACATACTCCACATCTGTTGTGGTAGGAAATCTGAAAATACTCCCCGGCCAGTTTGTTGCCACCATATCTGAGCTTGCGCGGAAATGGCAGTGGCAACGTGCAACAGTCCGTCAGTTCCTGACCGGTCTTGTCAATCTGGGCCATCTTAACATGGAGCAGTATTCAAAAAGCTACGTGTTTTCTGTAAGCCAGAAACAACGTCTTTCTCTCTTTGTTGAGACTCCGTCTGATATATTGGACTTTAACGCACTTCAGTTTGTGCGGTTCCTTAAAGGACGCAATACTTCCAGTCAGGTAGCCCAATCCTATAATTGTTATTTCAATAAGGTAATGGAATTGGCGGTAACGGAAAATGACGGAGGCAGACCTGATTGCCATGTTCTGAAACAGCAGAGTCTGGTATTCGATTCATTGGTAAAGTCCATATTTCAGATATTGAAAATGGAGAAGGAAATGCCTGAAGAAATGACGGATTCAACCGGTCTTCTCTTTGGAAAAGACCATGTATGGGACTGGCAGAAAGTAATAGAAATCCTTGGCATTCTGGCTGTGGCCATACGTGAAAACAGAAAGCCGGGTTATATGGCAGAACCCGTATCCCGTTATACGAAAGCAGAAGTTATTCTCCTTGACTGCATATTTGAATACTACGTATCTGACCCGGGAACATTTTATTATGATGACCCTCCTCGACCTGATTTAAGCCCCGTAGAGGACAGAACGGATGATAAGCCTGGGGGCACTTCCTCTATTGAAAACGGAACGGATTAAACGCCTTATTAACGATGCACGGCATGTCATACGCTTTTATACACTTCGTCTTTGTCCCGCTAACGGATAGATGCAACGACAGGCAGCGTGCTTGCACGTGCCACTTTTTTACAGTCTCGGGAAGCCTAATACCCCGACCGCTATGAAGCGGCGGGAGGGCTGACCAGATAAACAGCAAGCTGGGTCAGTTTTCTAAGTGTGCGTATGACCGCAAAGGAGACTGAAAAAAGGCTCAGAATAACGCAAAAAATAAAATTGTCATTATGGGTACTACATCAAAACAAGTCATGGATATAAAGACTTCCAAAGGGCTCTCACAGACGAGCAATGAGGAGTTACGTGCCTGGACGGATAAAGGATGGGAGCAGGCTATGCGTGAGGGTAACTATGACCGTAGCCGTGAACATCTTAATTTCGAGGTACAAAAAGGTGGCATAGTCACACCGATAGATAAGAAGCGTCCGCTGACAGAACGCATGGCAGAAAACCTTGCGTCACGTGGCATCAAGGATCCGAATGAAGGACTAGCCGAGCCACGTTTCCGGACAGTGGTCAACTTCATATTCGGAGGCTCAACCGACCGTATGCGTGAGCTGGCCTTCGGCAATCAGGTAGTTGGCTTTGAGAGCAAAGGAGGTAACGAACATGTAAGGCGTATGCCGGAAATAGAAGAATGGGCACGTGACATTTATCGCTTCGTGGCAGATAAATATGGAGAGGAAAACATCATTTCCTTTATAGTTCACTGTGACGAGAAGAACCCGCATGTTCACTGTGCTCTACTACCGATAGACCAGAACGGCAAGTTTGCTTTCAAGCAGATTTTCCATGGACAGAACCGTCTGGAGTTTAAGAATTATATGCTTGCCCTGCACGACGAGCTTGCGAAGGTCAATGAAAAATGGGGCCTTACAAGAGGGGTGTCGGTTGTAGAATCTGGTGCGAGGCATCGCTCTACTGAGGAATACCGACGATGGCTGGCCAATGCCTGTGTGACACTTGAAGCCCAGTTGGAGAACAACAGGAAGTTGCTTAAGTCTCTGAACGAGGAACTGGCAATAGCCCAGAAGAAACAGAAGTCATTTACGACCATGATTGATAATCTGAAGACGGAGAAAGACCGTCTTGAAGATGAACTTCGTCCTCTTCGGGAAATGCAGGCCAACAGCGAGAGTATCAGTGCAGAGATTGCACGCAAGATTCAAAGTCTCGAATACCAGAAGGCTCAGGTTGAAGCTAAACTGGCAGACAAGGAAAAGAAACTTGATGAGACTAACCGGTTGCTTGAAGCTCTTCGTGAAGATAAGGCTGACATCGAGCAGCAAGCCAGGGAACTGGAAGACAAGGCCAATCAGTCTGAACTTTCATGGGCTCATAACATGAGCTATCACTTGAACGGTGCAATGCTTGACACAATGTCACAGGAGTTCACATCCCGCTATCACCATCTGCCGGAGGAAACAAAATCCTTGTTTGACGATACACTGATCTGCCAACTGGCAGAACAGGGAAATCATGTTGTCATGGTTGCCTTGAACCTTGTGTGCGGTTATGTGGACGATGCTACGACCATTGCCCAGACTCACGGAGGTGGCGGTGGCCCCTCCACTGGTTGGGGAAGGCGGCCGGAAGATGATGACCGTGAGTGGGCACGTAGGTGTCTGGCAATGGCACGCAAGATGTGTGCGCCATCTGTCAAACGGAAGAAGAGAATGTAATGGTAAGCCTGTTGGCTTATGACAGTATCAACGACTATTAAAGTATAAACTATATGAGAAAGAATATTCTTATGCTTTTAACTGGATGTCTTGCTGCAATGACAGTCTCTGCAAGTAACATCCATCACAATACTGACAGCATTTATAAGCAAAATACTTTCAGTCAGGAGCAGATGCTCTTGCCTATGAATCCTACATATCTGAAGAATGTAAGCGAAGCAGCCAACTGGGGTAGAAATTGGTTTATAGAAATTAAGGGCGGGGCTTCAGCTTTTCTCGGATCACCCATTGGTTGCGGTGATGTGTTCGACCGGATAACACCTGCCTTGAAGGTAGGTGTTGGAAAGTGGTTCACACCCGCAATCGGTGGACGTGTAGGTTTCCAGGGACTGACGTTCAAGAACGCTGAGTTCAAATCCATGAAGTATCAGTTCTGTCATGCAGACCTGATGTACAATCTGACTTCAGGACTCCGTCAGAATGAGTACGGACTCTCTCTTTGGGATATTGTTCCTTATGTGGGAGTGGGTATGATTCATAATGCGGACTGGTCTGATCCTTGCTCATGTGGCAGTGGTTCAGATGGCAGCCGTCCGTTCGCCTTTACCTATGGACTGGAGATAGGTTACAGAATTGGCAACAGGGTAAAACTTGTTGCTGGTGTCAGTGGACTGACTACAGCCCAGAATTTTGATAATATGGGTAGCTCTATAAAATTCAAGGATAATATGCTTACGGTCTCAGCCGGTCTCTCCATCACATTAGGAAAGGCTGGATGGAAGCGTGTAGTTGATGCTACACCTTATATCGAGCAGAATGCTTATCTCAAAGATTACATCTCCTATATGAAGGATGAGAATATACGATTGCAGAAAAAAATGTCCAGAGAGAAAGAGGTGCTGACAGTCTATCCCAAGAATAACTATAGTGGGCTTAACTCACTAAGAGCACGGTTGTCCGGGAAAAAGTCTGGCTCACCAGAAAGCAAATCAGGTATTGACGGTATAGCTGAAAATTTGGATGATGATGCAAAAGTCGGTCTTGTAGATACGCATGTACGGACTGGGAACTGCCAGTCAGACTCACTTTTGTCTGCCGGTCAAAATGTATCTGATAATCTTATGTCTGTAAATAATAATGCATTGGACTCAATAGTAAATTCAGGTAATTCAAAGATAACAGTGGGTGTTCCGGTGTACTTCTTCTTCCAGCTAAATTCTGACAGGCTTGTAGATGAATCCCAGATTGTGAACCTTGATGACATCGCTGAAATATCCAAGGCGCATAATTTAAAAGTGACCATATCCGGAGCAGCAGACAGTGCCACTGGTACACAGTCCATCAATCAGGAGCTTGGCCAGCGTCGTGCCAGATATGTAGCTCAAAAGCTTATTGATAGAGGGGTACCTGAAGGTTTAATTCATCTGCACAGTTTTGGTGGAATAGATAAGTTTAAGGCCAATGACTCTAACCGTTTTACGGTGGTCATGCTTACTGAATGATAATAGATAATGCGAAACTTTTGCTAAAAAGTCGTGAGACTTTGATTTGTATTTTATCCATCAAATTATGGTTTACATAGAGAAGGTATGCTCGGATTTTCCTTGCATACCTTTTATGTTACCTATTATATTTTTTTCTAAACAACTTCCATGCTCATCCGGTTTAGTTCAATTTGTGTTGATGACAAGGTAATCTGCTGAAAATTGTAAAGCCTTTTATTGTATATTTTGCTACACACATATTAAGTAGCTTGGCATCCTTATCTGATTTAGATCCTAACAGTCGAAAACATAATATTTCTTCGATACTTAAGTTGTAAATCGATTTTTAAAATAAAACTCCTCTGTATAATGATAGGGCATTGTCATTGCCTATGATACAGTTCAATTCCAATTCGCCACAAGATGCCATATAACTGTCATTTACTTAATATGCCAGATTTTAAAGTTATTGGATTCGTGTAAAGTGGAATATGTGAATTTTGTTTTCATATAAATCTGAACATTCGGAATGTAAACACTACCCTAAGCAAAACGAAAGCCGGAATGGTGAAAATATTTCTATTTTTTATAATAGGAACTGATATCACTCAAAATCTTCGTTAGTATGTTCTTAAGATTATATTTTGAGTAAAGGACTTGGCTTTTCAAACGGCCATTATCATTTTTCTTAAACAGTTCACTATATTCTGGAATAATAGATGAGAACAGCGATTCGTTTTGGGTGAAGCACTTATCGGCAAATAATTTTCTTTCTTCATCATTTATGGCATCATAGTGAGTCGGACGGATAAACAGGTCGAATGCATAGCAATCTTCACTATTCCTGTTACCATTGTCATCATAAAAATAGACATCAATGGCAATAGTTCTATTCTCTTCTCCGGGGATTTTGAAATCGAAATACATACACGATTTTTCTTTTGGCCATATAGAAACGCTCCATCCTTGTTGATTTATGGAATCCTTTTTCTCTTTATAATCCAAAAACAAAGATATTGTGCGCAGTTCCATCCTGTTACTGTTATTTCCATTTGCCGATTTTAGCACGATGTCATAATTATTATCGTTCCAAACACACCGTTTTGTATCCATGAACGCCCAAATAGCAGGATACTTGATAAAATAATACCGATGGGAATCTTTATCTTTCTTACGTATATCCTCTTCGAAGTTTGAAGAAATATCAGTAATATATTCTGATAAGACGTTTACTAAATCTTTGCCGGACTTGAATTCAGGGATAAGTAATTTTTTCATCAGCTGTTGTAGGGAGCTTATATCATAATCTTCTTGGGTTATGTATTCTCTCCACTCAGTTAGACCATTGTTGAAAGACCAGCATGAGCTTACTTCTTTCCCAAAGTAATATGGAGGGAAAGACATTAATGCTCTGCGTAAAAGGTAATCCTTTTCGAATTTTGTGGAAAGTCCATTATCATTACCGTCGAATAATTCAAGCAGAACGGATGAATAGCTTTTCACGTTTTCTTTCGACATACAGTCATATCCTTCTTGCTCTTTTAGCATACGGAACAAGATACCTATTCTACCTCTGAAGAATCTTCCGTTCTCCATGTTAATCATTTCATCTTTAAATTCGGGCATAGAAGCCTTTCTGGTTTCTTCCTTCACTTGACTTTTGTTGAATTTATCCAATACATTCTTCACATCATCCGATTGTAATACCGTATATATATTGCTATTCTTACACAGTGTGCTGAAAGCGTCGATGTCTTTAATTATTGAAGGTAAATCCTCACTGCCTATAACAGTATTGAGAATGAGATTCCGCATTGTCCTCATCCAATCAAACAGCTCGGTTTCGCCTTCCTGGTATGCCAACAAAGCATATAATAATGGGAGTGTTCTGCCGAAAGAGCCTTCGCACATACATAGTTGGTAGGTCCTGGATGTTTTTTCGGAATCGGATTCTCCAATGTAAAGCTGCATCTCATTAAATTTTTTACAATATGATGTCAGCGTGTTAAGCTTATTATAAGCAAATTTAAAGAAGCCGGGTGATAGCAAGTTAAGACGCTCAAACCAGGTGAGCGGGAAATTGCCTGCTTTCTGCAGTCTTTCTATAACAGACTTTATCACATCCTTGACTTCGGTCTTTTCATTCTTTCCGAAGAATGAGGTCAACTCCTCGTATAGAAGCGTTTCTTCATCCTTTATTCTGATTATCGTATCAAGGAGCTCGTCATTCTGGATATGATAGAGTATGAGGAGATTGTATAAACAGTACAGCTGTTCATCGTCAATCTCTTCAGGATGTTCCTGCTGGCGGTTCCGGTTATCCCAAAACATATCCGCCCACTTATTGTCCATTTTCATTTTCCAATCCTCAGCAAAAAACAATCCAGCCACATTTTCATCCATAAACGACTTTAAATTTTCGAAAGCAGACAGCTTTCTTCCTCTACCGTTCATCTTGATGTATATGTCATCGTCTAAACCGTTTCTTTCATCCATTTGTAGAAATGCAAAGGTAATACCTGGAGTTGCCGATACGACCAAACGATTCCATATTGAATCAAAATTCTCTTCGTTTATCTTCCTATGAATGAATTTAAGTGTTGCCAGCATATTCCTTACACTTGTGTTGCTGAGCCAGGATTGGATGAACCAGTTTTGATTGACGATCACTTTATCCAATGAATCGGCATCGTTCTCTTTGACCAGTTTCTCCAAATGAAGGGACAGCCTTTCGCAAAAGTCTTCGGCATATTCTCTTGAGGCAAATCCTGTCTCTTATACACATCTCCGAGCCCACGAGACATGCGCAGATCTCGT
>ENA-OZRB01000550-OZRB01000550.1-human-gut-metagenome-genome-assembly--contig:-NODE-550-length-9992-cov-3.436148_pt1 | contig 9992 bp, 7 predicted proteins | sample MGYA00243782_ERZ653934 | MGnify/ENA primary metagenome ERZ653934 (study PRJEB26926, sample SAMN06164535) | human gut metagenome | biome: ENVO:00009003; feature: ENVO:2100002; material: ENVO:00002003...
CCTGTGGATGGAGTAGGGGCTTGGGATATGGGGACAGGTAGCTGGCTTTCCGACGGAAAGGCGGCAATGTCTTCCCACAAATATCCCCGTGAACGTCTTATTTCATTCTTTGGCCGGGCGAATTATAGCTATAAAGACCGCTATATGCTTACAGGAAGTGTTCGCCACGAGGGCTCGTCAAAATTCGGAAAGAATCATCGTTGGGGAACATTTTGGGCAGTATCAGGTGGATGGCGTATATCCAATGAGGCATTTCTGCGTGACGTCAGTTTTCTCGATGACCTCAAAGTACGTGTCGGTTATGGTGTGACGGGAAATAACAATTTCTCTGCAGGAGCATCCACAGCCATGTACTCCTCCAATTCAATGTGGCCTTATAACGGTACATGGATTACTTCTTATGGACCGGCTCGTAATGTCAATAATGACTTGCATTGGGAAAAGAAGGCAGAGCTTAACATCGGTTTGGATTATGCGTTTCTGAATAACCGGCTTTTTGGAAAGTTCGATATATATAAAAGAAGAGTTTCCGGAATGTTATACAATATCAGTGTACCCAATCCTCCCGCCGTTTACGAGAAAACGACCATGAATTATGGTAATCTTGAGAATACCGGATGGGAGTTTGAGATTGGCGGAGTGCCTGTTAAAACGAAAGACTTTAACTGGACAACTACCATGCGTCTATCCCATTCTTCTTCCAAAATTACCTCTTTGTGGGGGAATAATACTTACCAGGATCGTGTAGGATTCCCGTCACCGGGAACGAACGGATCAGCCGGAAGAATTGAAGCAGGAACAAAGATCGGAAGCTATTATATCTGGAAATATGCCGGTATCACGGATAATGGAAGATGGCTTCTGTATGATAAGAACGACAATGTGATTCTTAGCGATAAGAAGACCTATGATGACAAGCGGTACATCGGTAATGCTATTCCTGCATTGATGGTATCATGGGATCATACCTTCACTTACAAGAACCTCTCTTTAGGTATCAACCTGCGTAGCTGGATCGATTTCGACGTGTTTAATACCATAAATATGTACTATGGACTTTCTGAAGTAGCAGGCCAGAACGTTCTTCGCAATGCGTACATTGACAACCGGCACATCAAAGAAGTAAAGCAGCTTTGCGATTACTGGCTTGAGGACGGCACTTTCTTAAAGATAGACGCCATTAGTCTGGGATATTCTCTTAACATGAAAAAGTGGCAGAAATATATAGATAAGATTGATCTTTACCTGACCGTCCGGAATGTGGCATGTTTCACGAAATATTCAGGACTTAATCCGGAAGTGAATGTCAACGGACTGGACCCTGGTTATGAATGGTTTAATAATATTTATCCTGAAACTCGTAGATATACCGTTGGTATGAAAATCCAATTCTAATATTAAAGTACCTATAAACTAATAAAATGATATGAGACGAAATATTTTAATCATTATCTCCTTCCTCACCCTTCTGGTGTCATCCGGTTGTACAAATCTGGATGAGAAGTGGTATTCCGAAGTCACTCCGGACACTTATTTCACGTCTAAGGAAACTGTTTATTCTTTCTTGGTACGCTCTTTCACACATTGGCGTTGGTTTCACGGATTCGACCGTGCCATTCTTCAAGAATGTACAACAGATGAGATGTGTGTCACACAAAAAGGAATACATTACAATGATGTCAGATATTCCCAACTGCAGCATCACGACTGGACACCTCTTCACCCCAACAACGAAGAAACCTGGCGTGGGGTAGGCATGGGAGTGGCAATGGCTTTAGCTTGTAAGGAAGACTTATCCGGTGTGGATTATGTATCACTGGGCATGACGGAAGAATTGAAAGCAGATCATCAGATGCAACTTCAGACATTGGTTGCCTATTTTTATCTGCGGGGACTTGATTTCTATGGGGGTATGCCTATTTACCGGCGCTCTACTACCGAGGAAGTTCCACGTTCCACTGCACGCGAAACCTTTAATTATGTGGAAGAACTGTTGCTTGCCGCTATTCCCAAATTAGAGAAAAAAAGAGCAGATATGCTGGAAGAAGGCTATTTACGTCAAGGAACTGCCGCCGCCCTTCTTGCTCAATTATATTTTAATGCGGAAGTCTACATGGGAGAGAACCGTTTTGCTGAATGTGCGCAGGTCTGCCAGGATCTATTAGATGGCAAATACGGTTATTACGAATTGGAGGAAGACTGGTTCGGTCCTTTCACTTTCGACAATAATAAATCTAAGGAAGTAATGTGGTCTGTTCAGTCGCAATATGCAAAAGGCACTTTGTTTCAATGGCAGTTCGAACGCTATAATCATTATAATGCAAAGAACTATTTTGATCTAAGCGGCTATTCTTCTACTAATGGTATGCATCTTCAGCCGTCTCTTAAACCCAATGGCGATCCCTATACGGATAAGCTTGGGCGACCTTTTGCCAAATTCAACAATAAAGATCTTCGTAAAAAATTGTACTTGTATAAAGGGAATGGAAAATACGAAGGAATGTTCCTTTATGGAAAATTACAGCGTACATCAAGAAGTGGTACAGAGGTGAAGTGTACGGGACTGTACGAATATCCAGGTGAGGTTCTTGAATTTGTCGATCAGGTGGCACAATTCAAGAAAGTGAAAGATGGAGAATATTCTTCAGTGAATGAGCTTCCCTCCAATATAAGTACCGGGGAAGAGAATTCCGGAATACGTTTGTGCAAACTACCGGTTCCCGACAATATCGACAAAACCATTGCTTTTAATCCGGATTATCCGGTTATTCGTTTTGCTGAAATCTATTATATGCTTGCTGAATGTAAATATAGAAGCGGCTATAAAAAAGAAGCAGCCAATCTTTTCAATGAAGTGCGTAAACGCAATTTCGAGAATAAAGCCGATCCTGATCCGGTGACCGAAACGAATATCGACAAGTACCGGATTCTTGATGAGTGGATGGTCGAGTTTCTGGGTGAACAGCGTCGTCGTACCGATCTTCGTCGTTGGGGGTTGTATACAACAGGTTCCTGGTGGGATCATAAACCTACTAACGACGATCATTATGAGCTTTTTCCTATTCCGGAAAAGTCAATTTCTGTCAGCAATGTCTTGAAGCAAAATCCGGGATACGGAGGCGGCAATGAAATGACTAAAGAAGAAGCCGGTATCTATAGTGTGAAACAAATCGATTAATCAACTATTAAAGAATAATATAATGAATAGCAAGATATTTTTTTTAGGAGCCATCATGTTGCTGCCTACATTCGCAAGTTGCCAACAAGAAAAGCCTTTTCCTGATGATGCAGTAGATAAAGTGTATGAATACCTTCCGGAGTGGCAGGCAGGTTATTTGGATATTCATCAGATTAGTACCGGAAGAGGTAATGCAGCCTATCTTATTTTTCCAGATGGGACTACCATGTTATTGGATGCAGGAGATTTAGGAGTACATTCAGGCACACAGGAAATTATGAAAGCAGTGCCTAATGATTCTAAGCGGCCTGCCGAATGGATTGCTCAATATATAAAACATTTCTCATTGCCATTAAAAAATAACGGAGCACTTGATTATGCCTTGCTCACTCACTTTGATACGGACCATATCGGACAGAATGGAAAACTGGCAATCGAAAAAGTAGGACTGGATTACAAACTTACCGGAATCACTCATGTTGGTAATCTTCTCAATATTTCCACTTTGATAGATCGTGGTTATCCTACTTATGATTATCCGACAGCAGCTAAAGTCTCTGGTGCTCATATCTCAAACTATAAATTATATGTTGCCGCTCGTGACAGGGAAGGTAAAAAGAATGAGGGATTTGTAATAGGAAGCAATAGTCAGATCAAACTCTTGAAAGATCCGGGCTCTTATCCTACATTCGAAGTACGTAATATCGTGGGTAATGGTAAAATTTGGACAGGTAGCGGAACAACAGCCAAAGAGCTTGTGCCTTCTACAGCCTCTTCAAGTGAACAGTTGAACGAAAACCGTTGCAGTTGTGGAATTCGTATCACATACGGTAATTTTGATTATTTCTCCGCAGGAGATATTCTGGGCGTAGAAAAAGCACCGGAATTGTTTGATATAGAAACGCCGGTAGCCAGATTGCTCGGTGAGACGGATGTGGTTGTTGCCAATCATCACGCTTATTCTGATGCTATGTGCGATACCTACATTTCCCAAGTGAAACCACAAGTCTATGTAATTCCCGTATGGGATTACTATCACCCTCAACCGGCAACGTTGAGCCGGATGCTGTCTCAAACTCTTTATCCTGGTGAACGGTCGGTTTTTGCTGCCGGTATGGTAGACAGTAACAGGAGCAGACTGGGTGAAGACGGCTTGAAGATAAAGCCTGCCGGACATGTTGTTACGCGTGTTTATCCGGGTGGAGAGAAGTTTCAGATCTTTGTATTAAATGATCGGAATGAAGCTTATGAGATACTATATAAAACAGGTGAGATTAAATCTAATAATTGATGAACATGAAAATTAAAGATTCAATAGTCTGGACAGCTTTTCTGGCTGTGATGGCAATCATAATGTTTCCGTCATGCTCTGACGAACATGAAGCCGGTATATTGGAAATAACAAATAATGAGATTATTCTTCAGGCGGAAGGTGATCCGGTTCAGGTGGAGGTGAAGTCCAATACCGAGTGGCGAATTGATTTTGTAGAATCAACCTGGTTCTCTACGGATATACGTGGAGCCCAGTCATCAAGAACTTATTTCACTGTGACTTATGATGAGAATATCAGTGATTCCGAACGTTTCTGTGATATTCGTGTGTTTACGAAAGATGGTAAGACTGCGGATGTAATCAAGATAAAACAATTATCCCGTTATCCATTTATTGTTCCTGCCAGTGATAAGATGGAGCTGTTTACTAAAGGAGGTGAATATGAAATGGAAATCTCTACCAATGTGCCCGAAACGGATATCGTTATTACGCCAACGGTGAACTGGGTGCAGGAGTATAGGATAAGTGATGGAAAGCTTTATTTTAATACGGAAACAAATTCGCAATCACCCCGTACAGGAAGTATTGTGTTGAGTTATGACGATCAGTACCAGCGTAAGGTCACGGCTACCATTAATCTCTCGCAAGCATATTCTGAATATGCGAATGCGGAACTTGTCAGTTATCCAACCGTACATGGTTATGCTGTCGGTGGAATTACTAACAATGTATATGTTGAAGGAACCATCGTAGCCAATGGCACTTCGAAGAACTTCCCGAGCAATCGCTATGTCATTCAGAATGAGGCAGGAGAGACAGTTGTGTTTGAGTCCGAATCTTTAATTACGTTTGCACAATTTGCCAAAGTGTCATTGTGTCTGAAAGATGGAATGATAAGAGAAGAATCAGAGGGTAGCTTTACTTATAGACTGATTAGCGGTATCACTGCTGCCCACGTAATCAGCTCGGAACTTTCTACCTTCACAATTCCTGAAAGAACGATTGCTGAACTTACGGATAATATGGTATTTAGTCTTGTGACCCTGAAAGATGTCGAGATTGCATCTCCGGTAGGTGCATTCACTAATTTCAAGACTACTGACCCGGGAGCTGCCGATCGTAAGATTAATAAGAACTATTGGGTAGAAAAGTTCCCTGCATATTACAGATACTATCCGACCTGTATAAGAGATAAAAACGGTTCTAATACATATATGCTTACTGCGTTTGAAGCTCCTTATGCTCACGAAACACTTCCTAAAGGTTCGGGAAGCATAACAGGAATGGTGGCGAAAGTGAAACTTACAAATTTCGACATCTCTGAAAGTCGGTTATGTATTCTTCCGCTTAACAGAGAAGATATTAACATCAGTGATATAAACGAGATCACTGATGTGCTTGTAGAATGGGATTGTAATGTACCCGATTGGAAAGAAATAGGCTCTTCTACTTTTACGGATTACCATCCTACGGGTGGCGAGGCATCGCAGGCGAATGCTCTTCTTAGCAAAGACGGAAATAAATATTTCCAGCAAACCTATGCAGACTACATTCTGGGATTCCAGGATGATTTCAGAGGAGATGTTAACCTTAACACGACCGATGGATACTATGGTCGTATGCGAGGCGGTGCTTTTAATAGTAAACCGTGGTCTACAAGTTCATATTTCTACGTAGACAAAATATCGACAGTAGGTATTTCTACATCCTTGTCTCTTCAGGTTGAAATGAATGCAAGTTGGGGAGGTGGCCCTGTTGCAGTGGTTGAATATGCTTATTCGATGAATGGTGAATGGATTAAAGTAGATAATTCAGAGTTTACCATTCTGGGACAGTTTGATAGAACGGCTGCAGGTGGACAGACGGAGAAGAACATTCCTGGTTATAAAGTCTATGACTTTAAGTTGCCGGATGCCTTATTGAACCGTGATAATATTTGCATCAGATTGCGACCGGTCAGACTTCCGGCAGGGGTATCCAGCTTCATGCCGCTTAGGCTTGCTAATATCTCAATCAAATACAACAAATAATCAATAGGGAATATATATAAAATAATCGGAAGCAATAAAGGACATATCCTGATTGCTTCCGATTATCTTTTTATATGTGGATCTTGAACGATCTCTATTCAAAAAGAACGATATCTTATTTCTCCAACAATTCTTCTTTATTTTTCCAACAAATCCTTTAAGAAGTCGTCCAACTCCTTATCCAACCCTTTCAGCAATTCATCATTCACCAGTATGGTATCGTCGTCAATCAACAGCAATTCTGCTACGGTTTCTTTCTCTTCATCTACCAAAACGAAAGAATAAGGTTTCAGAATAGTCACTTTGTCGAAATCTCCGGCATCCTTCATTCTGCAAAGAATGTTGCGAAGAGAAGGTTCCACGTTTTCAAGGAAATCATCCCCTTCATAAGTAGCCCATTCTTCGATCATGATGTTTGCCAGTTCTTCATCATCATCGTTGTAAATATTAAGTTGTCCCGATGCCTGATCCGGTTGGAGATGGATATCGGTTACGACTGTTTGTTCACAGCTACATACATATTTAGCGACTGCCTTTTGGATAGCCGATTCGATAATAGATAATGATTGTTGGCTCAGTTTCATAGGTTCCTTCTTTTTGTCAGTTCAAAGGTATAAAAAAAATAAGATTTGATACACAATTTCCTTAAAAATCATCATTAAATCGGCTCATTTGCAATTTTAACTTGGGTAATTGAGCATTTCTCTCCTTTAGTTCAGCTAAATACAAAGTAGTAAGATAATAATTCGGCACATCATCAATGGTAGCTTGAGGGCTATCTGTGATGTTCTTTTTATCTATTTTTTTAGCTAGTTGTTGTGCCTTTTCTGCCCATTCTTCTGCTTTAGCCAAACTATCTTTCATTTCGTAGTAAACAGCAATGTTGAGAGCTGCCCGCATTTTTTTCTTTTGGTTCTTGGTACCTTCGAAAGCCTGACGCCAAAGTTCGTATGCGTCGTCCCATGAATTTTCGCGTACATAAATGGCAGCGTCACGCATAGGAACCGAACCACCAGTATAAAGATACCGTGTTCCTTTTTTCCAAATAGGGACAATATTTTTCACCGGAACCGTTCCTGCGAATGCTGCCGCTTCTTCCAGCATCTGCTTGTCGGGAATCATGCGAGTGGCGGCTTCTATGGCTGTACCTCCAAACTCTTCCCAAAAAATGCTATCATTAGGATGGAGCGTAGTCATCGGTCTGCTGCGTTCGGGAAGATAAACTTTCACCGTGGGATAAACTTTCACGTCTACCGCTCCTTGAAAGCAGTTGAACTCATCCAGATAACGGACAGTCTTTGTTGCTTTGAGTTGCAGGTTTTCCAGTGCAATAATAAAGTCCACTCCCAGGTTAGAAGTCAGTTGACGCACTTCCTCCTGGCTCAATGTACTTTCGCGGGCCAGTTTATCATTGGCGCGTAAGGCAGAATCACAGATAACCACCTCATCGAAGTAGTTCTGCTGTGCTATTTCTTCTGCCAGTGATTCAGTGGCTGTCTTAGGATCTCCATTGGCATAAGCTGTTGCACGACTTATCAATGGTGTACCTTCTTTAATTTTTTCAGTCTCTGTTATCAGTTTATTATCCGGGGCGTCGCTGGTGTTATTCACAATAGCTACTTTCCGGAGTTGCGGAGGAAAGCTCAAGTCGGCAGGTTGCAGATAATCAATGGGGATCTGTTCCAGACTCTGACAGCTACCCAGAGTCAGCAGGAATAAAACGATGAAAACCAGTGAATAAGATTTTGCCATAGTTTTGTTCTATTTAGTAATTTGAACAAAAGTACAACTTTGGAAGAATAAAAGAAAGTCTCAAACAGTTTTTAACCGTTTGAGACTTTCTTTTATAAGTTGGATATAGAGAGACTATGCCATAAAGCACATTACCCTACAATTTCCAACCTTTAATTTATAATTTTTAATTCTCTCCAAGTATGCTTCGGAAGAAGGTGCTCCCTTCCAGATACCGTAAAGCTGTGTCAGTATGCGCTCCTTCATCTCTGCCGTAGCCTTGTTGGTGAAGGTTACGGCAAGTATCTGCCGGTAGGCGCGTGGATTGATTATCAAATGCTTGATGTATTCCACAGCCAGCGTAAAGGTCTTGCCGGAGCCGGCGGAGGCTTTGTATACTAATAATTCCATGTAAATTGCTGCATTGAGTATGTATCTGCAAACGTACACAAAAATAATGAGAAAAATAAATGCTTCCCTGCTTTCTCTTATAGAAAGAAGTGGGAAGCATCCATTATTGAGGGGCTATGTGTAGGGGCTGTGCTACATTACCGGCGTCTGGAAAAGAAATACAAATCCTTTGCTGTCTTTCAAATCCTTTATGGCATCTCCGGCATAGATTTCTCCGTTTGTCAGTGAGAGTTTCTTGATTCCTGCATTCGGGCTAAAATCGATTTTCTTCAGGTCGAGCCAGAACAAGTTAGGGGTCAGTGTGGACTCAAAATAATATACTTTGTTCTTCTGGTCGGATACAGAACGCCAACGGGTGGAGGAGATATGGGGCTTGTCCGGTGTGGTGATACCGAACGGTACAGAAACATTGCGCATTACGCTCAATACACTGGGTACAGCAATCTTTGCATCCGCTGTTTGCGGAATGGCATTGATGTAGAACGATGCGCGTACAAAGCGGTCACTGGAGCGGTTGGTTCCCGGCAACATATTCAGTCCGCCTACCTCTTTCCAATAGTCGTTGATAGCCAGCTGGAGTTCATATTTGGGAGAGTTGGTCATTACTTGATACTGCTTGCCTTCATGTATCTCAAGGTTTCCGTCTATGTATTCCAGGACAGCCGTGTTTCCAGTTTCATCTGTGATGGCCAGATGCAGGGTGGAAGCGGCTCCGTTGGGCAGGTCTGGTGCATCAATGCGGAAGGATTCTTTTTTCAGTTCATCCACAGCTTCGCGTACGGTTGCAAAATTGTCGAGTACGTATTGCGTCCAGATACTGATGCCCATAATCGGGCGGTTGTCTCCCGGGCGGTGGTAAACGGACTCCGGAAGGAAGAGCAGGCTGGCAACCAGACCTTTCTCGTTCATACCGTCGCAGGTACCTATGTCATAACCGGCGGCAATGACGCTACCGTACTTGGAAGTCCAGTTCACTGCATTCCCTTTGTTGTAGCCTGCCCTTTGCATGCCTCGTGGGAATACATAGATGTTACTCATAAGGTCTTCTTTCCAGTCCATCGTACGTCCTGTAATGACTGTATTGTCAGGACCGATGTAGGTGGCTCGGGTACACGCTTCTGTTTGTTGCACACTCATGGAGGCTATGGCAGCCAGTGCAACAGCTATTGTCTTTATTGGTTTATTCATCTCGCTTTTGTCTTTATGAATTAATACTCTGTTTCATAGAATAACAAAAGGAGGGGAGTATAGTTTGAGAAAAAGAGGTGAAATCCCTTACTCGTCTTTTTCTTTCAGCAATTCCTCCATCGCCTTAACGATACGGACCTGTCTCTTATACACATCTCCGAGCCCACGAGACATGCGCAGA
>ENA-OZRB01000553-OZRB01000553.1-human-gut-metagenome-genome-assembly--contig:-NODE-553-length-9962-cov-10.377612_pt1 | contig 9962 bp, 9 predicted proteins | sample MGYA00243782_ERZ653934 | MGnify/ENA primary metagenome ERZ653934 (study PRJEB26926, sample SAMN06164535) | human gut metagenome | biome: ENVO:00009003; feature: ENVO:2100002; material: ENVO:00002003...
CGTGGGCTCGGAGATGTGTATAAGAGACAGGTTATTGCATATCCGCCCCTGCCATAAAGCGTTTGCCAACAGTTTCGCCCGGTCCGGATGCGTCTTTCTGAAGGCGCGATATCGACGGTAAACAGTTTCTTCCGCCGCCAGCGCCCGCTCGTTGTTCCGTCTTGCCGCGGCAATGCTCTTTAATGTCAGCTGGCTTTTGCCAAGCGCTTCAATATCGGCAAACAGTCCGCGGTCAAAATCACCGTCGTCCAACACCCGGCGATGCGTCTTCAACACTCTGGCAATATGCCGGCGGGTCAGCCCTTTGATATATTTCTGAACTTCTCCCGGTTGTCTTTCATAATCGCCGATACCGGTCAGCGTGCTTCGCGGCGCGGAAACATCCGGCGCCGTATCGTCATAAACAGGCAAAACATAATTTAATACCGCTGCGGCATTGATATCGACAGCCAGCCGTCCGACAACATCATCCGTCAGGCTGCGGAAAACTTCCTGTCCCCACCGCAGCTCGCTGACCAACTGCCGATAGTCTTCCTGATGATAAATCGAAAAATCTTCCGCCGTATCGGATTCCAGACGTTTTTTATTCTCAATGGCGCTGATTTCCATTTTGCGCAAACCTTTGTCAAAGAGCTTCAGCGCATTACGCTTTTCCAAACTCTGCGGCAAAGCGGCCAACTCGTCGACAGCCTCATATCTGATACCGCGGGAAGACAGCAAAACGACCTGATTCTCGCCCAGATTACGGTCAAAGGCATTAAACAGCATATGCAGAGAACTGAACGTAAAATCATCCCAGAATCCTTCCGGCTTAAACTCTCTCACGACTTTCCTGTCAACCGGCGTATCGTTCAATTCTATGTCATAATAGCTCTTTACTACGGCCGCAATGTCAAGAACTTCCGCGGCAAAATCCAAAACGGCTTTTTTCTTTTCCCAATCTCCGGACATATCGGCATATTCTGCCGGACGCCAGCTTTCGGCAAACTCATCGTCCTCGTCTTCGTCGTCGAAACTTCTGTCCTCCAGCTCATTCAGCAAAACGCCCGTTTCATACAAATCATTGTCCGCGGCTCTTATAATCTGAGCAATCATCTTTTCGACGTCTTCGGCCAGTGCCCCGCTGATGTTTTCGGCATTTTCATAATTGTCCCAGTACTCTTCCGGCGACCCCGGTTTAAAAAGCGGCCTATCCGCAGCAAAACTGCCGACATTGTCAACTTCGGCAAAAATTTTTTTCAAATCATAATGCTCCGGAATCTCAAAATCTGCGTTTCCAATACCCAAATGCTGATTCAGGCGGCTGTTTCTCTCCAGTCTGAAATAGGTTTCATCGCTCATTACGTTGTCAAAATCGGCAGCCGCTGCCCGGGCCGCATCCTGATTACGATAGTAAAGATAAAAGTCGGCACGATTTCTGGCGACAATCTGCGTAAACTGATCCGTAAATTCGGCCACCGTTTTCCTTACCGGTTCGCTCCGCACATCCCAGCTGCATTCTTTTTGCAAAAGCTTCGCCACCTCGGCGGCAACTTTCTTTTCGCTGACAAATCCCGGCATTTTGGAAAAATTTTCCGCAACATCGGCCAATACCGAACGCACGCCCTCCACGTCGGAAACATTGATAACGCCGCCGCGGCGGATAACCGTACGCATCATTCGTTCGGCCAGACGCGTCTCCAAAAATTCGTCCATCATTCCGGAAAAAATTTCATCCTGCATCTCTCCTGCAAACGCCGCCGACAAAACCATGCCCCGATTCAGCCAATAGCGGTCAAACTCGCTGCCGCTCTTCGCAACCCAGTCGGAAACGGCGTTAACATCTTTGGCGAAATCCCCATTGCCCGGATTAAACAAAACCCGAGCCCGGACAAAATCTTCGTTGCCCTCCCCTTGTTCGGCTATTTCGCGGTACAGATGATAAAACGCCTCCGCAGCGGGAAAAGCCCCTTGCGGGCTGTCATCGGGAACGGATACTCGAAAACCGCAGTTTCGGTTAAGCTCGGCCGCCGCCAGTTTTAACGCCGGATAAAGCTCGGCAACCTCCCGCGCCGAACGCCAATACCACATGTCCCGGCCTTTTTCAATCTGCAGTCCGTCCATCATAACGCCCGCCGTATTGACAAAAGTCTTAATAAAATTAATCCGCACCGAATTGTCAGCCATAAAAAAACGCCCTTTCGCATATTATGCCAAAATATAAACAAAAGAGCGTTTTTTGTCAAATATTATTAACCGTCCTACGTTTTAAGGTTAACAACCGTCTGCGTCATCTCGTTAGCCGTGGTAAAAGCCGTACCGTTAAGGTTATACGCTCGCTGCACCACAATCAGATTGGAAAATTCCTTAGACGGATCAACGTTCGACCCCTCCAGCGATTCGGAGCGAAAGGCCGTATTGTCGTTGGTCGTCGAATCAACGACAAAAAAGCTTTCGCCGACATCGTTGGATACTTCAAAAAGCGTTCCGCTTATCGGAATAAGATTTTCCGGCGCCGAAAAACCGACCAACGCCAGTTTTCCGCTGGCAAGCGTTTCGCCGTTGGTATATTTGGATTGAATGACGCCGCCGCTGTCAATGTACGAATACTGATAGTCGCCCCCGACACGCCCGTCCTGGGAAACATTGACGATTTCGGAACTTCCGGCATATTGCGTCATATGCGAAATATCCATCGCCACCGTACTTGCGGTTCCGTCCGGCCAGGTAACGCTGACGTCAAAGGTCTTCGGCGACAGGATCCCGCCTTTTTCATCAAAAACCACTTCCAGCGGTTCAGCTGTCGTTACCGTTCCGCCTTCCATGTTAAAAGTCACGTTCCAGACATTATTCTGCCCCTCGGCTTTCTGAAACAGCATATTAACGGTTTTTTCCTGATTGTTTTCGCCGTAAAAGGTCAGGCCGTAACTGCTGTTGTCAACATCCGCAGGCACATTGGCGCTGATTTCCATCTGAGAGGTGGGCACCGCCGGAATTTTGTCCGGATATTGAATCGTCAGGTTCGACAAATCGGAAGCAAAGGTGCCGTCCTCATTGGCTGCAAAACCCTGAACATAATAACCGCTGGAATTAACCAGATAGGTTGTGCCGTTTTCGCTGCGGGTGGTAAAATCGCCGGCTCGGGAATAATATGTCTGGTTAAGGGAATTTTTTACCACAAAAAAAGCATTGTCACCGGCCTCAATCGCCACGTCAAACGGATTTCCCGTCGCCGAAATCGTTCCCGCCCTGGTAATGCTGGTGCGATCATAATACCCTACGCCGTCAATATCCACGCGCGACGACGACAAGCCGCTTGAGTTGCTCTTAACCAGCGGCTGAGACCCCAGCAGCGAATAAAACATCGTTTCGGCCGACTTGTAACCGGTCGTTGAAATGTTCGCCAGGTTCGTGCTTACCGTTTCCAACGCATGCGACTGAGCGTTAAGACCGGAAACCGAGGGAGAAAATATACTTAAAGCCATCTCTTTTCACCTAAAAATTTACCTTATGATTTTTCATGCAAATTCCGTGCCGGTTTTAGCCGAGTGCCACCATAATTATTCCGACAGTAATCAGGGCAATCCCGGAAGCGGAAAGCATCGACAGGCTCTCTCCCAGAAACACGACGGCGGCAACCGAGGCAATAACCACGCTGAGTTTGTCCACCGGCGCCACTTGCGAAACCCGTCCGTACTTCAGCGCCGCAAAATAAAACAGCCACGACATTGCGCCGGCCGTACCGCTCAAAATGATGAAAGTCAGCGCTCTGCGGTTCGCCAAAATTTCGCCGACATGTCCGAAATTGCGCTGAACAGCCATCACCGCTATCAAAAACAAAGCCATGATAACGGCACGGATAACCGTTGCCGTATCGGCGTCAAGCCCCTGCAAACCGATTTTGCCGAAAATGCTGACCAACGCCGCCATAACGGCCGACAAAACCGCATAAACAAGCCACAAATGCTCTGTCATCGTCCTCTCCTTAAAAAGTTTTCCTTTTCCTTCATGCAATAATCATACCATTCTCTTATTTAGCCATAAGTTGTTAAAAACATAAAAAGACAACCAAATTTTGGAGTATAATGCATATTGAACAAAAAAGGGCAAAAATCAGCTTATTTTGTGCAAAAAAAACGACATTTTTACTCAAATTAAGAAGATTTTTGTTGTTTTTATCTGAAATCGGGGGTATGAGTCAGGAGTATTTTTTGATTAACAAAAGCGAGTAAACAAATTATGTCAAACCCCCTGGACACTAAAGTTATCAGCAAACTGGCTGAAATTCTTGATAAAAGCAACCTTACCGAACTTGAATACGAAGACGAAGGTTGCCGCATCTGTCTAACCAGAGATTTTTCCGGCCGCATTGCCGGCCCGGCCGTTGCGCCGATGCCTGCGCCGATGGCTCCCGTTCCGCCGGTTCCGGCGCCTGTTCCCGCCGTATCCGCGCCGGCCGCTGCTCCGGTCGTTTCTTCCGAAGAAGATTACGCCAAGCTTCCCGGCTGCGTCAAATCCCCGATGGTAGGCGTTGTTTATCTCTCTGCCGACCCCAACTCTCCCGATTATGTCAAGGTCGGTTCAACCGTTGCCGAAGGCGACACGGTTTGTCTGATTGAAGCAATGAAAACATTCAACCCCGTTAAGGCTCACAAGGGCGGCAAGGTAACCAAGATTCTGGTCGCCGGCGGCGATCCCGTAGAATATGGCGAACCCTTAATCATCATTGAATAATAACTTCTAGGATTATCACATGTTTGAAAAAGTATTGATTGCCAACCGCGGCGAAGTGGCCCTTCGCATCCATCGCGCCTGCCGCGAAATGGGCATCAGAACCGTTGCCGTTCATTCGGAAGCCGACGCCGACGCCATGCATGTCCGGCTCGCGGACGAAGCCGTCTGTATCGGCCCGGCACGCTCAAGCGATTCTTATTTAAACAAACCGGCAATTATTTCCGCCGCGCTGATTACCGGCGCCGACGCCATCCATCCCGGGTTCGGCTTTCTGTCCGAAAACGCCGACTTCGCCGAAATGGTCGAACGCCACGGCATTACCTTCATCGGTCCCACTGCCGAGCAAATGCGTCTGATGGGCGACAAAATTACCGCCCGCAAAGTTGCGCAGGAAGCCGGCATTCCGGTAACTCCGGGCTCTCCGGCACTGGAAAGCGTCGAAATGGCCATTGAATGGGCCAACAAAATCGGCTATCCGGTCATCGTCAAAGCCACGGCCGGCGGCGGCGGCAAGGGCATGAAAATAGCCTTCAACGACGAGGAAATGAAGGAAGCCTACACCATGGCCCGCGCCGAAGCCAAAGCAGCTTTTACCAGCGACGTGGTTTATATGGAAAAATATCTCCAGAAACCCCGCCATATCGAAATGCAGATTCTGGCCGACAAATACGGACACGTCGTTCATCTCGGCGAGCGCGACTGCTCAATCCAGCGCAGCAACCAGAAAGTCATCGAAGAATGTCCGTCTCCCGCGCTCAACAACCAGCAACGTCGCGAAATCGGCGAAATCGTCCGCAAGGCGATTGAAAAAATCGGCTATACCAACGCCGGTACGCTGGAGTTCTTATATGAAGACGGACGTTTCTATTTCATGGAAATGAATACCCGTCTGCAGGTCGAACATCCGATTACCGAAGCGGTAACCGGCATCGACATCGTCCGCGAACAAATCCGCATTGCCAGCGGCGCCTCGCTGGGTTATACGCAGGATGACATAACCTTCTCGGGTCACGCCATTGAATGCCGCATCAACGCCGAAGACCCGGAAACTTTCGTTCCCTGCCCCGGCAAGATTACCGAATGGCATGCACCGGGCGGTCTCGGCATTCGTGTCGATTCGGAAATTTATTCCGGCTATTCGATTCCGCCGTTTTATGACAGCATGATTGCCAAACTGATTGTTCACGGCAAGACCCGCAACGCCGCGCTGATGCGTCTGCGCCGGGCATTGGAAGAGTTTGTGATTGAGGGGGTAAAGACCACCATTCCGCTCCACCAGGAAATTATTTCCCAGGCCGAGTTTATTGACGGTCAATACAACATTCACTGGCTCGAAAAATTCATGGAAAAAATGAAACAGGCCTCCGGCAAATAACTATTAACAGCCCCGAAATTTTGGGGCTGTTTTTTTTGCGCGTTTGCCTTTATGATGAAGATTGAAACAACAAGTGAGGCATAATGAATCAGAAGCTATCCCTAATCGGCTCAATACGCGGCGGCCTGGTTTTCATGGGCCGGCACGCTCTGCTGTCGGCACTTTTTTTCCTTCTCGCCTACGGTGCGGTTTACTATGCTCAAAAGCTGAGCATCTCGACCGACCTGCCGGTTATGTTTGCCTACCTCGTCTACACATATTTCTTCTATTACTTCTTTGTCTGTTTTTATTTCAGACGGAAGCCGCTTTTCAGCCGGCGTCGTTTCGGCAATGCACTGGTTCGAATGCTGGCGATTCTGCTGCTGGCCTTTGCAGCACTGCTCGCGCTTAAAATCGGGTTCAAAATTCTGTTTTTCCTTGCCGGCACCCTTAAAGCCTTTCCCGAATTTTACGAACAGCTTCGTTTGGCCTATTTGGGATTGCTTGTATCGCCGTATTTTGCATGGTTTCTGCCGGTCTTCATGTTCATCATTCTGAGTTTCACTTTTTTTATTCCGGCTTTTGCCTGGATATCTGCAGTCATCGGCGGCGATTCTTCCATTACCATGACTTTCGTCCGCGCCAAAGGAAACTATGTCCGCCTGATTGTCATTTTTCTGCTCATTTACGGGATGCTCCCGCTGACTCTTCTTATTTTCAGGGGATACTCTGCCGGAGTTGTCGCCGCAGTATCCGCATTGATGAGCCTGGTACAGATTGTCATTTATCTGAAAGTTTATGAACATTTCTATCCGCAGAAATGAGTTCATGGCACCGTCGCTTCCAAAGATGTCTAAGTCCTTTATGGAAACGCACGCAACATTTTATAAGCCGACTGACAAAAAAACTCCGCTTTCCAGCGGAGTTTTTTTTACTTTGCCAATTTTTACGCTGCTTTGGAAGCTTTCTTGGCCGCAAAAGCATTCATCGTTTCGATGATGTAATCCTGCGATTCCTTGTCCAGATAAGGATGCATCGGAATGCTCAGAACCGTCTTCGCAAGCTTTTCGCAAACAGGCAGCGAGCGGGTATTCCACTTTGCATAGGCGGTCTGCGTATTGACCGGACGCGGATAATAGGCGCCGCAGGGAATGCCGTTTTCTTTCAGATATGCCAGACATTCGTCGCGGTCTTCACAGGTAACCGTATACAGCGCATAAGCCGATTTGCAGTTGTCCATAACCTTCTGTTTGCCGTAATATGAACTCAAACCGTCATCATAACGTTTGGCAATTGCATAACGGTCTTTGAGTTCCTGTTCAAATACCTTCAATTTCTGCAAAATTACGGCAGCCTGGAAAGAGTTCATGCGGCCGGTCATACCCAAACGAACATTGTCATAGTGGTCTTCCGGACTCATGCCGTGAACGCGGCAGGATTTGACCAGATCGTTTTCGGCAACATTATTGGTAAATACGGCGCCGCCGTCACCATAACCGGCCAGAGGTTTGGTCGGATAAAAGCTGGTCGCGGTCATGTCGGCAATGTTGCCGGCGCGCTTGCCGTGATATTCCGAACCATAGCTCTGCGCAGAGTCTGCCAGAACCTTCATACCGTTGGAATGGGCAATTTTCATAATTTCGTCATAGTTGGCCGGGTTGCCGAAAATATCAACCGCAATAACGGCCTTCAAATTCAGTTTGCCCTCTTTCTTAACATTGGCTATTGCTTTTTCCAAATCTTTCGGATCCATATTGAACGTATTGGGGTCGGAGTCGACAAAAATCGGCGTAGCGCCGACAATGGCAACACATTCGGCCGAAGCGACAAACGTAAAGGAAGAAACGAACACAGCATCGCCGGCCTTAACGTCCCAGGCCATCAGAGCCAGTGTCAGCGCATCAGTGCCCGAACCGCAGGTCGAGCAGTATTTCGTACCGGAATAGGCTGCCAGCTTTTCGTCCAGTTCACGACATTCCGGACCCTGGGCATAACCGCCGTGATTTAAAATGGTTTCAAATGCTTTCAGAAAATTTTCCTGGCCGATTACTTTCTGCGAAGCCTGAACGTCAAACAGATTAATCGGTTTAGAAGGTTTATTGGTCATTGTAAAGTTCCTTTTGTTGTAAGTTTTAACTGAAGCTGATACTACGGCAAAAAAAATCCGAATGCAAAACACAAAAGGTTTCCGCTTTGTAACAAAAGCGCGGAAAACAAAATAAACATTCCGTTTTATCCGAAAATAAACAATTTTATTGATTTACGCAAATTTACTGCTATATTTAGAGTGATTTTTGCAAAAACTCCAGAATAAGGAATTTATAACGTGTGTGGAAAAATTAGACTGCTTGCCGCCTGTTCGCTCATTGCACTCACAACTGCCTCCTGCGCCACACAGAATGACAAGAATGCACATGGAATCCCTCAGGAGGAAAACGGAGCGCTTGAAACCTATAACCGCGGCATGTTCAAATTCAACTATCAGGTGGACAAATATGTCCTCAAGCCGGTCGCCAAAGGTTATCGCGCCGTTACCACCCCCTATGTCCGCGAACGGGTCAACAACGCCCTCGCCAACATTAAGGAGCCGATTTCCGCTTTCAACCACATTCTGCAGGGTGAATTCAGGGAAAGCGGCATAAACCTGTCGCGGCTGGTCATCAATACGACGCTCGGCCTTGCCGGCATGTATGACGTCGCCGGAGGCTGGGGGCTGCAACAGTCCAAAGCCGGATTTGACGACACGCTGGCCAAATGGTGCATCAAAGACGGCCCGTTTATCGTTTTGCCGCTGTTCGGACCTGCCACGCCGCGCTCAACCGTCGGCTTGATTGTCGACAGCGTTACCAATCCCGTTTATCTGGCAACGCTCAACGCTCCGGCCGGAACCAGAGACAAAATCAGCTACGGCTATACCGCCGTTTCGGTTGTTGCCTTCCGCGAGTCAGCACTTGACCTGATGGACGACCTGGAAAGAAACTCGGTCGACTTTTATACGACAATGCGTTCCGCTTTCCTGCAAAACCGCCAGAACAAAGGCTGCTTTAATGATGAAGGCAACGCTTCCTACGACTTCGACTTCGGTTATGAGGAAGAAGACCAGATTTTCGATGAAATGGAATCAGAATAATTAGAAATTAAACGGAGCAACAAGATAATGAAAAAAAATTTATTTGCCGCACTCTTCGCCTCGGTCTTTATGTTTTCAGCCGCAGCCAATGCTGCCGTTGACGCCGCTCAGGCTGAAGCTTTCGTAGAAAAGGTCACCCGGGAAGGCATCGAGGAAATCATTAACGCCAACGTATCGCAAACGGTAAAGGATCAGCGTTTTGAAAAACTTTTCAACAATGCTTTGGATCTGAATTTCATCGGGCAGTTTGTCCTCGGACGCTATTGGCGAACTTCCACCCCCGAACAGAAAAAAGGATTTATCAACGCTTATCGCGAATTGAACATCAAAACCTGGTCAAAACGTTTTGACGAGTTTAAAGGCAAGAAATTCGTCTTCAAAGGCACTTCGCCGTCCAATTCGGCTAACCAGATTTTCGTAAATTCTCTGGTGCCGATGGATCAGGGCGAACCGGCCAAAGTTGTCTGGCGCGTCAAACAGACTGGCGACAAATTTAAAATCGTCGACATCATCATTGAAAACGTCAGTCTGGCCATTACCGCCCGCAACGAATATACGGCTTACATCAAGTCGGCGCCCGGCGGCGTAGACGATTTGATTAAGGATTTGCAAAACAAAACCAACAAAGCCTAAACCCTCGGCCCTCTCAAAAGAGAGGGCATTTTTTTTGCCAAAAATAAAGGCAGATTCAATAATAGTTGACTTTTCCTTCGCGCCGCGTTATATTGTAACTGTGGTGCATAAAAGGTGATTCTGTCTCGTTTC
>ENA-OZRB01000587-OZRB01000587.1-human-gut-metagenome-genome-assembly--contig:-NODE-587-length-9591-cov-4.339870_pt1 | contig 9591 bp, 6 predicted proteins | sample MGYA00243782_ERZ653934 | MGnify/ENA primary metagenome ERZ653934 (study PRJEB26926, sample SAMN06164535) | human gut metagenome | biome: ENVO:00009003; feature: ENVO:2100002; material: ENVO:00002003...
GCATGTCTCGTGGGCTCGGAGATGTGTATAAGAGACAGCAATACACCCGCTACACTAATGGCTACAAGAATTTCTTTTTTCATTTTTCTGTCTTTTTTATATGAAAGAATAATGCATACAAAATCGGGATAAAAAGCAACGTTATCAACGTGCCGAACAGCAACCCACCCATAATAGAAGCCGCCAACGAACCGAACATGGCATCCGGCAACAATGGAATCATTCCCAAAATCGTAGTCAGCGAAGCCATCATCACAGGACGGAGACGACTTTGCGAACTGTCTATCAATGCCGTCACAGGTTCTACTCCCTGATTAATCTGCAAAGTGATCTCATCCATCAATACAATACCGTTCTTAATAATCATACCGATCAACCCCAATGTACCGACGATAGCCACAAAGTTGAATGTCTTCCCGGTAAGCAGCATTACAGCAACAACACCGACAAATACCAGCGGAATAGTACAGAAGATGATAACCGGTTTCCGGTAATCTTTGAACAGCATGATTAGAATGGATATCATCAGAATGATAGCAAACGGGAAATTCTTGAACAGATATTGCATAGACTTTGTGCTGGCGTTCCTCTCGCCTTGCCATTGAAGCCGATATCCGTCAGGCAGCGGAATCTGTTCAATCTGCGTGGCAATGGATTGCCGCGCCTTCTCCGTTTCTACCCCCGGAACAGGAGAACATTGCACCCGTTGGCTACGCTGCCCGTTATAACGGGGAACCACCGGATCTTCCCACTTCACATCGATCCGCTTACTGATTTGTTTCAACGGAGTTGTTCCCATCAACGTTTCCACCAGTTCTTCTTTCGATAGTGTTCCTGTCTTCAGCTTCATCATCATTTCCTGTGTCAGCAAACCGTTCAGAGAAGGAAGAGACGAGAATATCTGCGTATTGTCCAGGTTCTCAATCGGATTTCCGTGTTCGTCCAGGCAACGCAAGTAGATATTATCTTTGTGAATACCTTCGTAGAAAGACCCGATAGGGATGCCGCTGGTAGCTGTCAATAAAGAAAGGCTTACATCGTTCCGGCTCAATCCGATAGCACGTGCCGTAGGCTGGTCATACTCAATAGTCAGCACCGGGATCTGTGGTTCCCAGTCCGTAGTAATCAGGTAAACATCCGGGCAATTCTCCATAATCTTGCGGGCACTATCCGCCAACTGATGCAAAACAGCAGGGTCAGGACCGGTAAACTGCGCTTCAATAGGGTATTTTTTGAACATCAGGTTGTAGCGGTTCATCTTTACGTAAGCATCCGGATAATGTTGCGAAAGATATTGTTGAATTTCCGCCATGTTATCCACCAAATCATCCGGAGAGGTGAAGTCAATAATCAGTTCACCGTAAGATAAGGAAGGATTGGCTACGTTACGCACCAAGTTATAACGGGCAGGAGTACCACCGATAGAAGCAGTGACGTGTGTGACTTCCGGACGTTTTTTCAGGTAAGCTTCGATTTCCTCCAAGTCACGCGCCACGCGAGTGGAGTTAGTTCCTTCCGGCAATTTATATTCCATATAAAGCTGATCGTAGACCATATCCGGGAAAAAGCCCTGCTTCATGAAACGGTAACTGAAAGCTGAAAGCAATACCAAAGCGATCATTGTAAACACAAAGCTCCAACGATGCGCCAGACTGAATCTCAACAATGAACGGAGCACGGCATAAATCTTTCCTTCATACACACGCTTTCCGGCAGCAGTTGTCGCAGAGATTTCCGGATGCAAAATCCGGTCGGCCATCAACGGAACGTGCACTAAGGCCAGCACCCAGCTAAGCAACAGGGAAACAGCGAGTACGATAAACAAATCGCGCGTATAGACGCCTGCCGTATCAGGCGACATAAAGATAGGAAGAAAAGCAATGATGGCAATCAGAGTAGCTCCCAGCAAAGGCATTGCTGTCTGCCGTCCGATAGCAGTCATTGCTTCCATCCGACTCTTTCCGGCTTTCAAATCTACCAAAATACCGTCGATGATAACAATCGCATTATCCACCAGCATCCCCATCGCAAGCACGAACGAGGCCAATGAAACACGCTGCATCGTACCATCCATAAAATAAAGGAACAGGAAGGAACCGAATACCGTCACTACCAGGCTGATACCGATAATCACCCCGCTCTTGAATCCCATAGCAATCATCAGGATAACGACTACGATAATCACAGATTCTATCAGATTAAGAATGAACGTCCCTAACGAAGTGCCTACGCGTTCCGGCTGATAGAAAACCTTATGACACTCTACTCCTGCCGGAAGGCGTTCAGCCTTTAGTTGCTCCAGTTTCTTTTCCACTCGATGCCCCACTTTAATAATGTCGGCATCCGGAGAAGCAGCCACCATGATTCCTATCGCACGCTGGCGGTCATAAAACAATTCGTTGCGGGTAGGGTCTTCATAATCTTTCTCAATACGGGCAATGTCACTCAACCGCAACTGATCGGCATCATGTCCCTGAATCAGCATACGACCAATATCCTCTACCGTCTTAAACTTATCACTGACTGTCACCCGGATACGATTATCGCCATTATCATAATAACCAGTATAAGTAGTTTGGTTCTGTCCGTTCAATGTGGCTAGCACTTCGGCGGGTTTCACACCCAAGTTGGCCATCCGGTCTTGCAGGAGAGAGATGTTAATACATTCGGGACGTTTACCGTATAAGTCAACGCGCTCCACCCCATCCAGTTCACTGACTTCACGTTTCACCAGTTCTGAATAATCAGATAGTTCCCTGTCGGAAAGTCCGTCACCCGTCAAAGCGAAAAACATTCCGTAGACATTTCCAAAATCATCTTTTACAATAGAAGGGTTGGCACCTTCGGGAAGTTCTGCCTGTGCGTTCACCACTTTACGACGCAACAGATCCCAGCATTGTTCTACGTCCGTCTCTTTGACAGTCGTTTTCAGTTCTACCTGAATCAGAGAGAGATCGTTGTAGGAATAACTTTCCACATTATCTATATTCCCCATGGAGCGGATATTTTTCTCCAGCACATCCGTCACTTCCAACTCTACCTGATGTGCAGACGCACCGGGATAGGTAGTGACTACCATAGCGAGCTTTACCGTTATTTCAGGATCCTCCAGTTTACTCATTTCATAACTGGAATAAGCTCCTCCTACAATCAGTACGGCAATCAGGAAGTAGATCAACTTCTTGTTCTCAAATGCCCATTTACTAATATCAATCATAGCAGTCCTCCCACATTGGTTTCTGTAGCCGGAAGAAGCGGTTCCACCTGTTCTCCCTCTTTTACATGATGTACCCCCGAAGCGACAACCAAGTCACCGGGATTCGCTCCGTCTGAAGTAATCAGGCATCTGCCGTCGCTAAGCAGACGGGTGACGGTCACATCACAACGGCGAATAGCGTGACTGGAAGCATCATAAAGAAAGATACTCGTACGCCCGTTCTCACGAAGAATCGCTCCACCGGGAACCGACAGGTTACACACATCTCCTTCACTACATTCGATAGTTACCATTGTATTCATGCCGGGCGATGGAACTGCCTGTTTATCTTCTTTTTTCAGTTGAAGCCGCATAGTGTACAACTGATTGGCATTTGCCTTAGGGGTGACACTAATCAGTTCCAAAGCATATCTTTGATGAGGATAAATATCGAATGTACAATAGTAGCGGGTAAACTGCTGTCGACGAATATATTCCACTGCCGGAAGATTAATCTCCACCTCCGGGCTTCCCTCACTGATGATGGAAACGACGGGCATACCGGCAGCTACCGTCTCATGGGAATCAAAAAGACGTTTCTGCACATATCCGTTAAAAGGAGCATACAAACGGGTGTATGCCAACTGGTCTTTAGCATGGTTATATTTGGCGGTAATCTGTCTCAATCCGTACACGGCCTTATCGTTAGCATCCGGTGTTGTCACATTTTCCTTATAAAGTGCCATCACCCGTTCCGCCTCCGCTTTCACACTTTGATATTCTGCTTCTGCCGCATCCAGCTGAATCTGATAGTCTGTCGGATCTAATTCTGCCAGTAATTGCCCTTTACGCACATAGGCACCGTCATTTACATGCATATACTGAATAGTACCACTCACCCGGAAAGACAGACTTATGTCCTGTGCCGCTTTCACCCGTCCCGGAAACTGCAAAGCTATTTGTCTGTCGGCAGAAAGTACGGTATCAATCTTCACTGCCGGCTTACTGTCTGTGTTTTGTACACGTTGCCCACACGAAGTCAACAGAACTGCTAAAAATCCTGTTAATAAGAAGTCCAATCGTCTCATATTTTCACTTATTAGTTAGTTGCCACAAAAGTATCCCAAGCAAACATGAGGAGAAAGGTTGATTTAGACGAAACATTGTTCTATTTGTACGTTACCTAAGATAAAAAGCCGAAATAGTTTGCTATTTGTATTTATTTGTTTGTTACTTTGTAAAGAAATTCATTTCAACAAAAAAGGAATATGGAACCACTGATGCCATTCAAGTATGTTATAATATCTCCGGAGGATACTTCCATGAAAGAAGGATGCATTATTTCCGAATTCAACCAATGCGGACTTTTCCTCTGCCAGAAAGGACAGGCGGAAATCCTGTTGGGAGGTAGACCATATCAGATTAACAAAAGGAATCTTTTTATATATACAGCTGCCAATCTTCTACAAATACGCCAAAGGAGCGCTGACCTCGAAGGAATCATGATAGAGGTCGACCTGGATTATGTCATACCAATAGTAAACAAAGTAGCCAACTCGGAAAACTTGCTTTATTTGCGGGAAAATCCCTGTCTGTCGCTTTCCGAAGAGCAATATACATTTGTAGAGAACTTGCTCAAATCTGTAGAAAAACGAATTAACAGGGAGAATATCTGTAACAGTTCCCGTCAGAAACAACATTTAATTTCTGAATTAATCAAATCCTGGGGACAGGTGATATGCTATGAGTTATTAAACATTTATTTCAGTAACGAACCCCAAACACCACTGCCACAGGATAAAAAGGATAAAATCTTCCAAAATTTCATGATTACCCTTTATCGATATTATCGTCAGGAACGTGATGTTACTTTTTATGCAGACAAGCAATGCTTGTCCGCCCGATATTTTTCTTCTGTCATCAAGGATAAATCAGGGAGCAGTGCTTTGCAGTGGATCATACAGAATGTCATTACAGAAGCTAAATATCTGCTCGATAATACCGATTTAAGTATTAAGGAAATAGCAACCAAACTCAACTTCCCCACACAATCATTCTTCGGGAAATATTTCAAGCAGTATGTCGGTATATCTCCTAAAGAATATCGGAACAAACTTATCAAACAGTAACTTTCTTAAACTGCCGGAACTGCCACCACAACATTCCTCCGGATATAAGACTAGCCGCCAAATCTGCCACAGGCATACTGGCCCAAACGCCCATTTGTCCATAATAGTGAGGTAGAATCAATAAACAGGGAACGAGAAATAACATCTGCCGCGTCAACGACAAGAAAATGGCTTTACTTGCCATTCCGATACTCTGGAAGAAGTTGGAAGCTACCATCTGAAACCCAACAATCGGGTAGAAAAATACCACAATACGAAAACCTTTAGAAGCAATGCTGATTAACTCTTCGTCCGAAGTAAAGATGGAAGATACGATTTCCGGAATAAACATACCGATCAGGAAACCAATCGTTGTCACTACAGTTGCACAACAAATGGTTACTTTCAGTACTTCCGTCACACGAAGATAGAGCTTCGCACCAAAATTATATCCCGCAATGGGCTGCATCCCTTGGTTTAGTCCCAATACAATCATAATAAAGACAAAAACAATACGATTAACAATACCGAATGCACCGATCGCCAAATCACCTCCATGCTCTTTTAATCCCTGATTAATCAGAATCACAATAAAGCAAGACGCCATATTCATCAGAAAGGGAGACATACCAATAGCCAGCGAATCCAACACGATTTTCCGTTTCAAACGAAAAATCCCCTTTTTCAACCGTATCAGTTCATCTTTGCGGCAGAACAGATGAAGCTGCCAGACCAATGCAATCAACTGCGCACAAACCGTAGCCGTAGCCGCCCCACGGATTCCCCAGTCGAATACAAAAATAAACAATGGAGCAAGCAATACATTGATTATCACTGTCGTTATTGTTGCCATCATCGCTTTCTGCGGATGGCCCGAAGCACGGAGCACTGCATTCAGCCCCAGATATAAATGGGTAACCACATTTCCGAGCAAGATAACCTGCATAAATTCACGGGCATACTTCACCGTTTCATCGCTTCCTCCGAAAAAGTAAAGTATCGGATCGAGAAAAGGAAGAACGATTACCGTAAAAGAGATACCTATAATAAGGTTTAATACAAACACATTTCCCAAAACCCGCTGTGCGGTATCATAATCTTTCTGTCCTAGCTTCACCGAAATCAATGTAGCCGCACCGACACCGACCAACGAGCCGAAAGCCGCGGCAAGATTCATTAGCGGGAAAGTTAATGCCAACCCGGAAATAGCCATCGCACCTACCCCGTGACCGATAAAAATACTATCTACCATATTGTAAAGAGAAGACGCCGTCATGGCGATAATTGCCGGAATGGCATACTGCATTAAAAGCTTCCCAATCTTTTCCGTACCCAACGCAGTGGGTGTCTTTTGTCCTGTCATACCTATTAGTTTGAGACGGCAAAGATACAAAAAAGAGGTGGATTACAGGATATATGAGAAAAGTTTCGTATTTTTGCCTCCAAAATTGAGTTAATACGTAACGAAATGAATATATTAGAACTAAGTGAACAGGAAATCATTCGACGCAACAGCCTGAATGAGCTTCGTGCGATGGGTATTGATCCGTACCCTGCAGCAGAGTATGTAACCAATGCTTTCTCTACAGATATTAAAGCTGAATTTAAAGACGACGAGGAGCCACGCCAAGTTTCCGTAGCCGGCCGTATCATGAGCCGCCGCGTGATGGGTAAAGCATCTTTCGTTGAATTGCAAGACTCTAAAGGTCGCATCCAGGTGTACATCACCCGCGATGATATCTGCCCGGGAGAAGACAAGGAACTGTACAACTCTGTATTCAAACGCCTGCTCGACTTAGGTGACTTTATCGGTATCGAAGGTTTCGTGTTCCGCACACAAATGGGTGAAATCAGTATCCATGCTAAGAAACTGACTGTACTTGCAAAGTCTATCAAACCGTTGCCTATCGTTAAATACAAAGACGGGGTAGCTTATGACTCTTTTGAAGATCCCGAACTCCGTTATCGCCAACGCTATGTGGACCTGGTAGTGAACGACGGTATCAAAGAAACATTCCTGAAACGTGCCACTGTTGTGAAAACATTGCGCAATGCTTTGGACGAAGCCGGTTACACGGAAGTGGAAACTCCCATCCTGCAATCTATTGCCGGTGGAGCAAGCGCACGACCGTTCATCACTCACCATAACTCACTGGACATGGATCTTTACCTGCGTATCGCAACAGAACTTTATCTGAAGCGACTGATCGTAGGTGGTTTTGAAGGTGTATATGAAATAGGTAAGAACTTCCGTAACGAGGGTATGGACAAAACCCATAACCCGGAGTTCACTTGTATGGAACTCTACGTACAATATAAGGATTACAACTGGATGATGAATTTCACCGAAAAGTTGTTGGAACGTATTTGTATCGCAGTAAACGGTAGCACAGAAACAGTGGTTGACGGAAAAACCATCAACTTCAAAGCTCCTTACCGCCGTCTGCCTATTCTGGACGCTATCAAAGAAAAGACAGGATATGACCTGAACGGCAAGAGCGAAGAGGAAATCCGCCAAGTCTGCAAGGAACTGAAGATGGAAGAAATCGACGAGACGATGGGTAAAGGCAAGCTGATTGATGAAATCTTCGGAGAATTCTGCGAAGGTACATATATCCAGCCGACTTTCATCACCGATTATCCGGTTGAAATGTCTCCGCTGACCAAGATGCACCGCTCTAAACCGGGACTGACCGAACGTTTCGAACTGATGGTGAACGGTAAAGAGCTGGCTAATGCCTACTCGGAATTGAACGATCCGCTGGATCAGGAAGAACGTTTCAAAGAACAAATGCGTTTGGCCGACAAGGGAGACGACGAAGCGATGATTATCGATCAGGACTTCCTGCGCGCTTTACAATATGGTATGCCTCCTACATCGGGTATCGGTATCGGTATCGACCGTCTGGTGATGTTAATGACCGGACAGACTACCATTCAGGAAGTATTGTTCTTCCCGCAAATGCGCCCGGAAAAAGTAGTGAAAAAAGACGCTGCTGCCAAATACATGGAATTGGGAATTGCAGAAGACTGGGTTCCGGTGATTCAAAAAGCCGGTTACAACACAGTTGCCGACATGAAAGATGTCAATCCGCAGAAGCTGCACCAGAACATCTGCGGCATTAACAAGAAATATAAATTAGAACTGACCAATCCGTCGGTAAACGACGTAACTGAGTGGATACAGAAAATTTAATAAGTTCTTCATCCAAATCCATACAAATGAAATTACCCGGCAAGATAGCGATAATGGGCGGAGGAAGTTGGGCTACAGCCATCGCAAAGATGTGTCTGGCCCAGGAAGACTCTATCAATTGGTACATGCGGCGAGACGACCGCATTGCCGATTTTAAACGATTAGGGCACAATCCGGCTTATCTGACAGGAGTGAAATTCGATACAAGACGCATCACGTTCAGTTCCAACATCAACGATGTGGTGAAAGAATCGGATACACTGATTTTCGTCACTCCCTCTCCTTATCTGAAGGCGCATCTGAAAAAACTGAAAACCAAGATAAAAGATAAGTTTATCATCACCGCTATCAAAGGAATCGTACCCGATGACAACGTTATTGTATCGGAATACTTCACAAAAGAATATGGTGTACCACCAGAAAATATAGCAGTCCTTGCAGGTCCCTGCCACGCAGAAGAAGTAGCTTTGGAGCGACTCTCCTACCTGACTATCGCCTGCCCTGATAAAGACAAGGCACGTATCTTCGCACGCCGTCTGGGAAGCAGTTTTATCAAAACATCTGTCAGTGATGACGTGGCGGGTATCGAATACAGTTCGGTACTCAAAAACGTGTATGCCATTGCTGCCGGTATCTGTAGCGGACTGAAATATGGCGACAACTTCCAGGCTGTATTGATCTCTAACGCCATTCAGGAAATGAATCGTTTCCTGAACACGGTGCATCCGTTGAACAGAAACGTGGATGAATCTGTTTATCTGGGGGATTTATTGGTGACCGGCTACTCCAACTTTAGTCGTAACCGTACTTTCGGAACGATGATAGGCAAAGGGTATTCCGTGAAGAGTGCGCAAATTGAAATGGAAATGATTGCAGAGGGTTACTATGGTACGAAATGTATCAAAGAAATCAATAAGCATCATCATGTCAATATGCCGATACTGGACGCTGTGTATAACATCCTATACGAACGTATCTCACCAATGATCGAGATTAAATTGCTGACTGACTCTTTTAGATAATCTTTAAACAAGAACGATATGATTAGTTTAAACATTGAAAAGACATTTGGATTTATCTCCAAAGAAAAG
>ENA-OZRB01000615-OZRB01000615.1-human-gut-metagenome-genome-assembly--contig:-NODE-615-length-9338-cov-13.218572_pt1 | contig 9338 bp, 9 predicted proteins | sample MGYA00243782_ERZ653934 | MGnify/ENA primary metagenome ERZ653934 (study PRJEB26926, sample SAMN06164535) | human gut metagenome | biome: ENVO:00009003; feature: ENVO:2100002; material: ENVO:00002003...
TGATGATGAACCATATCAATTCTTATAAAAGAAAAAAGCTGAACAACCGTAGCCCATACGAAACATTCAGCTTTTACTATGGAGAAGATGTGCTTAAGAGACTGGGATGCTCACCGGTTGCCGCCGAGAACATCATCTTAAAGCCTAAACTTCTCAAAAAGTAACAAATAAATTTGCTGAGTGCCGCCAGAGCCAGAATAGAACAACTCTATCCAATCAAAAACAGGGATGGATTCTCCGAATACAAAAATTTCGAGAGAGAATTGATCTCTGGTTGTTGTACGCAAATTTATTGCTGAACGTATTATATCATATCGAAATAGAAATGAAAATTCGGGAATCTTGCTTACAAACCGGGAATTTCATTTACAAACCGGGAATCTCGGTTACAAAACAGGACTTTCATTTACAAACGGGGATTCTTGGGTTACAAATGGGATTCTCGGGTTACTATTTACCCATAGTGTAAGCTGTAATGCATATATATAGTGAATTTAATTGAAAAGTAAATGACTATACGATATATTATTATTGTAGAAAAACGTTTAAAGCAAGCTATTAAAGGAAATACAGATGAAGAAATTTAAAAGATTATTTTGCATAGTATGCATGCTTGTGCTGTCACTTGCAGCATGTGGAAAACAGGACACGGATGATGGTGTAAAAAAATTCTATAACAGCATGAATGATACGACGGAGGCCGTGGGAGAAAGCACGCAGTCCGGTTTGAAAGCTGCTGCGGAGGAAAACGGAAAGTCCGTTAAGAAAAGTTCAGATATTCTCATAGTATCGGACATAAACAGTGCCAATGAGACAATCAGGGTATACAATTACTCGACGGGAGTGCAGTATCAGTATTACTATGGGCTGACCACCGGCTTTTTTGACAAATATGGCAATCACATGTCAGTTTCAGACATACATCAGGGTGATGTGGTTGACATATCAGGGGCAGATTCAGACGGCAAGGCAAAGCGGATACAAAAATCCGATAAGGTGTGGACAAACGACGCAGTGACCAATTTTTCTGTGGATAAGAATAATAGCGTGCTTGAAATCGGAAATAGCAGCTACAGGCTGGATGAGCGCACCATGATATTTTCAGGCTCGGATGTCATAGATACTGACAGCCTAACGGCGCAGGATAAGCTGGCTGTTGTCGGGATTGACAAGGATATAGTGTCAATTTCTGTCACAACAGGGCACGGCACACTGCAGCTTAGCAATACATCGCTGTTTGAGGGCAGCTTTTTGCAGCTCGGAGACAGGATATTTGCAGAAATCACTAAGGATATGTCGCTTGATGTGCCGGAGGGCAGCTATACGCTCGCTGTGGCCAACAACGGCTGGGGAGGCAGCACGGATATTGAGATAAAAAGAGGCGAGACTACAAAGGTAAATTTAAATGATTTAAAGGGTGAGGGTCCTAAAAAGAGCAGCATCCTTTTCGAGGTTGACGTGCAGGGAGCAAAAATATATGTCGATGGCAGTGAAATCGACTATACGAGCCCGGTTGAGATAACATACGGAAAACACACGCTTAAGGTAACAGCCGATGGCTATGACACCTGGACGAGGACGCTTTACGTGAACTCGAAGGAAGCCACCATACAGATTACGATAAACGACAATAAGGACAGCCTCGGCAGTGATTCATCAGGCACCGGAACCGGCAGCACGGACAGCTCGCAGGCCACCGCACAGACTCCTTCAGAGACTGCCTCACAGAGGGCAGATGAGAAGGACAATCAAAGTACATCTAAAAGCACCACCGGCAGCTCGAAGAGCACAAATTCATCACGGCAGACATACAATAAATCCTCTGACAGTTCCAAAAATAGTCTGACAAATAAGGACATATCCGATTATCTTTCAACATTAACCTCTTTATTAAGTTCAAAGTAAGGTTTTAAGAATGGTAAAAGTACATAAAAGCCTAGGAAATAGCGCATTTTCCTTGACAAACCCCATAAAAACAAGTATATATATTCTTGTAGGTAATTTGGGAATACAGCTCGAATTATATAAATTATGAAAATCCAGAGGAGGAATTTTATCATGAACAAAGCAGATTTAGTTGCAGCTATGGCAGAGAAGGCCGGAGTATCAAAGAAGGATGCAGAGGCATCTTTAAAGGCATTCACAGATGTTGTTGCAGAGGAGTTAAAGAAAGGTGAGAAGATCCAGTTAGTTGGATTCGGTACTTTCGAGGTATCTGAGAGAGCAGCAAGAACAGGAAGAAATCCACAGACTGGCGCTGAGATGACAATTGCAGCATCTAAGGCTCCTAAGTTCAAGGCTGGAAAGGCTTTAAAAGATTCTCTTAACTAATAAGTTAGACTATCACGGAGTAGAAGAATGGGTGAAGCCTTTAAGGCTCCGCCCATTTTTGGCTATATCCACTGAAATCAGGGTAATGGTTATGAATTGATTTATTATAGGTAAGACACAGAGGTAACAATGAGATTAGACAAATTTTTGAAGGTATCGCGTCTGATAAAGAGACGTACAGTGGCAAATGAGGCATGTGACGCAGGCCGTGTCACAGTAAACGGCAGACCGGCAAAGGCATCTGTAAATGTCAAGGTCGGAGACATAATAGAGATAGCATTTGGACAAAAGACAGTCAAGGTTAAGGTGTTAAATCTCCTTGACACAACAAAGAAGGAAGAAGCAAAAGATCTTTTTGAGTATATATAGGTTATATTTTCATGAATCCCGGCATATATTTACATATGCGATTCCACAGATGGCATGTATATGTGCGGCTGTCTATGGAGCATATTAAAAATTATGTGAGGGACAGGAAATGGAAGAAATATCAGGCACAAAGAGTCATAAGCTTATCTTGAATAATCGCAGAACAGGCAGCTTTACAGGCATTTTGGATGTGCTCTCCTTTGATGTGGGAGAGATACTTTTGGAGACGGAGCTGGGCATGCTTGACCTAAAGGGCAAGGATCTTCACGTAAACAGGCTAAACCTTGAGAAGGGAGAAGCCGATATAGAAGGTGAGATAGACATGATTACGTATTCGAAGGTACCGGAGGTGACCGGAAAGAAAGATAAAATGTTTGGCAGGATATTCAGATAAGCACCTAAGGAGGAATAATGAGTAAACGTCGTGCAAAGAGAAGGGGCGGAACTTTAAGTGTTTCCATCATAGTTATAGCATTTCTTGTGGTTATGGTAGTCCAGGTTGTGCAGCTAAAGCAGAAGGAATCTACATATGCCGCACAAAAAGCGGAGCTTGAGAAGCAGTATACTAAAGAATCGGAGCGTGCTGATGAGATAGAAAGCATGCAGCAGTATATGCAGAGTGACCAGTACATAGAGGATATAGCAAAGAGCAAGCTGGGGCTTGCGTATGACAATGAAATAATCTTCAAGGAAAAGGACAAATAATTTTTGAAGATATAGTTGCGCTTTTTCGTCAAAACCTTCATTTTTGACCACATATAATCGTTGAAAAAAGATGGAGGCAAAAAGATGAGGATTGCAAATTTAAAAAAGGCTGTGTGGGGGCTTATGGCATTTGCATCCACACTGGTGTGTGTGATGGATTGTTATCCGCTGATACCTGCAGTGTATGGAGTTTATTGTCTGAGCAGTGGGCATACGATTATTTTTTACATAGGATTAATTATTGGAATGGGATACTTTATATCGATACCGTCGATATGTAAGTATCTCTTTATTATTGCGGTGATTTACTTTGGGGAAAGGCTATTTGTGAGAAAAAGCAGTAAAAACGGATGTCTGACAACAGCCGTTGTAGCAGCTTGTGCCACGGCGGTGATGAATCTGTCGGTAACATTTCTGGGAAAGCCGTATACGGATGAGATAGTGTTGTCGGTAGCAGAGAGCCTTGTTGTGTTTTCGATGGCCTTTGTGCTTTGCAGAGCATGCGAATATTTAAGGGCTCTTGAGCACAATGAAAACCCGGTCATAGCAGGACTCCTGCCCGACAGGGAGGAGGCATTTGCCACAGCAGTTTCAGGACTTTCAGGCATTATTTCGACTGCAAACGTCATGGCTGTAAAATGTACGGCAGATAAAATCCCTGATGAGAGTGAGAAAATACAGCTTGAGGTGACAGGGAGACTTTGTGCATGTTGTGAGGGCTGCAGTGTGTGCTGGACAAGCGGGACTTCGATTTCCGACAGTATAAAAATGCTTGCTGATGCAGTGCGCAAACGTATGAAAACAGAGGAAATTGTGCAAAACAGATATGTGGATGGCTGCCCGCACTATACGCGCATGGTGGAAGCCGCCACAGAGGCATTTGCCCGTATTGAGCTAAATGAAGCCTGGTACAGGCGTCTCACGGAAAACAGACGCGTCATAGCCACACAGCTTGACGCTATGGCAGAGCTCATGGATAGCTGGTGCAGGGCTGAAAAATGTATTGATAAAAAAAGAAGGCTGCGTCTTACAAGAGTTTATGTATATACAAAAGAGGCTGGTATACAGGTGGAAAATGCCCATATTTATGAGAACGCAAGGCAGCAGGTATGTATAAAGGCAGATGTCTGCACCAGGATAGATGGCGGGATTGAAATTTCAAAGTATGTGCAGGCGGTTTCACGCGCCATGGGAGTGAAGCTCAGGCAGGCACATGGGACAGTTTCAATAATATCCGATGAGAGGACATCTATTGTGCTTTACGAGGAGAATCAGTTCTATGCACTTTCGGGGGTGGCGACCAAAAAGAAGACCGGCTCTCAGGCAAATGGCGACAGCTGCAGCATGTTTCAGCTGGATGATGGCATGTATCATGTATGTGTATCCGATGGCATGGGCTCGGGCAAGCAGGCGCAGGCCGAGAGCACACTGGTGGTGGATTTGCTTGAAAAGCTTTTGGAGGCCGGCTTTAGCAGGGAAAGTGCCCTAAAGCTGATGAACTCTGCCATGGTCATATCGGCGGGCGAGGAGTCCTATTCCACGGTTGATTTTGCCACAATAGACATGTACACAGGTGAGCTTGAGCTGGCCAAAACAGGCGCCGCACCGTCATTTATCAAATCAGGGAAACAAGTAAGTGTTATAGAAAATGAATCACTCCCGGCGGGGGTCGATGTCTGGCAGGAGAGCAAACATTCAAAAAATACACTTCAAAGTGGCGATTTCCTTGTCATGGTGACGGATGGTGTGCTAGAATATCTGCATGTAAAGGACAGACAGGGGAAACTTATGGATATCATCGCAGGCGTCAAAAGCGACAATGCAGGCGTGATGGCGCAGGAAATTCTGGACAGGGTGCTGCTTGACACAGGTGGATACGCCATGGATGATATGACTGTAGTTGCAATAGGAATCTGGGAAAAATAATGATTAGACGGACAAAAGATTATATTCTGGAAAACAAGATGATAAACAATCACAGCACGGTGCTTGTTGCGCTGTCGGGCGGTGCGGATTCGGTCTGCCTTCTGCTGGTGTTAAATGAGATAAAAAGACAGTGCGCAGATGAGCTTGATTTTGCGCTGGAGGCAGTACATGTGGAGCATGGCATCAGAGGAGCCGAGAGCAGGGAGGATGCGAGGTTTGCGTCAGATATCTGCGAGAGGCTTAACATACCGTGCCATGTGCATTCTGTGGATGTACCGCAATATGCAGCAAGTCATGGACTCGGACTGGAGGAGGCCGCCAGGATATTGCGCTATGAAGCGTTTGAAAAGGAAGTCGCCAGGATATTGCGCTATGAGGCGTTTGAAGAGGGGGCAGGCAGATATCCCTGTGAACCGGCCAATGCATCAGACCAAAAACAGGGTAACAGCAGGCAGGTAGTCGTTGCAGTTGCGCACCATATGGAGGACAACGCAGAGACAGTTCTTTTTCAGATGCTTCGCGGAAGCGGAGCGAAGGGGCTATCTGGCATGCATCCGGTTTCAGTGAAGAACGGTGTCACCTATATCAGGCCGCTTTTATCAGCAACACGCGCACAGATAGAGGAATATCTGAAGGAAAACGGACAGGCTTTTGTCACCGATGCCACAAACACTGACACAGCCTACTCCAGAAACAAGCTGCGCCATGATGTGTTTCCTTTGCTTTTGCAGATCAATGACAGGGCGATAGAGCATATCAATGAGAGCGCAGGACAGCTTGCGGTGATGAATGATTTTTACGAGCAGCAGCTAAAAGAGGCGTGCGACAGCATGGTTTCAAAAAAAGAAGGCAGGGTGATACTTGAAATCAGCCGTTTTGAGTGTCTGCATCCGGCATTAAAAAGCGGAGTGGCGCGCGAGTGTATACATCTGGCGTCAGGGCGGCTCAAGGACATCACGAGCACGCATATCGGTGCCCTTGTGAAGCTTGCAGGGCAGCAGTCGGGCAGAAAAATCAATCTGCCGTATGGTATTATTGCGGAAAAATCATTTGGCGAGGTGATACTCTTCGCCGAAAGGTGTGACGATGAAAAAGAAGAAATTCACATTACGCAAAAAGAGCTTGAGGTACTGAGTGACACGGGAGAGCAAAAAAACATAAAGCTTTCGGCAGATGGCTCATATGTCACACTTTGTATACAAGATTTTAATGGTAAAATGGACGAAATTCCCAAAAAACCATATACGAAATGGTTTGATTATGATAAGATGAAGAAAGGCTTTGAAATAAGAACAAGAAAAGCCGGTGACTATATAATTGTGGATGACGAGGGCCATCATAAGAAGCTGAAGCAGGTATTTACAGGTGATAAAATTCCTGCACAGCAGAGAGCGGGGCTGTGGCTCATAGCCCATGAATCACTGGTGCATGCCATTATCGGATACAGATCCGGCTGCAGCGCACTTGTCACACCACAGACAGGAAAAGTACTTAAGATCACATTTTACGGAGGAAAACAAAATGGATTTTTCAAAAAAATATGATATTTCGGTTTACCTGACAGAGGAGCAGCTCAATAAGCGTATTGCAGAGATTGGAGCGCAAATCACAGAAAAATACAGGGGACAGTCAGTATATCTCATTTGCATACTCAAGGGCTCAATATTCTTTACCACTGAGCTTGCAAAGAGAATTGATTTGCCTATGACTATGGATTTCATGTCGGTATCCAGCTATGGCTCAGGCACAGAGTCATCAGGCGATGTCAAGATTAAAAAGGACCTTGAGCATTCTATCGAGGGAGAGAATGTCATCATCATAGAAGACATCATTGATTCGGGAAATACTCTTAGCAGGCTTTCAAAGCTCCTTGCCAAAAGAAACCCGAAGAGTCTCACAATCTGTACACTTTTGGACAAGCCTGAGCGCCGTGTGGTTGATGATGTAAATGTAGACTACGTGGGCTTTGTGATTCCTGATAAGTTTGTGGTAGGCTATGGCCTTGACTATGATCAGAGGTTCAGAAATCTGCCTTACATCGGCTTCGTCGAGGGCGAAATAAAATAAAAAGGAGAAGTAAATTGAATAAACAAAAAAGCGGTATGCGCGGAATAGGCGTATACATTATCATTGTATTTGCAGTAATCTGCATCTGGTACTGGCTGAGCGCCGGGGCTACATCAAACTCTTACACACAGAGTCAGTTCGAGAAGGATCTTGACAAGAATCAGGTGAAGAGCGTAAAGGTAGTGCAAAACAGGGAGATACCGACAGGAAGTCTGGAGGTGAAGTTCAAGGATGGCACATCAAAGGTGCTTTATGTATCAGATGTAAACAATATCGAAAAGACCATGACAAAAGCAGGGTACACCGACTATACAGTTGCGGATGTTCCGGCTGAGAGCTGGATTATGACACTGCTTCCGTATCTTTTGGTATTCGGAGCCATGTTCATACTCTTTGCAGTGATGAACAACAACGCAGCAGCACAGGGCGGCGGTGGCAAGATGATGAACTTCGGCAAGAACCGTGCGAAGCTCACCACACAGGAGGAGAACCATATCAAGTTTTCCGATGTAGCAGGCTTAAAGGAGGAAAAGGAGGAGATTGCAGAGATAGTTGATTTCCTTCGTGATCCGGGAAAATACACCAGACTTGGAGCAAGAATCCCAAAGGGTGTCCTTCTTGTAGGACCTCCGGGAACAGGTAAGACTCTTCTTGCCAAGGCAGTAGCCGGAGAGGCAGGGGTACCGTTTTTCACCATTTCAGGATCTGATTTCGTGGAGATGTTCGTCGGAGTCGGAGCCTCAAGAGTGAGAGATTTGTTTGAGGATGCCAAGAAAAATGCGCCTTGTATCGTATTTATCGATGAGATTGATGCAGTAGCCAGACGCCGTGGCACAGGAATGGGCGGTGGACACGACGAGCGTGAGCAGACATTGAACCAGATGCTTGTCGAGATGGATGGCTTTGGTGTCAATGAGGGCATTATCGTCATGGCAGCCACAAACCGTGTGGATATACTTGACCCTGCTATCATGCGTCCGGGACGTTTCGACAGAAAGGTTGTAGTAGGCAGACCGGATGTGGGCGGCAGAGAAGAAATTTTAGGTGTCCATGCCAAGAAAAAACCTCTTGCAGAGGATGTAGACTTAAAGCAGATTGCACAGACTACAGCAGGCTTCACAGGTGCAGACCTTGAGAATCTGATGAATGAGGCAGCAATCCGTGCAGCGAGCGAAAACAGAGAATATATCACACAGGATGATATCAGAAAATCCTTCGTCAAGGTTGGTATCGGAGCTGAGAAGAAGAGCCGTATCATCTCTGACAAGGAAAAGCGCATCACAGCCTACCACGAGGCAGGACATGCAATCCTTTTCCATCTGCTTCCGGATGTGGGACCTGTATACACAGTTTCAATCATCCCTACAGGAGCAGGCGCAGCAGGCTACACCATGCCTCTGCCTGAGAAGGATGAGATGTTCAACACAAAGGGACGTATGCTTCAGGAAATCGTAGTAGACTTAGGCGGTCGTGTCGCAGAGGAGCTTGTGTTTGACGATATCACAACAGGTGCATCACAGGACATCAAGCAGGCTACAAAGCTTGCGCGCGAGATGGTTACCAAATACGGTATGTCAGACAATATCGGCCTTATCTGCTATGCTGATGATGAGGAGGAGGTCTTCATCGGACGAGACCTCGCCCATGCAAAGAACTACAGCGAGGGCATAGCATCGGCAATCGATGTCGAGGTAAAGCGTATCATCGACGAGTCGTACGACAAGGCAAAGAGCATGATAGCAGAGTACCGCGATGTGCTTGACAGATGTGCAGCACTTCTTCTTGAGAAGGAGAAAATCACAAGAGATGAGTTTGAAGCACTGTTTGACGAGGACAGCAAAACAACAGTTGGACATAATATTTAAAAAATAACTATACTTTTGTGCAGAATCACTACTGTCTCTTATACACATCTGACGCTGCCGACGAAGCTAGAAGTG
>ENA-OZRB01000632-OZRB01000632.1-human-gut-metagenome-genome-assembly--contig:-NODE-632-length-9146-cov-3.891981_pt1 | contig 9146 bp, 8 predicted proteins | sample MGYA00243782_ERZ653934 | MGnify/ENA primary metagenome ERZ653934 (study PRJEB26926, sample SAMN06164535) | human gut metagenome | biome: ENVO:00009003; feature: ENVO:2100002; material: ENVO:00002003...
AGGATGAATTTCATACTCATATATTCGGCAAAAATACACAAAATATTTCTATCTTTGCGCATATTTCGTCAATATGCAACTCTTCGAACAAATTCTGTCATGCTACGGCTGGGAGGGTGCGGCCCTCGCGGGGGCGACGCTCCTGATGCTCGGCGTGCAGTTGTACTACTATATTTTCGTCTACGGCCGCATTCCCGGCTACAAGAACAACCGCCGTCCGCAGACGATGGACCGCGAGCCGCCCGTGTCGGTGGTGGTACCCCTCTTTTCGGAGGACTATTCGTTCGTCGAGGAGCGTCTGCCGCTGATCCTGGCCCAGAACTACCCCGATTTCGAGGTGGTGATCGTCTACGTGGGCCACGACACCGATTTTTACGAGGACCTCGTGCGGCTGAAACAGTCGTTTCCGCAGATCACGACCACCAAGATCCACCTCGACCCCCGTTTCCCGATTTCGCGCAAGATGGCGCTCAACGTGGGCATCAAGTCGGCCCACTACGAGTGCATGGTCTTCACCTCGACCGATGCCGTGCCGCAGACCGACCGCTGGCTGTCGCTGATGGCCAAGGGGTTCATGCGCGGCGAAATCGTCGTGGGCTACTGCGGCGTGGAGCGCGGAAAGGGCTTTTCGAACTACATGATGCGCGCCTGGCGGATGATGCACTCGGTGGACTGGATCTCGAGCGCCGTCTGCGGCAGACCCTACCGGGGCATGCGTCAGAACTACGGATTCACCAAGCGGCTCTATTTCGGCGCCAACGGCTTCAGCCACCTCAATATGAATATCGGCGAAGACGACCTGTTCATGTCGCGGATCATCGCACCCGGCAATGTCAGCGTGGTCCTCTCTCCCCGCGCTACCCTGCGTGAAAAGAGCTGGGGAGGACTCAGGTGGTGGATCGGCACCCAGCGTTTCTTCGGGGGAGCCATTCCTTTTTATCCCTTGTGGGTCAAGAACTTCATCCAGTGGGAACTGGGCAGCCGCATCCTCTTCTGGCTGGCAGCGATCGTCGCCCTGGCGGTGATGCCCTGGGAATTCAAGATCGCCGCAGGGGTACTGCTGCTCGCGCGTTTTGCGATCGTACTCGTCGAGGCGAGGCGCATCAGCCGCCGCCTGGGTGAAGAGAAAATCTGCGGACGTTACTTCCTGTACGACCTGCTGAGTCCGTTTTTCGCCCTGCTACTGGGGCTGTTGCTGCTGCGCAAAGACGAGCGGGTATGGAGATAGCCGACTATATCATAGCCGACGACCGGGCGCTCGTGGAGTTGGTATTGCAGGGCGACAACATCGCCTTCGAATACCTTTTCGAGCGTTACAAGGAGGCTATACACCGGCTCTTCATACAGCGCACCAACAACCCCCTGGACGCCGACGACCTGCTGCAGGAAACCTTCATCAAAGTCTATATCAACATCCACCGCTACAACCCGGCCTACACCTTCGGACAGTGGGTTTACACCATCGCACGCAACACCTTCATCGACTTCGTGCGGCGCCGGCAGGAGGATCTGCCGATCGACGACCGCTTCACGTCGCCGGCCTCGAGCGCCCCGACCCCCGAAGAGAGCGTCATCAACCTTCAGCAGCGGACGCAGATCGAGCACTACCTCGAGCGCCTGACGCCCCGTTACCGGCAACTGATCCTGATGCGCTTCTTCGAGGAGTACTCCTACGAGGAGATCGCCGCGAAACTCTCCCTGCCGCTGGGAACGGTCAAGACCCAGATCCACCGGGCCCGGGAGCAGATGTGCCGCCTCATCGCGCAGGGCGACGAACGCTGAAGCCCTGCTCCGGGACTGTTCGGACGCTCCGCCGCCTGGGTGCATACAGAAAGAAAAACAGTAAATCGGGACAAACGTGGAACTGATTCTCAAATATTTTCCGGATATCACCGAGACGCAGCGGCGGCAGTTCGCGGCGCTCTACGACCTCTATGCCGGGTGGAATGCCAAGATCAATGTCGTCTCGCGCAAGGATTTCGACCAGCTCTACCTCCGACACGTGCTGCACTCGCTGGCCATTGCCAAAGTCTGCACCTTCGACGCCGGGGCCCGGATCCTCGACGTGGGCTGCGGCGGGGGGTTCCCGTCGGTGCCGCTGGCGATTCTCTTCCCGGAGGCGCACTTCACCGCCGCCGACTCGATCCGCAAGAAGATCACCGTGGTCGAGGGGGTTGCGACGAGCCTCGGCCTGCAGAACCTCACCCCCTGCTGTGCGCGTGTCGAGACTCTTCCCGGACGTTTCGACTATGTGGTTTCCCGGGCCGTCACGGCCATGCCGGAATTCGTGAAATGGATCTGGGACAAGATCGAGCGGGGACAGCGCGGCTCGCTGCCCAACGGCATCCTCTACCTCAAGGGCGGCGACCTGGCCGAGGAGCTGGGCCTGACCGGCAGGAGGTGGTACCTCTACGATATCCCGCGCTTCTTCTCCGAGGAGTTCTTCGAGACCAAAAAGGTGGTCTACACTCCGAAAAACTAACGGCATGCTGCCCGCGCTGCTGGTGTGGTCGCTGCCTCTCCTCTTTGTCATCCACGATGCGGAGGAGGTGTTGTTTCTGCCGTCCTGGCTTCGGCGGAACAGGGGGCTTCTGGTCCGCCGCGTGCCATCTGCAATGCGCCGGGTCGTGCTTGCCCTTCCCGATCTTCCGCGGCGGGTGTTTGCCGCAATGGCGGGCGAAGAGCTGGCTCTGCTGCTGTTTGTCTCGGCTTTAGCCTCCGGGGCGGATCTGATCCATCCGTGGCTGGCTCTCTATCTTGCATTCGGCGTGCACCTTCTGCTTCATGTCGGGCAGTGCCTTGTTGTCAGATGCTGGCTTCCCGTCGTTGCCTCGTCGCTGTTTTGTCTTCCCTTCTGGTTTTGGGGCGTGGCCGTTGTCCGGGACCGGATCTTGTTTTCCCTTGATGAGTGGTTGTTTTGCGGATTGGCGGGATGTGTGTTCGCTGCGGTGAATCTCGGCGTGATGCATGCGGTTGCTCGCCGGATGGTGCGGTTTGGCCGGCGGGCCGGCACCTATGGGGCTATTTCCGGTCGCGGCCCCGGCGGGCAAGGATCTCGCGCAGGTCGTTGAGGTAGACCTCCGGCGTCGCTGCACCCTGGATGCGCCCCAGCAGATTGCCCTCCGTGTCGAATACCAGACCGAGCGGAATCGCTCCCGATCCGTAGCGCTTCATCAGCGCCCGGCCTGTCCTGCGGTCCGTGTCGTAGCGGGCCGCGACGAAGTGGCGTTCGAAGAATTCCCCGACCTCCCTGTCCGAAAAGACCTCCCGCTCCATGACCCGGCACGGCGGGCACCAGTCGGCATGGAGTTCGATGAAGACGAGTTTGCCGCTCTTCATTGCCCGCTCGCGCAGGGCGTCGGTCGATAACGCCTCGAAGCGTACTTGCGCCCGGGAGGCGACGGCGCCCAGAAGGAGCAGCGTCGCCAGAATCGTTTTTTTCATAAATAAGGTATCGTTTGTTGCCGCGCGGGGTGCAAGTCCCGCGCCGGAGCGGCTCATGCTCCGGCCTCTTCCTCGAGCGTCCGGGTGCTCAGCAGCCCGCATGCGGCCTGGATGTCCTCGCCGCGCGACGCCCGGATCGTGGTCTGGATGCCGCGGGCCGTGAGTGCGTCGCGGAAGCGTATCATCCGTTCGTCGTCGGGCGAGTAGTAGGGTGAGTCGGGGATGCGGTGGAAGCGGATCAGGTTGATGCGGCACTTGATTCCGTTGAGCAGCCTCGTGAGTTCGCGTATGTGGCGCGGCGAGTCGTTGCGCCCCTCCATGACGATGTACTCGAACGACACGCGGCGCTGGTGCGTGAAGTCGTGGTGGCGGAGGATCGAGGCCACCTCGGCGATGGGCCAGGCCCGTTCGACGGGCATGATCTCCATGCGCTCCTCGTGGAAGGGGTTGTGCAGGCTGACGGCCAGGTGGACCTTCGTCTCCCGCAGGAACCGCTCCAACTGGGGCACGACGCCGGCCGTCGAGACGGTGATGCGCGTCGGCGACCACCCGAATCCCCATTCCGAAGTGAGTATCTCCAGCGCGCGGAGTACGTTGTCGGTGTTGTCGAGCGGCTCTCCCATGCCCATGAAGACCAAATTCGTAAGGCGGTCGCGCTCGGGCAGCGAGATGATCTGGTTGAGTATCTCGGCCGCCGTGAGCGAGTGCTGCAGCCCCTGCCGCCCCGTGGCGCAGAAGCGGCAACCCATGCGGCATCCGGCCTGCGACGAGACGCAGAGCGTGGCCCGGTCGCCGTCGGGAATGTAGGCCGATTCGATGAAGTGCCCGCGCAGCGTGCGGTAGAGATACTTCTTCGTGCCGTCGGCCGATACCGACACCCGCTCGGGTGCGTGGAGTGCCGGGACAAACTGCTCGGCCAGCCGCTCCCGGGCCGCAGTCGGCAGGTCGGTCATCCGCAGCGGATCCTCCGTGTGGCGCACATAGAGCCAGCGGGCGATCTGTCGGGCGGCGAAACGCGGCAGTCCCGATTCGGCGCAGAGGGCCGTGAGTTCGGCGGGATTTTTCCCGTACAGGGTCTCTTTCTCTTCCATTTCCGGGGCCCGGAGGGCGGTTTTGCAAGGCAAAAGTAGTAAAAACTGAAGATTTTTTGAGCGTGAATGTTCATTTTTGGATTTTTATCTCTATATTTGTGGTGGATAGCGCGCCTGTGTCTCACCCGGCCGTGCAAACGGTGTGTGGAGATGTGTGCGGCGCCCCGGCCGAACGAACCTCGGAACAAATTAAAAAAGCAAGATAGATGGAAATCAAAAAATCACCCAAAGCGGACCTTCAGAACAAGCGGGGTCTTCTGCTCGAAATCGGGCTTGTCGTATCGCTCGCACTCGTGATCGTTGCGTTCTGGTATACGCCCAAGGAGCGCAAAGTTGAGAAACTCGACCTGCAGACGGCCATCGTCGAGCAGGAGATCACGGAGATCACCCGTCAGGACCAGAAGCCGCCCGAGCAGCCCAAGAAGGTCGAGGTGAAGGTGATCGCCGACCTGATCGAGGTGGTGACCAACGACACGAAGATTACGACGGATGTCAGCTTCGCCGAGTTCGACGAGGATACCGAGGTGATCCAGCAGGTAGAGGTTCAGGAGGAGGAGATCGAGGACGACCAGCCGTTCCTGATCGCCGAGACGATGCCCTCGTTCCAGGGCGGTGACCTGAATACGTTCCGCAACTGGGTACAGCAGAACGTCCGTTTCCCGCAGATCGCCCTTGAGAACGGTATTCAGGGCCGCGTGGTGCTGACCTTCGTGATCGAGAAGGACGGCCGTCTGACCAACATCGAGGTGCTGCAGACTCCCGACCGTTCGCTTTCGGAGGAGGCCATCCGCGTGCTGAACAAGTCGCCGAAGTGGAGCCCGGGCAAGCAGCGTAACCAGCCCGTGCGTGTGAAGTACACCCTGCCGGTAGACTTCCGCGTGGCGAACTAAAATGCCGTATCGGAAAATTTGAGGGTATCCTGCTTTCGGGCGGATACCCTTATTTGTGCATCGTACCGACCGTAGTCGGTCGGGGTTGCGGGGAGTCCGGTGCCGGACCTTGCCTGCCCATCGGGCGGATGTTGCCGGACGGAAACGTTTTCCGCCGCATTTTTGCAGGACTCCCTTCCGGATTTGAAGAACCGTATGAATCAGAAGGATATTTCGAAAGAGAACAGTAAAAATTCCTCGCCGGCCGCGCAGCCTGCCGACCGGAAGGAGCGTGCCGTGCTCGTTGCCGTCGTTCGCGACAACCAGGATCCCCGCCAGGCCGAGGAGTATCTCGACGAGCTGGAGTTTCTGGCCGAGACGGCCGACATCGTCTCCGTCAAGCGTTTCACGCAGCGCCTTGCACAACCGTCGGCACGGATCTATGTCGGTCCGGGCAAACTGCAGGAGATTGCCGACTATTGCCGTGAAGAGGAGATCGACGTGGTGATCTTCGACGACGAACTCTCCCCGTCGCAGACGCGCAACATCGAGAAGGAGATGCCCTGCCGCCTGCTGGACCGCACGCGCCTGATCCTCGACATCTTCATGTCGCGGGCCCAGACGGCCTATGCCAAGACGCAGGTGCAGTTGGCCAACTACGAATACATGCTGCCCCGGCTGTCGGGTCTGTGGACCCACCTCGAGCGGCAGCGCGGCGGTACGGGAACCCGCGGCGGTGCGGGCGAACGCGAGATCGAGACCGACCGGCGCATCATCCGCAACCGCATTGCCAAACTCAAGGAGGACCTCAAGAAGATTGACCGCCAGATGGCCGTGCAGCGCTCGAACCGCGGTGCCATGGTTCGTGTGGCGCTCGTCGGCTATACGAACGTGGGCAAATCGACGCTCATGAACCTCATCTCCAAGAGCGAGGTCTTTGCCGAGAACAAACTTTTCGCAACGCTCGACACCACGGTGCGCAAGGTCGTCTTCGACAACCTCCCGTTCCTGTTGTCGGACACCGTCGGTTTCATCCGCAAGCTCCCTACGGAGCTCATCGAGTCGTTCAAATCGACGCTCGACGAAGTGCGGGAGGCCGACTTGCTGGTGCATGTGGTGGACATCTCGCACCCGCAGTTCGAGGACCAGATCGCCGTGGTCAAGCAGACCCTGCAGGAGATCGGTGCTGGCGACAAACCTGTCTACCTGGTCTTCAACAAGGTCGATGCCTACACCTATATCAAAAAGGAGGAGGATGACCTGACTCCTTCTACGCGCGAAAACCGCTCGCTCGACGACCTCCGGCAGAGCTGGATCGCCCGGGCCAATACGCCGTGCATCTTCCTCTCTGCCCTCGAGCGCACGAACATCGAGAAGTTCCGTTCGGACCTCTACGGCATGGTACGCGAGATCCATGCGGGCCGTTACCCGTTCAACAATTTTCTCTATTGACCAACCAATTTACGAACCGAATATGACGTTGCACATCCTTTCCCAGCAGAACACCGTTCTCAACAAGTTCATCGCCCAGATCCGCGACAAGCGCATCCAGCAGGACTCGATGCGTTTTCGCCGTAACATGGAGCGCATTGGCGAGATCATGGCCTACGAAATCTCCAGGGAGTTCGCCTACAAGGCAGAGACGGTCGAGACCCCTCTGGGTGAGGCGGTGGTCGAGACGCCCGACGAGCCGATCGTGCTGGCTACGATTCTCCGGGCCGGACTGCCCTACCACCAGGGTTTCCTGAACTATTTCGACGATGCCCAGAATGCCTTCGTCTCGGCCTACCGCAAGAGCCGCAAGGACGGCTCCTTCACCGTCAAGGTCGAATACATCTCGTGCGGCAGCCTTGAGGGCAAAACCCTGCTGCTTGTCGATCCGATGCTGGCCACCGGATCGTCGCTCGTGCTGACCTATGAGGCCCTGTGTCAGCACGGAGGTACGCCGGCGCGGGTGCATGTAGCCTCGGTCATTGCCAGCGAGCAGGGTGTCGATTATGCGATGAAGCACATGCCGCGGGAGACGACGACCATCTGGGCCGCCGCGGTCGATGAGGAGCTCACCTCTCGCTCGTACATTGTGCCGGGCATCGGCGATGCCGGTGACCTTGCCTACGGTGAGAAACTCTGATCGGACGTGCGGCGCGGCCCGTTGGAAAAACCGCTGAAAAACAAGTGCTATGAAATCCGGATTTGCTCTTCGTAAATTGGCCTTTGTGCTGGGTGTTTTCTGTGCGACCGTATTGGCCATGGCCGTCCAGAAACCCGTTTTCATGGCCTGGTACGGTGCCGAAGCCGCCGGAGCCGGCCCGGCCGGTTGGCTGGGGGTGCTTCTCCACGGACTTTGGCTCGATGCCACCGTGGCCGGATATGTGACGGCCCTGCCGCTGCTCATCACGTTGCTGTCGTTCTGGGTCCGCTTTCCGGAGCGGATGTGGCGGCGTCTGCTGACCGCCTATTTCGTGGCGGTTTCGGTATTTACGGCCGTAATCTTCAGTGTCGATCTGGCGCTGTACGAGCATTGGGGCTTCCGGCTCGATGCGACTATTCTGATCTATCTGGCCGATCCCGGCGAGGCGATGGCCAGCGTCGATTTCTGGCTCGGCGTGCGGCAGACGTTTCTTGCCGCGCTCTATGCCGCCGCGATGATCTGGCTCTACCGCCGGGTGCTGCGCCTGTTCGACGGCGAGCCCTGCGCCTGGCATCTGGCACTTCCCGGCAGCCTGCTCTTCCTGTTGCTTGCGGGTGTCGATTTTCTGGCGATCCGCGGTGGCCTCGGGGCCTCGGTGGCCAACGTCTCGAAGGTCTATTTCAGCCCGAAGATGTTCCTGAACCACGCTGCCACGAACCCCGTCTTCTCGTTCCTTTCGAGTTTGGGCGACAACGAGGATTTCGCTGCGGCCTACCCCTTCTTCGACGAGTCGGAGCGGGCCGCGAGGTTCGAGGCGCTGCGCGGCAACGGCCCCGCGTCGGGCCCGGCCGAACGGGTGCTCGATTCGCTCCGCACCCGGCCCAATGTCGTGGTGGTAATCCTCGAGAGCTTCGCCCGCACGGTTATGGACGAGACGGTCGATGGCCGGGAGGTGATGCCCTGCATGCAGCGCCTCAAGCGCGAGGGCATCTGGTTCGAGAACCTGTTCGCCAATTCGTTCCGCACCGACCGCGGCGAGGTGGCCATCCTGAGCGGCTTCCCGGCCCAGACGCGGATCTCGATCATGAAGTACCCCGGCAAGAGCCGTTCGCTGCCTTCGCTAGCCCGGTCGCTCTCGCGTGCGGGCTATGCGACGAGTTTCTGTTACGGCGGTGACCTGAACTTCACGGATCAGGCACAGTATATGTATGCTACCGGATGGCAGGGGCTCATCTGGCAGAAGGACCTGCATTTCGATGCCGAACCTTCGGACTGGGGCTGGGACGATGCGTTGATGTGCGACTGGTTCGCCGATCGGGTCATTGCGCTCGATGCCGGGGGAAAACCCTTCCTTGCGGGACTGCTGACGCTCAGCAGCCACAAGCCTTTCGATGTCCCCTATGCGAAGTTCGAGGACCCGGTGCTCAACGCCATGGCCTTCTCCGACGAGTGTGTCGGACGCATGATCGACCGGCTGAAGGCCTCCCCGGCGTGGGACAACCTGCTCGTGGTGCTGGTCGCCGACCACGGCTACCCCTACCCGAAGACGCTGCCCTACAACGTGCCGCTGCGCCACCGCATTCCGATGATCTGGACGGGAGGGGCCGTCTC
>ENA-OZRB01000675-OZRB01000675.1-human-gut-metagenome-genome-assembly--contig:-NODE-675-length-8774-cov-4.844936_pt1 | contig 8774 bp, 6 predicted proteins | sample MGYA00243782_ERZ653934 | MGnify/ENA primary metagenome ERZ653934 (study PRJEB26926, sample SAMN06164535) | human gut metagenome | biome: ENVO:00009003; feature: ENVO:2100002; material: ENVO:00002003...
CTTCGTCGGCAGCGTCAGATGTGTATAAGAGACAGGTAGAGCGAGGCCCGCACCTCGGCCGGAAGCCGGCCGATCGCCTCCTCCAGTGTCCTGTAAAACGCCGTCAGACGCCCTTCGTATTCACGCTCCCGCTCCATCGTCCTCTCCGCCTTGCGTTCCGATGTACCGCCCGACAAACTCGCCCACACGGCGCGTATACTCCTCCGGATTGTCCCGATAGGACATCGCATGCGCGGCCCCGGGAACCACCCACAACTCCTTCTCGCCCGGCTTGGCTTCATAGAGCGGGTAGACCATCCAAGTCGGGACATAGTCGTCGGCATCGCCGTGGATGAAGAGCATCGGCAGGCGGCATTTGGCCACCTGTCCGAGCGCCGAAGCCTCGCGGAAGTTCCAACCGTACTTCAGGTCGCACAGCCGGCTGGCGGCATGGAGCAGCGGGAAGGCCGGCAAAGAGAACTGCTCCTTGAGCTCCTTGCGGAACTCGTCCCAGACACTCGTGTAGCCGCAGTCCTCGACAAAGCACTTCACATAGGGGCGCTGCTCCTCGCCCGAGACCATCATCGTCGTGGCGGCCCCCATCGAGATACCGTGGACGACCATCTGCGTATGTCCGCCGAAGAGCTCGTTGGCCACATCCATCCACCGCAGCACGTCGAGCCGGTCGAGCCATCCCATGCGGATGGCCCGGCCCTCGCTCCGGCCGTGGTAGTGCAGATCGGGCAACAGGATGTTATAGCCCAGGTCGTGGTTGTATAAGTAGCCGATCATGAGCATCCGCACGGCGTTGTCCGTATATCCGTGCACGATCACGGCCGTACGGTCCGTCGGGCGGGGCGCCGCGGCATAGATGGCATGAAGCCGCAGCCCGTCAGAATCACAGATCGTCGTATCGCGCAGGGCGCCCGCACGGGTCAGGCTGTCCACCCACGGTTCGAGAAAGGGATACTCCTCATACATATATTTATAGGAATCGGCATTCTTCTCGGCCATCACCCGGTCGGGCCGGAGCGAATAGGAGAGCATGTAGAAGCTCCCGCCCAGAAGTACCGCCGCAACAACCAGCACGGCGGCCACGGAGATTCGAACAATCCGTTTCATGGTTTTCCGTCTTTATGCATACAAAACGGCCGTCGGAGCAAAAATCCTGCCCCGACGACCGTTCACTCTTTCATCGGCCGGGCGAAGGATCAGTTCTTGCCCAACTTGGTGCGGATATGCGCCAGCATGTCGTCCGTCATGCGCGAGAGGTCCCATTCGGGCTTCCAGCCCCACTCCTCGCGGGCACAGGTGTCGTCGAGCGAATTGGGCCAGCTCTCGGCAATCTCCTTCTTCACCGGATCGATGTCGTAATCCATCGTGAAGTCGGGCAGGCGCTTCTTGATCTCTGCGCAGATGATTTCGGGAGTGAAGCTCATCGACGCGAGGTTGAAGCTGTTGCGGTGCACGAGTTTCGCCGGGTCGGCCTCCATCAGCTCCACGCAGGCGCGCAGCGCATCGGGCATGTAGATCATGTCCATATAGACGTCGGAGGGAACCGGACAGGTGAAACGGCCCGAACGGATCGCCTCGTAGTAGATCTCCACGGCGTAATCGGTCGTACCGCCGCCCGGGAGCGTCACGTTCGAGATGATGCCCGGGAAACGCACCGAACGGGTATCGACCCCGAACTTGTGGTGGTAGTAGTTGCTCAACAGCTCTCCGGTCACCTTGCAGACGCCGTAGATCGTCGTGGGCTGCATGATGGTGTCCTGCGGCGTCTTGTCCTTGGGCGAAGTGGGCCCGAAGGCGCCGATCGAGCTCGGCGTAAAGAGCGCGCAGTGGTGCTGACGCGCCACCTCGAGCGAATTGTTCAGCGCACCCATATTGACCTGCCAGGCCATCTGCGGGTTACGCTCCCCGACAGCCGAAAGCAGGGCCACGAGGTTGAAGATCGTATCGACGTGGTGACGGGCCACAACCGAAGCCATTGCCGTTGCATCGAGGGCGTTGAGCACCTCGAAGGGGCCGTCCTCCCCCAGGGCTTTGCATTCGCGCATGTCGGTGGCCACCACGTTGTGACCGCCATAAATACTGCGCAGGTAGACTGTCAATTCGGAGCCAATCTGGCCGCCGGCGCCAACAATTAGGATGCGTTTCATCTGGTTTGTGTTATGATTCGTATGTAAAGGTAGAAATTTTTTGTGAAAAATGCACATTTTTTTGGTCTTTTCATTTTTCTTGTGTACTTTTGCACCACTCAACGGAGAAAACTGCTGTTGTAGCTCAGTGGTAGAGCACTTCCTTGGTAAGGAAGAGGTCACGAGTTCAAGCCTCGTCAACAGCTCAGAAAAGGAAGAGCCTGGGCTCTTCCTTTTTTGCATTCGGACCTCAAGCAATCCCCTCCTCCGAAACCATCCTTGTTCGAACAAAAATGCCGCATAGCCGGAGCCTCTCCACACGGCAGCCTCAAGCGCATTGAACATTTTGCGTCCTCCGAATATTCAGTCCAGTCCAATCCGGTTCATTTCAATTCATCATCATACATCCGTTTTCGAAGACAGGCCGCGCAGAGTCAAAACGGCCTCAGAGCGCATTACGAGCAGGTTCGCATTACATTATATATTTTTACAGACAATTTTGATTTCAAATCGAAATCAAAACAAAGTACAAAACTTCTCTTTCAGTACAAAATTTCCCGTTTTAGCTGAATATTGTCGCTGCATTTTCCTCCATTTAGAACACTTTACGGCTTTTCCAAACTGTTACATAAATGTGTCATTTTAACTACAAACAGAAACAACCTTCACCAAAAACCAGGAAAACCATTGCAAAAATCAAAATATTTTCAGGCGAATCGTCATTTTTTAATATCCATGTTAAATCCCGAGCATTCGACAAATTTTAAAAATTTAAAAACCAAACACACCAATAAAACACTTAATAAAACGGAATTCATAAATAAAAAACAGCAAATATCGAACAGTATCGCACCCCATACAGCCAATTAAGGGGAAGCGAAGGAGGGTTTATTTAAAAAACAGCAAAACAGCTCGGGTTCAACGGTCGGTTAAAACAGAAACCAGAACAAACAAACCTTATATTCAGTCCGATACAAGTAAACAAAGCCGGCCGACGCCATCGAAAAGCACGTTTAAAGTCCTGACGGCTTACAGTTTGGCTACAAAAAGCCTATTTGTGCGCACAATTAAATTTCATACCTTTGCAACGGTAAGAAAGTCTTTTTCCTTATGCAAAAAACAATTCTACTCACTATTCTCGCGCTATGCTTCAGCGCGCTGTCTTTTGCAACCCCGTCAAGGGGGGGGGAGACCGTCACCGTCAGTGGCGTAGTCACCTCGGCTGAAGACAAACAGCCCCTGATCGGGGTGAACGTGATTTCCGGATCGGCGACCGGCGTTTCGACCCTTGCCGACGGAAGCTACTCCATCGAGGTTGCCCCCGGCACCACACTCATCTTCCAGTACATCGGCTACAAGCCGGTCGAGTACATCGTTCCCGAAGGACAAACACACGTGACCTTCAACCTCGAGATGCAGAGCGACTCGCAGGCTCTCGAGGATGTGGTCGTCATCGCCTACGGCGTGCGCAAGAAGGGCACCATCGCCGGATCGGTATCGACCGTCAAGGCCGAAAAGATCGAAAGCACCCCGACGGCTGCATTCGACCAGGCGCTGCAGGGTCAGGTCCCGGGGCTCACGGTGCTCTCCAACTCGGGTGAGCCCAGCGAGGCGACCGTCATGACCATCCGCGGTACGAACTCGATCAACTCGGGCACCGAGCCGCTCTTCGTCCTCGACGGCGTGGTGATCTCCAGCTCGGACTTCAACATGATCAACCCGGCCGACATCGAGAACCTCTCGGTACTCAAGGACGCCGCCTCGACCTCGATCTACGGAGCCCGTGCGGCCAACGGCGTGGTGGTCATCACCACCAAGCGCGGCCGCATGAACGACCATCCGATCATCAACTACCGCATGCAGCTCGGTTTCTCGCAGATCGCCCACGGCAACTGGGACCTGATGAACACCTCCGAGCGCATCCAGTACGAAAAGGAGATCGGACTGACCGACGGCAAGGACTACAACCTGCTGAGCAAGACCGACGTAAACTGGCTCGAGGCCGTATTCAACGATTCGGCCATGCTCCAGAGCTACGAGTTGTCCGTTTCGGGCGCCAACGACCGCACGAACTACTACGTCTCGGGCGGCTACTACAGCCAGGAGGGTATCGCCCCCGGCTCGGCCTTCGACCGCTACTCGATCCGCGCCAATGTCGAACAGCGGGCCGCCAAGTGGCTCAAGATCGGCACGAACACGATGCTCAACTACCAGGACATCGAACTGGCCCAGTCGGGCGAATACACCGTCGTCACGCCGATCTCGGCCGCACGGTTCATGCTCCCCTACTGGAATCCCTACCGCTCCGACGGCTCGCTCGCCTCGATCGAGGACGGCAGTTGGAAGGGTGACGGCCAGAACCCCCTCGAGTGGATTGAGAACAATCCGGTGAGCTACAAGAAATACAAGGTACTCTCCTCGCTCTTCGCCGAGGCGACGCCCATCGAGGGGCTGACGATCCGGTCGCAGTTCAGCGTTGATTTCTCGCATGCCACCGGATTCGGACAGTCGATGCCCGAATACCTGCCCAACCTCGAGCAGGGCACCGCATCGCGCAACACCTCCGACGCCCTGACACTCCAGGTATCCAACACGATCAACTACCGGTTCGACGTGAACGACAAGCACTCGTTCAACTTCATGGTCGGTCAGGACGGTACGAACTACCACTACGAATCGTTCGGCGTGACCACCCGCGGTCAGAACAACAACAAACTGACCAACATCGGGACTGGAACCTATGCGGCCTCGTGGGAGGACACCCCGGCCGACGATTACGGACTGCTGTCGTTCTTCGGCCGCGGCGAGTACAACTACGACAACCGCTACTTCGCCGAGTTCGCCGTCCGCGCCGACGCCTCGTCGCGTTTCGGCGCCTCGAACCGCTGGGGCGTCTTCGGATCGGTCGGCTTCATGTGGAACCTGCGCAACGAGCGTTTCATGCAGGATGCCGCCGACTGGCTGACCAACGCACAGATCAACATCTCGACCGGTACGGCCGGTAACTCGTCGATTCCCAACTACGAGCACCTTGCACTCGTCTCCGGAGGAGCCGACTATGTCGGCACGGCCGGCATCGCCCCCACCTCGCAGGGCAACGAAGACCTGAGCTGGGAGTCCACGTGGACCACCAACCTCGGTCTGCACTTCGGATTCTGGAACCGCCTGAACATCGACCTCGAGCTCTATAACAAGAAGACCACCAACATGCTGATGTACGTTCCGAAGTCCTACTCCGACAACGGCTTCGGCAACCGCTGGGACAACGTCGGCGCCATGGTGAACCGCGGTTTCGAGATCAGCCTCTCGGGCGCCGTCGTCGCCACGGAGAACTTCTCGTGGTCGCTCAACGCCAACGTCTCCTACAACAAGAACAAGCTCACGGAGCTCTACAACGGCGTGCAGGAGTACGAACTCTCGTCGTCGAGCCTGAAATATGTCGTGGGCCACGACGTCAGCGAATTCTACATCAACCGCTTCGCCGGCGTGAACCCGGCCAACGGCGACGCCCTCTGGTACACGAAGGACGGCGAGCTGACCAACGAACTCCGCGACGAGGACAAGGTGATGATCGGCAAGACGTTCGAGGCCCCCTGGCAGGGCGGTTTCGGCACGACGCTGAGCTGGAAGGGGCTCTCGCTCTCGGCGCAGTTCTCGTGGCTGGCCGACCGCTGGATGATCAACAACGACCGCTACTTCGACGAGTCGAACGGCCGCTTCGCCTCCTACAACCAGTCGAAGCGCCTGCTCAACCGCTGGAAGCAGCCCGGCGACATCACCGACATCCCGCGCCACGGCGTCTACACCGAGTTCGACAGCCGCCTGCTCGAAGATGCCTCGTTCCTGCGTCTGAAGAACCTGATGCTGAGCTATTCGTTCCCGAAGGGGCTGCTGCGCAAGACCGGTTTCCTGAGCGGTGTGAGAATCTACGCCCAGGCCCAGAACCTGCTGACGTTCACGAAATTCTCGGGACTCGACCCGGAGGCCGTCGGCAACATGTACGCCGCCGAGTACCCGATGTCGCGCCAATTCACTTTCGGTCTCGATTTAACATTCTAACACGGATATGAAAACCATACTGCACACCATAACACGCTACTTGGCGATGCTCGCTGTAGTCTTCGGCACGGTCTCGTGTCTGGACAAATACCCCGAGACATCCATCCCCGAGAAGGAGTCCATGAAAACCTTCGCCGATGCCGAACAGCACCTCATAGGAATCTACGCCAACCTGATGAGCAGCTCACTCTACAGCGGCCTGCTCACCCTGCTGCCCGACATCCAGAGCGACCTGGTCCAGGCCGTGAAGGGCAACTCGAACACCTACGGTAACTTCTGGCTGTGGAACATCCGTCCCACGGACCTCGAACTCGAAGCCGTCTATGCACAGCTCTACACCGTGATCGGCGGCTGCAACTTCTACCTCGACCGGATCGACGAGGTGATGGCCAACGAGACCAGCGACACGAACCTCGAGATCCTCGAGCAGTACACCGGCGAGGTCTACGCCATCCGCGCCCTCTGCTACTCGGAACTCATCAAGTGCTTCTGCAAGGCCTACGATCCCGCAACGGCCGCCCAGGAGCAGGGTGTCGTGCTCCGTACGAAGTATTTCGAGGCGGAACCCGTCCGCCGCGCCTCGCTCTACGACTCCTACCAATTCGTCGTGGATGACCTCATCCGGGCCGAGGAGCGGCTCGAAGACGCGGAGGAGACGCCGAACAACTACTACATGTCCCAAGCCGCCGTGCAGGCCATCCGCGCCCGCGTGGCCCTCTACATGCAGGACTGGGAGACGGCCATCACCTACTCGAGCAAGCTGATCGACGACAAACAGGACACCTTCCAGCTCTCCTCGGTTCAGGAGACCGCACCCGACGGTGCCACGACGTTCGAATACATGTGGGCCTACGACATGGGCCCGGAGGTGATCTGGCGCATCGGATTCACGAGCACCTCCTACGGCGGCGCGCTCGGCACGGTGTTCCTCAACTTCAACCGCGACTACACCTACTTCTACCCCGACTACATCCCCTCGCAGTGGGTGCTCGACGCCTATGACGACAACGACATGCGTTCGACCTACTTCGCAGACTCCGAAAGCGGCGTCACGATCGGCTACCCGAGCGGTATGGACTACCCTCTGCTCGTCAAATACTACGGCAACCGCGGCATCTTCATCCCGATGAACGTCTTCCACGTGTCGATGCCCAAACCGCTGCGTCTGGCCGAGCAGTACCTGATCCGTGCCGAAGCCTACTGCCGCCAGCCCAACCCGAACGTCGTGCTGGCGCAGAAGGACCTCGAAACCCTGCGCAAGACGCGCTTCGTCTCGGGTGGCTCGATCAACCTCACGGGCAACTGGGACACCGACGTGAAGACCTTCTCCGAGGAGCGCGTCCGCGAGCTCTACATGGAGGGCTTCCGCCTGCAGGACCTCAAGCGCTGGGGCCTGGGATTCGAGCGCACGGCCCAGTCCTACACCCAGGAGGAGGGCAACAACCTGAAGGTCGAGGCCGGCGATCCGCTCTTCGTATGGCCCATCCCGCAGCATGAGCTGGAGGCCCCGGGATCGGAAATCACGCCCAATGAAAGCAACAATCGGTAAACACATAGCCAACAACCCATGAAACGAATCATAACATTCCTTTTTGCCACGGGACTCTGCGCCGCCCTGGCCACGGGCTGCAAGGAGGAGTACACGACCTATTCCGACGCGGAGTACGTCATGTTCTCCGACTCGGTCTCCCTGAACATGGTACTGGAGAACCAGGACTATTTCACCGTCCCCGTATCTTCGACCCGCGCGTGTGACTACGACCGCACGTTCGGCGTGGAGGTGATCGACAAGGGCAGCACCGCCATCGAAGGCCTCCACTACCGGCTGCTCTCCAACTCGGTGACCATCCCCGCAGGCAAGCGCTCCGCCGAGGTGCGCGTCCGTACCTATTACAACGAATTCGAACCCGCCGACACGCTGCAGTTCAACCTCCGGCTGGTGATGCCCGAACAGCTCGACTGGAGTCTCTACCCGGGACAGTCGCGTGTCCGCATGCTCAAGGGCTGCACATTCCACGCCGAGGAGTTCACCGGTTGGTGCGTCGTGACTTCGACCTTCCTGCAGAGCTATCCCGGTGTCGAGGACACGAGCATCCAGCGACTGATCCGTACGGAGCTGGATCCGAAGGAGCCGAACACGGTGATCCTCCACAGCTGGCTCTTCACGGGTTACGACATCAAGCTCACGTTCGATCCCTCCGACCCGTCGCTCCCGCTGGTGAGCATGCCCGAAGATCAGATCATGAGCGATGAGTTGTCGGTATTCGGCCAGATCAACGGCGACAACAAGATCCTGGTCACCAACAGCCCGAGCTACTACTCCTTCTTCGACGCCTGCACGACGAACGTCAAGCTCTGGAGCCATGTCTACGTCAAGAACCTGGGCACACCCGTGGGTACGGTAGGCACCTTCTACAACATCATGGAGTGGATCAGCGACGAAGAGGCTGACCGGCTCGAGCTCGAAGAGGGCATGAAGAAATACGAATAGGGCTTTCGCAAAAAATACAAAAAGCATACGACTATGAAACGGTTTTTACTGAATCTGTTCACAGCGGCACTCGCTACGGCGGGTCTCTCGCTGGGTTCATGCTC
>ENA-OZRB01000728-OZRB01000728.1-human-gut-metagenome-genome-assembly--contig:-NODE-728-length-8364-cov-3.254543_pt1 | contig 8364 bp, 7 predicted proteins | sample MGYA00243782_ERZ653934 | MGnify/ENA primary metagenome ERZ653934 (study PRJEB26926, sample SAMN06164535) | human gut metagenome | biome: ENVO:00009003; feature: ENVO:2100002; material: ENVO:00002003...
GCTCGGAGATGTGTATAAGAGACAGGCCGGAGGCATTGGCATCAAAATAGCCTAACGGAGCTTTCATCACACGAGCGACGCCTTGCTTGCGGATGTTGGACGCCGTGCGGAAGGCCGCCAGATGGGTGCACATCAACCCCAGAAAGTAGATCACAATGCCGCCCACCGCAAAGGCAAAGGCCAGCCAGCCGTACTGCGCGACAGACTCTGCCTGCGTCCAGTCCGGAGCCGCGGCGATCAGATCCCGCGCCGCCAGCCAGATGCAGATGTAGGGGGCCATGCTCAGCAGCATGGCAAGCCCAGACAGGGCCAGGCCCAGAAAGGTCAGCCCCTTGTGGCCGCCTGCATAACGGAGCAGAGCCGCCACATCATTCCTTTTTTGTTTTTCCACAAAAACAACCTCCTTATTGAAAGTTAGTTATAGCTAACTAATGCGCAAAAAAGACGGGACTATTGTCCCATCAATTCAAGCCATCCGGCGGTATAGAAAGTGCGGAACTGTGTCACGTCCCGGTGCGCCTGCTCCCGGGGCATATCGTGGATCACAATTTCAAACAGTCCGTTGAACATGCCGCTGGCGATGATATGGCAGAGGGATTGATCCAGCTGTGGGATATCCTTGCCCAGCCGGCGCAGCACCTCCATGTATTTCAGGGTATATTCCACCTCTACCTCCACCATATTGTGGACAAAATGCTCGTAGGAGGTTCCCTCCGCCCGGCAGAGCAGCAGGTTGACCGGCTCCCGGTGCTCGCAGATGTAGTCCACCATCCAGTCCACATAATCACTGGAGGCTTCGCCCATGTGCGCCGGCTGCTCCTGCTCCGGCAGCTCGGCAAAGCCTGTCTGGGCTTCCATGAACCGGCCCATCAGGGCGGCGGCGTGGGGCTCTACTAGAGAGGCGAACAACGCCTCCTTGCTGGAAAAATAGCCGTAGAACGCCCCGGTGGTCACGCCAGCATTTTTGACAATCTGCCGCAGAGAAGCGCCAAGGAAGCCCTTTTCGGAAAATTCCTCCAAAGCGGCCTGCTGTATTTTTTCTAAGGTATCGGATGACTTTTCTTCCATATCGGCCTCCATATAACAGTGTTATGTAACGATGTTATAATATATCTTGACAAAGGTTTTGTCAAGAGGAAATTATGATGATGAGGTAAATAGGCAAGTCCTTTTGCCTGCCGGCACATAAAGCAAAGACGGGGAGCCGCAGAATATGCGGGGCTCCCCGTCTTTGCATATCATGATCATTTTTCCGGTGTTGTTTCTATTCCGTTGCAGGGAAGAGAGGTCATGCTGTGCAGGCTGATCCCCAGCGTGGAAAGGTTGTGCAAGGTCGCCGATACGGAAGGCGGCAGCAGCCCGGCAACCCCCAGGGCGATCAGCCCTCCATTGAACCCGAGGACAAAGCGGTAAATATTGCGGATGCGGCTGTTTAACGCCATGGCAAGCTGCCGCAGCCGCGCTAGCTCCCACAGGCTTTCCGCCGCAATGGTGATGTCGGCGATCTCCTGCGCGATGGCGGCACCGTCGCTGACGGCGATCCCAGCGTCCGCCTCAGACAGGGCCGGGGAATCGTTGATGCCGTCTCCCACCATGATGACGGTATGCCCCTGCGCCCGCAGCGCCGCTACATAATTTGCCTTATCCTCCGGCAGCACCTCCGCAAAGCAGCGGTCTACCCCCACCTGCGCCGCAATGGCGCGGGCAGTGCGGTCACTGTCGCCGGTCATCATGACGGTGTTCCGGATGCCCAGCGCACGCAGTCCGTTCAGCACAGCGGCGGCTTCCGGGCGCAGCGGGTCGGAAATGCAGATCACACCCACCAGCTGGCCGCTGGCTGCCATGTACAGGTGCGAATGCTCCGGCTTGAGAGCATCGAACTTCTGCTGCTCGGCTGTGGGGATGGTGCACTTTTCATCCTCAAAGACGAAGTGGTGACTGCCAATGACCACGCGCTGGCCGCCCACGCGGCTTGCAATGCCGTGGGCCACGATGTACTCCACCTCGGAGTGCATCTCTTCGTGAGAAATTCCCCGCTCCTTGGCAGCACGGACGACGGCGTTTGCCATGGAATGGGGGAAATGCTCTTCCAGACAGGCGGCAAGCTGCAATACCTCCTGCTCCCCGCAGCCGGAGAAAGGCACTACCTGCACCACCTGTGGGGTGGCACGGGTGAGGGTGCCGGTCTTATCGAACACGATGGTGTCCGCCTTTGCCAACGCTTCCAGATACTTGCCGCCCTTTACGGTGATGTGATATTCCCCGCACTCCCGCATGGCAGAGAGCACTGCCAGCGGCATGGAAAGCTTCAGCGCACAGGAGAAGTCCACCATCAGGATGGAGATAGCGCGGGTGACGTTGCGGGTAAAGGCATAGGTAGCCACCGTACCGGCAAGGCACCACGGCACCAGACGGTCGGCCAGCTGCAAAGCCCGATTTTCGGTGCCGGACTTGAGCTTTTCCGATTCCTCGATCATCGCCACGATCTTATCGTAGCGGTTGGCACCGCCCTCTGCCTTGGCCACAAGGACGCATTCGCCCTCTTCCACCACTGTTCCGGCGTAAACGGTGGCACCGGTGGTCTTGCGTACCGGCATAGATTCGCCGGTCAGGGCAGCCTGATTGACCATGGCTTCGCCTTCCAGCACCGTGCCGTCCAGCGGGATCATGTTGCCGGAGCGCACCACCACCTCGTCCCCGGCGTGAACGCGGGTCAACGGCACCAGTACCTCGCCCTGCGGGGTGCGCACCCAGACCTTATCCACATTCAGCGCCATGCTGCGAGCCAGGTCGTCCAAGCTCTTTTTCCGCGTCCACTCCTCCAGCAGACTGCCCACCGTCAGCAGGAACATCACCGAACCTGCGGTGCTGTAATCGCCCCGCAGGAGGGAGGCGGTGATGCTGAGCGCATCCAGCACCTCTACCTCCAGCTTGCGGTGCAGCAGGCAGCGGACACCCTTCCAGACAAAGGCGATGGATCGCCACACCGTATATGCCGCCGCGATGGGCGCGGGCAGGAACACCTTGCGGAACACCCGGCCCGCCACAAGGTTGACCATCTTTTCCTGATATTCCTGATTGATTTTCCGGCTGTCGTGGGAAGTGACCAGCACCTCTAACTCTTCGTTGTCAAAGCGGTAGGCCGCCAGCAGGGCGACGGCATCCTTCCGGCTGCCCAGGTAGGTCAGCACCACATCTCCGGTGCGCTCGTAGACGGTGGCTTTTTGAATGTTGTCCTGCCCGTTCAGGTAGGCTTCCAGCACATCTGCCCGGTGCAGGGTCATGCGCACGGCGCAGACGTGCACCCGCATCCGTCCCCTGCCTTCATGTAAGATCGTACATTTCATTGCTTTTCTTACCCCTCTGCGTAAAAAAGAGCCGCCCAAGGGCGGCTCCGCTGCGTTGTATCACTGTGCAGTCTGCTCTGCGGGCTGTTCAGCCGTATCCTCGATGACCTCCTGTGCAGCCTCGGCGGCGCGGCTCTCGTTGATGGCCTTTGCATCGGCAAGGATGTCACCGGCCTCTTCCTGCACCTTGTTCACAGTCTGCATGGTGCAGTCCTTCATCCGCAGCACCGCAGCGGTGGTCTGGGTGTAGACCTTTTTGGCATCCTTGCTGGACAGCACCTTGAAGCCGGCAGAGCCGAACACTACACCACCCAAAAACAGTGCAAGCTTTTTTGTATCAAACATATTTACCCCTCATTTCTGTGTTTCCTATCTGAGCGCCCATCCCCTTGAGCGGGGGCAGGCTCTTTATCTCTGTATTGTAGCACGCTTTCGGACTTTTTCAATGGTTTTTAGAGATGTTAGGACGTATTAACATTGTTAGTGGCAGCTTGATATGGAGGATCATTTTGGTCATGCTCACCTGTTCTTGTGGATTGGTTTGAACCCCTCCACAAGATGTGGTCGTGTTCATTCAGGGGCGCACCCTGTTTTTTTACTATGCTTCATCATTTTCCACGCGCAGCATCCGATATCCGACACCAACATGGGTCTGGATCAGATGCGGCGCATCCGGGCATCGTTCCAATTTTTTGCGCAGGGATGCCATATAAACTCGCAAGGAAGCAATGTCATTTTCCTGCGTACTGCCCCATACTTTCTGCGTGAGGGAGGTATGCGTCAGCACCTTGCCCACATTATGCGCCAGCACACACAGCAGTTTGTACTCGATGGGGGTCAGATGCAATTCATTCTCACCCAGCCAGACGCACCCGGCCGAGAAGTCGATCTTCAAAGGACCATTGACAAAAACCGGACTGTTTATACCGTCAGAAGCCAGCAGATTCAATCGGCGCTGCGTTACACGCAGTCTTGCCAGCAGCTCGTCCACGGAAAACGGCTTTGTCAGATAATCGTCTGCGCCGTTGTCCAATGCTTCGATCTTATCAGAATCTTCGCTCCGGGCACTCAGGACGATGATGGGCAGGTTCGACCATGTGCGGACGCTGCGGATGACCTCGATGCCGTCTATATCGGGCAGCCCAAGATCCAGCAGCATGATGTCCGGATTGTGGCTGGTAGTCATCATGATCGCCGTTTCCCCATTGGAAGCAGTCAGATATTTATAGCCGTGGGTCTTCAGGGTCGTTGTGATCAGACACCGTACAGGAACATCATCCTCTACGACCAGAATGGACGGCTTATTCATGAATGTTCACCTCGCTTTGCGGCAATGCAAAGGAAAAGACACTGCCATTGGGAATGTTGTCACGCAGGGTCAATGTTCCGCCGTGAGCCGTCAGGATTGCACGGCAGAGGGGCAAGCCCAGTCCAAGGCTGCGGTGGCTGTCTGCGATGCGGCTCTGCCCGGTATAAAACATCTCGAACACCTGTGCTTTTGCGCGATCCGGAATGCCGGGGCCGTTATCTGCAACTTCCACTACGACCTGATGGTCTTTCCGGTAAGCTGAAATCTGAATGATCGAGCCCACAGGGGTGTATTTGATGGCGTTATCCACCAGATTGACAACGACCTGCATGATCAGCCGTGCATCCACATTGACCAGGAGGATCTCGTCCCCATACTGTGTTGTGATGGTGTGTTCGCAGCTTTTCCGGTTGACATGATGCAGCGCTTCTTCGATCATTTCGTCCATCAGCTGCGGCGAGATCTGCAGATTCATCCGCCCATCCTCAATGCGGGTGATGGAAAGCAGATTTTCCACCAGACCGATCAGCCATTGTGCATCGTCAAAAATATCGGTGCAGATCTTGTTCCGGGTCTCTGTATCCAGCGTTTCTCCGTTGGAAAGCAGATTGCTGGCATTGCCGGAAATGGAGGTCAGCGGGGTGCGCAGATCATGGGAGATCGTGCGCAGCAGGTTTGCCCGCAGCTCTTCATTCCTTGCCTGCAATGCAGCTTGCTCTTTTTCCAGCGCATTTCTGCGGTTTTCGATGGCCAGCGCACCTTCGCCCAGAATGGAAAGCAGCACACTGTTTTCAAAGGCATCCAGCGGTTTTTCGGACAGATCGATCCCGATCACTCCAAACACGCCGCCTCCGGTCCGAAGTGCAAGATAAAGTCCCTTTGCATCCGGGTAGCTATCCGTGCCTGCACCGGAACGCTTTTTGTTGGCAAACGTCCAGTTTGCTGCATCCCGTTCTTCCGGTGCAGAAAAGATGTTTTGCACCGTTTTCCCGTCAACCCCAAAAACCTGTTCTGAACCAAGATCTCCGTTTTGTTCCGGGTAGACGATCAGGCTCCGGTTCAGCAGCTTCATCAACTGGGACGCTGTCTGAGAGAGGATTTCTTCCTCGCTTTTTGCTCTCTGTAAAAGCTGATTTGTATCAAACAGTATTTTTGTACGGAACGCTGCCTGCGCAGACATTTTTGCATGATCCTTCAACCGTGTTGTCAGGGTGCAGGTAATGATTGCAGAGGTCAGCATCAGGGCAAATGTAACCTGATAACCGGGATCATACGCATGGAATGTCAGGCGCGGTTCCGTCAGAAAAAAATTGTACAGCGCAACACTGGCAACAGAGCCCAGCACACCGCAGGTGTAACCGCTGGTACACAATGCGGTGAACAGCACCCCCAGCATATAGAGCATAATAATGTTATAACGCGCAAAGTCCAGCTGCAGGAAAAAGAAGCCGATGAGCGTGATGCCGCTCAGGATGCCTGCGGTGATCAGCAGATCACGGACAGACGGCAGAAGCGGACGGGTGAACAGCTTCCGTCCTGAACCGTAGCCGTTCTCTGCAGAAGCATCCGGGATGATGTAAATATCCAGATTAGGCGCAGTCATCGTCAATTTTTCAGTCAGTGACGGTCCACTCCAGAAATGGCGGCGATGTACGCTGGAGCGCCCCAGCACGATTTTTGTAATGCCGGAGATGCGGGCAAACTCTGCGATCTGCTGCGGAATGTCATCCCCGTAGATCGTAGAAATGTCGGCACCTGCCTGCTCTGCCATACGAATGTGCTGCTGCAAACGCCGACAGTCTTCTTTTCCCATCTGATCCGAGTCAGGCGTCCGGACATACAGAGCTGTAAAAGTCCCTCCAAACGCCTTTGCCATCGTTGCTGCCGTCCGCACGATCTTTGCATTGGAGGGAGAGGACGACAGACACGCCAGAATATGTTCAGTGGGTGGGTCGTTCTGATTCATAAAGATCACCTGCCTTGCCCACAGTATAGCACAATTTGATGGTCACGACCACCAGCCACGTCTTTTTCCTTCCTGTTGAAGGATCTCCTTCCGCATGTGATCCAGCGCATCTGCTGCCCAAAAACCACTCAACATAACTCCAAGAACCATCAGTAACAAAACGACATCCATATGATCCGTCCTATCTTTTCAGAGCCGGAAACACTTCTGGATCGATGCGTATTTTCCCAAAACCAGCATACTTTCATCCCGGCACAGCTGCGTATCCGGCGTAATGTTCATATCGAGCTTTCCGTCTTTTTTCAGCGCAAGAATGTTGATGTTATACTTTTTTCGGATATTGATCTCGCCGATCGTGCGATCCATCCATTCCGGCGGAATGGTCACTTCCATGATGGCGTGGTCGTCCTGCAGCTCGATATAATCCAGAATGTGTTCAGAGCTGTATCGGATCGCTGCCCACTTTGCCAGCTGCTTTTCCGGGTAGACCACTTCATCCGCACCGTTGCGCAGCAGAAACTTGGCTTGTACATCCCGCTCTGCACGCGAGACTACTAGCTTTGCGCCCAGCTCCTTGAGCAGTGATGTTGTTTCCAGTGAGCTTTGAAAATTGCCGCCGATGGTTACGATACACACATCAAAATTGCCAACACCAAGGGAGCGCAGAAAGTATTCGCTGGTGCTGTCACCGATCTGTGCATTCGTCACATAGGAAAGCACGGCGTTCACACGGTCTTCGTTGTTGTCGATCGCCATGACCTGATGACCCAGCTCATTCAGTTCCTGCGCAATATGGCGGCCAAAACGGCCAAGCCCAATCAAAAGAATCGATTTCATACCTGTCTCCTTTATCCGATTGCGATCTTCTCCTGCGGCAGACGAGAGTGGGCAGGGCTGCTGCCAAATGCCGCATAGATCAACGTCAATCCGCCAACACGTCCCAAAAACATCAGTGCGATCAGCACCCCCTGCGAAAGGATGCCCAATTGCGGCGTGATGCCCAATGTCAGACCTACCGTTGCCACAGCCGAAGCAGTTTCATACAGACAGACCGACATCGGCAGCTGCTCTGCCGCAGCAATGACAAAGGCTCCGAGGAAGAACAGCGTCAAATACATCCCTGCGATCGTGGCAGCATTCTTGACCGCGGAACCATCTATGCGCCGCCCGAAAAATTCGGCATCTTCTCTGCGGCGGAAGGTCGCCCACATATTGGCCAGCAGAACGGCAAATGTTGTGGTTTTCATGCCGCCTGCCGTAGAGCCGGGCGAACCGCCCAACAGCATCAGAACCACCATCAATGCCTGTGAAGTGCTGCCCATCGCAGCAAGATCAGCGGTGTTAAAACCGGCAGTACGGGGGGTAACGGATTGGAACATCGACAATAAAATGCGCTGCCGGGCAGAGCCTGCCGTGAACTCGAAGCAATAAAAGTACAGCGACGGCAGTACCAGAAGAAACGCCGTTGTGACAAGGATCACCTTGCTCTGCATCCGATAACGGTGAAAATCAAGGCGATATGTACAAATGTCCTCCCATGTCAGAAAACCAAGGCCGCCAAAGACGATCAGTGCAGCGATCACGGTGGTAAGCAATGGGTCACCTGCATACCGTGTCAGCGAAACAAATTTTGCCCCCTCTGTTCCCAGCAGGTCAAAGCCGGCATTGCAGAACGCCGAAATGGAATGAAACAGCGCGTACCAGATCCCGCGCAAACCATAATCGGCGCAGAACGTCGGCAG